>JAEEGL015219128.1_pt1 | contig 12599 bp, 8 predicted proteins | sample 9134231 | NCBI WGS metagenome assembly JAEEGL01 (sample SAMN16246548, study PRJNA631951) | gut metagenome | biome: gut microbiome; feature: rumen; material: fiber-attached | host: Bos | place: Iran: Karaj | collected 2018-10
CGCGCTGGGTTGCATCGTGGCTATGTCGCTGTCTTGGGTATGCTTAGACCTTCTGGCCACCACAGAAAAGGAGGTCGTCACCATCCAGGACGAACCCGAAGCCGCTACCGTTGACGAATACACTCCGCCTGAAACCGACGAGAAACCGGAGGAACAGAAACAGGAGGAAGTGCAGCAGCAAAACACCGAAATCATCCTGAACATCGTGGAAAACACCGCGAAAGCCGACTTCGACTTCAATTTCGGTCAGGACGTGACCGACGAGATGGCCATTGACGAATGGGAAGCCCCTGAAGTTGTGGAAGAGGTTGCCGCTGAAGAGCCCCCGGTACGTTTTGTGGAACAGATGCCCGAATTCCCCGGTGGCATGCCTGCCTTGAACCAATACCTCCGCGACCATCTCCAGTATCCTGCCGCCGCCCGTGACGCAGGCGCCATGGGTACCGTTCTGGTGGAATTCGTTGTGGAAAGAGACGGCAGCGTGAGCAACGCCAAAGTGGTGGTGTCACAGTTCCCCGCCCTTGACGAAGAAGCCCTCCGCGTGGTCCGCTCCCTCCCGAAATGGAAACCCGGCGAAAGCAACGGCCGTAAGGTGCGCGTTTACTACAACGTTCCGATCCGTTTCGACTTGCAATAAACGATTTCAAACAGCTATAAAAAGCGGAAGTTATTGCTTCCGCTTTTTTTATACCCCTCTCCATATCCATTTTTTGACTATCTTTGCCGCGTTTTTTGAAAACTTGGATTTATAATTAAACCTATTAAATAACAATAAGTTATGCCAAAAATTTCAACCAAAGGGCAGACGATGCCCTCCTCTCCTATCCGTAAGCTCGTCCCCTTCTCCGACGAAGCCAAGAAAAGAGGTGTCCATGTCTATCACCTCAACATCGGGCAGCCCGACATCGAGACCCCCGAGGGCGCACGCAAGGCCGTCAAAGAGTTTGACCAAAAAGTGATTGCGTACAGCCACTCCGCCGGTATCCTCTCCTGCCGCCAAAAGCTCGTCGAATACTACAAGAGCGTGAACATCGACCTTACCCCCGATGAAATCATCATGACCACGGGCGGCTCGGAAGCCATCCTTTTCGCTTTCAACAGCTGCCTTGACCCGGGCGACGAGGTCATCATCCCCGAACCGTTCTATGCCAACTACAACGGCTTCGCCATCACCTGCGGCGTGACCGTGAAACCCATCATGTCCACCATCGAGAACGGTTTCGCCCTTCCGTCCATCGAGGAGTTTGAGAAAATCATCACCCCGAAGACGAAGGCCATCATGATCTGCAACCCGAACAACCCGACCGGCTACCTCTACTCCAAGGAGGAAATCCTGAAACTGGCCGAAATCGTGAAAAAGCACGACTTGTTCCTGTTTGCCGACGAAGTGTATCGCGAATTCTGCTACGACGGTGTGCAGCACTTCTCCGTGATGGAGGTTCCGGAAATCGCCCAAAACGTTGTTCTCCTTGACTCTGTGTCAAAACGTTACAGCGCTTGCGGTGTCCGTATCGGTGCCTTCATCACCCACAACAAGGATGTGTATGCCACGGCCATGAAGTTCGCCCAGGCCCGCCTCAGCCCGCCGACCTACGGCCAGGTGCTGACCGAAGCCGCCGTCGATACCCCGCAGGAGTATTTCGATGCCGTTATCAACGACTACGTGGCACGCCGCAACACCGTGGTGAACGCCATCAACGCGATGCCCGGCTGCATGTGCCCGATGCCGAAGGGTGCATTCTATGCCGTCGCCCGCCTGCCCATCGACAACTCCGACAAGTTCTGCCAATGGCTGCTGGAGGACTTCAACCTCAACGGCGAGACCGTGATGCTGGCTCCCGCCACCGGTTTCTACTCCACCAAGGGAAAAGGAACCAACGAGGTGCGCATCAGCTACTGCCTGAAGGTCTCCGACCTCGAAAAGGCCATGAAGTGTCTGGCCGCCGCCCTCCAAGCCTACCCGGGAAGAACTTGCTAACCGCTTGATTATTGGGTATTTTTATAAAATATTTTAACGTGAAAAACTTTTACGCAACGAAAACATTGCGTAAAAGTTTTTTCAAATATAAAGATTAAAAACAGAATCAAAATGAAAAGATTTGCCCGTTTAACTCTTTTTATTAGCGTGATTTGCGCAATGTTTACGATGACCAGCTGCTCATACAACTCAATGGTTTCCGCAGAAGAGAACACCGAGAGCGCATGGTCGGAAGTGCAGAACCAGTACCAGCGCCGTGCAGACCTCGTGCCGAATCTGGTCAATACGGTGAAGGGCTATGCCGCCCACGAGAAATCAACGTTCGAGGCTGTGACCGAAGCCCGCACCAAAGCTTCCTCCATCAATCTCACCGTGGATGACCTGACAGAGGAGAACCTTGAAAAGTTCCAGAAAGCGCAGGACGAACTCGGATCCACGCTGAGCCGCTTGATGGCTGTGGCCGAAGCTTATCCCGACCTGAAAGCCAACGAGAACTTCATGGATTTGCAGGCACAGCTGGAGGGTACGGAAAACCGTATCGCCGTGGCACGCCGCAACTTCAACGAGGCGGCACAGAGCTACAACACGCTCATCCGCAAGTTCCCCGCCATCATCACGGCCAAGATTTTTGGATTCAAAAAGAAAGCCTATTTCCAAGCGGCTGCCGGTGCAGAAACCGCTCCGACCGTAAGTTTCGAATAATCTGAGTGATGAAACGACTGCTGTTCCTGATCACGCTGGCTCTGTCGGCTGTTTTCTGCCGTGCGCAGATTCCGGAGTTTTCCAACCGCCTCGTCAATGACTACGCAAACGTGTTGAGCACTGACGAGGTGCGTTCAATGGAATCGCGCCTGCGGAATTACTACGACACCACCTCAAATTGTATCATCGTTGTCATTATCAATGACTTGGGTGGATACGAGGCTTCTGACTTCGCCCAACGGCTGGGTGAAAAGTGGGGCGTGGGTACAGGCAAGTACAGCAACGGCTTGGTGATTTTGCTCAGTCCGGAAGGGCACGAGGTGTTCATCGCCACCGGCTACGGGCTGGAGGGCGTTTTGCCGGATGTCACCTGCCACCGCATTGCCGAAAAATACATGAAGCCGCACTTCAGGGAGGAGGAGTATTACGAAGGACTGGAGGCCGGTTTGGACATCATCCTGCCTGTGGCCGCGAAGGAGTACAGTTTCGAGGATCTCCAAAAGGAACAGGAGGCGGAGGATATGGAGGAGTTATTGGGATTCTTGACATCAATGGGTATTGTCGTTTTGTCGCTGTTGCTTATTGTGGCCATAGCAAGTTACCGCAAGAAACATCCATCCAAGAAGAAATTGGCGTTGCAGGCGTTTGCGAAAGTGCGTACCCGCAATGAGCTTGCAGAGGCCATTGCCGAAGCGAAAAGAGTCAGGGTAAAAAAGGAAAAGGTTGACAAGGCCGTTGCCGACCTCCGCACGCAGCGGGTGGAGGATGTGGCCCATGCACGCACCTACAAACTCATGGTGGACAGCATGGCTGTGGCGCTGGATCTGGGTGCCGACGAGCAACAGGTGCAGATGGCACGTTCACAAGCTGTTGCGGGTATCATTGGCGGTATCGGAAGTGCACGTTCCGTCACGGCTCTGCAGTCGGCCATCCGCGAGGCGGAGCTGGCGGGTGCAAAGGAGCACGAAATTGCCAACGGCCGCGAAAAGGCGCTTTCTGGAACCTTGTCAGACTTGTCCAAAGCTGTCAGTGTTAAAGCTCTGCGTAATCTGGAGGAAGCAGCAACTTCCTTCGGAGCAAAGTCTGTGGACGTGCAGCGTGCAAAGGAGCTGGCAGGGCGTAATGCCCTGAGCCGTGTCAGCAGTCCCAAAAGTATGGATGATGTCACTGAGGCCATTGAACTGGCTGAAAAACTGGGCGTTCCAAGTGCCTCTATCGCTTCGGCAAAGGATGCGGGCAGCCGTCACGCGCTTGAGAAGATTGCCCGTGCCGGCTCGAGTGACGAGGTTCGGGAAGCAGCCGAACTGGCGTTGTTTCTGGGTGCCGCCGCCCTTGCCGTTGCTGCGGCAAGGAAGCTGGCAATGTCACGGTTGCGTCCGACAGTCAGCCGTGCGGGGCGGTCGTCGTGGGGAGGAGGCTCCTTCTCCGGCGGTGGCTCCTCCGGCACCTTCGGCGGCTTCGGAGGAGGTCATTTCGGCGGCGGCGGCGGCGGTGCCAAATGGTAATTAGGACTTCCTAATATTTTTTACAGCACTACAACATTCCCCGTCCGAATAAATCTAGGATTTCCAGCGGCTTTTCCAAAGATGACGTATGTATATACGTTGTTTGGGAATAGTTTGCCATTCTCCTTGCCGTCCCAGTGGAAATAGGGTGAGTTGGAATGAAATACGAGCCGGCCCCACCGATCATAGATGTGTATTTCGAACTCTTCCAGCTGTTGCGCAATGTAGTCCGGGATGAAGAAGTAGTCGTTGATGCCCTCATCTTTCGATGGGGTGATGGCGTTGGGCAGAAAAAGATTGAAATCACAAGCCTCAATGGTGATGGCGTCAGAGGCGGAGCAACTTCCGTTTGTAGCCTCCACGGTGTACGTTCCGGGATGGTGGACGACAATTTCCTGCGTCACCTCGCCCGTGCTCCATCGGAGGTGACTGAATGAGGTTTCCACGGACAGCACGGTGGAGTAATTCTCGCAAAAGTTCTCTAAGGGTGGAAGAATGCTGAGGACTCCATCCACCAATGTCAGGTGCAGGGTGACGGTACTGTCGCAGCCGTAAAGGTTAGTCAAATAAAGCGTTTGCGTCAGTCCTTCGCCATCCATAGTGCTATTTTCGGAAATGTTGAATCCATGCCGATGGTAGCTTTGTCCGTGGCAGATAGTGTCGCGAATCTCCAATGTGGAAGGCATTAAAACAGTAAGGTGCAAAGTAATAATACTGTCGCATCCGTCAAGGGTGGTCATGTTTAGTGTTTCCGTCAGTTCATTCCCTCCAATGGTCATACTTTCGGGGATGTCGAATCCGTATTGATGGTAGCTTTGCCCAGGGCATAGGGTGTCGTAAATATCTGATAGTGATTGTATTAAAACAGTAAGGTGAAGCGTAACGAGGCTATCACATTCGGTTTCGGTTTCAAAAGTTCTTTGAAATTCGTGCACTCCTACCGAAAGTGTGTCGGAAGAGATATTGAAATTCTCATCTGTATAGGAGTCGCCCATACAGATGCTGTCGCTGTACTCAAATTCGGAGTAATCGCCAGGGGAATAGGGTCTTCCGTACTGGTCGAGCGTGTTGGCCTGCTGGAGAAAGTTGTTGAACGGCCGGCGCACGATGTTGTCAGGGTCGGTGAAAGGGGTGCAGTTGTTGAACAGCGGCGATGGAACGGTAAGATCCATGTTGATGTTCGTCACATTATAAAGGTACTGGTTCCAGACGGGGCGAGCCGGAGCCCACGGCGGCCCCGCTGATTTGAGGATTTTCAGCATCGAACTGCCCACGGACACTAGCTCCGCACTCCCGTCATTATCGACATCCGCAATCACCGGATATTGCATGATGGTGGTTTGGGTGTGGGGGAACGTGTTCAGCACATACACTGGCACGGTGTCGCTATGAGTAAGGTGGCTTTGTCCGCTGCCGTTCACTATCTTCAAGGTAGATTGGTCGCTGATGACCAGCTCCAGAATTCCGTCCTGATTGAAGTCGAAGGCCGTGAAGCTGTTTGAGAAAGTGTCCTCATCGGGAATCATATCCCACATCAGTGAGAACGACTGCGTGGCCGGATTGTACTTGTATGCCTGTATCTGTCGTCCGGAAGATGCCCCAGACTGCAGCACTATCTCCAACAGACCGTCATTGTCGATGTCTGCTATCAATGGGATGCTTTTCCCGGATCGGTTTGTGTTGATAATAAGCGGGTTGCAAATTTCTCCGTTGTGTACATCCCACACATAGCAATATACCGTCGCAGGCTGTGCATCCGTGTTCCGTGTGCTGATGAAAACATCCAGAAAACCGTCCATATTGAAATCCGCCACCTGCACATGCCCGTCAGCGGGAGCTCCGCTGGGCGGGGAGACCTGCTGCACCCGCGTCATCGTGTTGCCTGTGGTGCCGTTCAGGTTGGTGATGGACACCTCGTAAATTTCGTTGCCCAGTATCAGCTCCAGACGGCTGTCGCCGCACACGTCGGCGGCAAACGGGGATGACAGTTTTCGATGGGTGAACTGCGAATAGTGCGCATACGACGCACCCGTGTTTGTAGTGGCCGCCTCCGCCAGCAAATGCCCGTTTTCGGCATTAAATATCTTGTTTCGTGCGTACACTTCCGGGTGTCCGTCGCCATTGAAGTCCGCAAAGCTCACATTCACGGCGTAGTTGCTTGCTCCCGAAGCATAGGTAGCGTCCGACACCCAGTAGGGTGTGTTCGGTGTCGCCGAGGTGATGTCGTACGCCCGCAGGCGGTTGTCGTAGCACGCTACCACAATCAGCCCTTTATCGTCGGAGGTACGTACAAGCCCATAGGCAGCCGCGTCATATTCCGATACCGGCGATTCCATCGTCACTGTCGCCTTCAGTTCGTGGGTTACCCCGTCATACACCAGAAGTTCAAAACCCACGTTCCCTGTATATCCATCGTTTATGTAATGCGTTTGGCCCGCGAGCGAAAAGCATACAATCTCCGGATGTCCGTCGCCGTCCAGGTCTCCCACCAGCGGGATGTTCAGATTGGATACCACCGTCGGCGATGACCAAGCGTTCGTCACCTCCCAAGTCATAGGTTCCATTTCTATCGCACAATTCAGCGGTACGATGTTGTCAGGGAGATTTTCAAATTGTGCTCGCAAGCCCCCTACCAACAACCAAAGTGCAACAGCCAGCCAGTATCGGATTAAAATATTCACACTCTGCAAATAATGAAATTTTGACGTTGCAAAAGTAGGGAAAAAACGGACTTTAGAAAATATCGTGAAAGATTTTTATCTTACAATTATCATTTTATGATAATTGTTTTATGATAATTTTGTATTTTTGCAAGCGAAATAATAAATGAATATATGGTAAATCCTTTCGTTACAAATGGTTATGCTGGTGAGAAGTATTTCTGTGACCGCATTAAAGAAACAGCCGACATCATGCGCTGGCTGATCAATGGCAATAACATAGCCTTGATTTCGCCTCGTCGCTATGGCAAGACGGACTTAATCAGGCATTGTTTTGAACAAGCAGAAATAAGGGATCGTTACTACACTTTTATCATAGATATCTATTCGACCAAATCCTTGGCGGAAATGGTCGATAAGATGGCTCGTGCTATTCTTGAAGTCCTCAAGCCCAAAGGGAAAAAGCATTGGGAAGCTTTCTTGAACATTCTCCATTCTCTTCGGGCTGGCATCACATACGATGCCATGGGGATGCCTTCGTTGGATGTGTCTGTGGGCGAAATAATTAATCCTAACAACACGTTGGACGAAATTTTTTGCTACTTACAGCAGGCCGACAAAAGATGCCTTGTCGCCATTGACGAGTTTCAGCAGATTCTCAAATACAGTGACACTAACGTGGAGGCGGCACTGCGAACATACGTACAGTATTGTAGCAATGCAAACTTTATTTTTATGGGTTCGCAACGACACCTGATGGGGGCGATGTTCATATCTCCCAATCGTCCTTTCTACCAGAGTGTGACCGTGATGGGACTGAATCTAATACCATTAGAAAATTATTGGGAGTTTTGCAAGAAACATTTTGAAGATGCGGGAAAATCTATTGATAAAGAAGTGGTTGCACAACTCTATGACCAATTTGAAGGGGTGACTTTTTATCTGCAAAAGGTGATGAATGTACTTTTTATGCGTACCAATGAGGGAGAACATTGTGTCCTTGCCGACCTCCAGCCTGCCATCGAATATATCATAGACTTTACCGAACTTACATACGAAGATTTGTTGTACCAACTTCCCGAAAAGCAAAGTCTTGTATTGAAAGCTATTGCAGGAGAAGGAAAAGCCAAACAAATTACCTCCGGAAAATTCGCAAAACGTTATGGATTAGCTTCTCCAAGTGCAGTGCAATCGGCAGTCAACGCATTATTGGACAGGGATTTGGTTACACAATACAAAGATGTTTATCAAGTATATGACAAGTTTCTTGCCCTTTGGCTGAAAAGGCAATAGCCTACAGAACCAATGGCAAATAGGGCATTTTACAGCACCACAATACTTCCCGTGCGGATGAAATACGGTTGCCATGCTGAACGCAAAAAAGTTGTACTTTTGCCGCTTCAATTCTTGAAAAAGAATTTTCATAAAAAAGAAGAACAACCCATTGAAGGATAATATATTGGCTTTTCAAAAACGATGAATCTCGAAAACATTCTTACGTTTCTTAAAAATATTTTTTCCTTCGATGAGGCCTATCCGCTCCTGTTTACACAGTTCTATTTTTGGGCATTCTTCGCCATCGTCTTTGCCTTTTTCGCCCTGCTGAAAAACAAGATTCTTCTGAGAAACACCTATCTGTTTTTTGTAAGTCTCTTTTTCTACTATAAAACCTCCGGCTCGTTCGTTGCTATTTTATTAATAATAACCCTATTGGGCTTCTTCTTGGCTCGATGGATGGGCAAGTCGGAGCGTACGGGCGTACGGAAGTTTCTGCTGGCCACGGGCGTGGTCATCAACCTGTTTGTTCTCTTCTACTTCAAGTATGCCTACTTCTTTGTGGATGCCGTCAACACGCTGTGCCACACTGATTTTGTCGTGGTAAACTATTTTGCCCTTTGGGCAAACGAACTGACCGCCACCGCCCATTTTGACGTGGGCAAGATTCTGCTCCCGGTGGGAATATCGTTCTATATCTTCCAAAGCATCAGTTATTTGGTGGATGTTTACCGCCGTCAGGTGGAGCCGATTGCAAATATCCTGAATTTTGGCTTTTACGTTAGCTTTTTCCCAGGTTTGGTGGCGGGTCCGATCATCCGTGCCAGCCAGTTCGTGCCGCAGCTTTACTGTAAATATTTTCTTTCGCGCCGCCAGTTCGGCATCGCCCTCTTCTGGATCCTCAACGGACTGATTAAGAAGATCGTAATGAGCGACTACCTCGCGGTGAACTTCGTGGACCGTGTGTTCGACAATCCCGTCCTCTTCACCCCGTTTGAGAATTTGTCCGCGCTGTTCATCTACTCCCTGCAGGTCTATGCCGACTTTTCCGGCTATACCGACATCGCCATCGGTGTGGCGATGCTGATGGGCTTTTACCTGCCGCAGAACTTTAATTCGCCGTACAAGGCGACCAACGCCGGCAATTTCTGGAAACGGTGGCATATTTCGCTGTCCAACTGGCTGAAAGACTACCTTTACATTCCGCTCGGCGGCAACCGCAATTCCACGGCGGCCACCTACATCATCATCGTCTTCCTCGGTGTGGTGGCGGTTTTGGTGTCGGGGAGCCTCATTCTGGCCTACATTCTGGCTGGATTGGCGGTCGTTCTTGCTATGATTGCCCTTATCTTTCCCGCTTCGCGGAAAAAGATTTCCACCAACATCAACAACATGGACACGATGCTGTTGGGCGGTTTCTGGCACGGGGCAAGCTGGAACTTCATCATCTGGGGTGGCCTGAACGGCTTGGGTATTCTGGTTTATAAGTTTTGGAAAAGCTTGAAATACTATTGGCGGACGTTGGCGGCGTTTGTCCCGTTCGCGGCATGCCTGATTGTCAACCATTTCGCGCCAGCACCGATCTGGCGTATCGGTTGTGTATGGTTGGGCGTGATTTTCTTCGGAACGATAGTGAAGCATCTTTATACGCTGATTGCGCCGAAGCGGGACATTCCGTGGTTAGATCGTGCGTGGGGCATCCTCCAAACCTTTGTCTTCATTTCGTTCACCCGTCTGTTCTTCCGTTCCGGCTCGAATCTGGACCCGGCGGTGGCCAACGAAACGGCGTGGAACACGGCCAAGGCGATGGTGGGGCAGATCGGGGCCTCTTGGGATTTCTCCCTCATTCCCGATATTTTGTCCACCTATCTGTATGTGTTCATCATGTTCGGGGTGGGGATGCTCATCCATTGGCTGCCCGACAAATGGAAACGCTGGTACCGGTACAACTTCGCCGTCCTTCCCATCTGGGTGCTGCTCATCATCGTTGTGGTGACGGTATTCCTTTTGTACCAGTTTGTTACCGCCGATTTGCAGCCGTTTATCTATTTCCAATTCTAAAAGGGAAACAGGCTTTTTGGGGATAAAAAATCCCGTCGCACTTTCGCATTTTTTTATTATTTTTGCGCCCGCTTTTTATGACCGTCAATGTCCACTATACTATGACGTTCCTACAAAACAGACCAAACGAACCTACTACTTTATACCTCATACCTTTCACTCTCTACCCTACAAACTTGATGAACTTGACAAACTTGATGAACTTTATAAACTTTCAAACCGATAATAAATAAATCATAATTTAAATCAATACAATGGATTTCAGTTTATCAAAAAAAGAACAGTTGTTCCTGCAGATGATTCGCGAATTTGCAGTGAACGAAGTCAAGCCGCTGGCTGCGGAAGTTGACGAACAAGAGAAATTTCCGATCGAGACCGTGAAGAAACTCGGCAAACTCGGCGTGATGGGCATCCCGATTCCCGTGCAGTACGGCGGACAGGGCGGCACCAACCAGATGTACTCGATGGCCGTGGAGGAACTCTCCCGCGTGTGCGCCACCACCGGCGTCATCGTGTCGGCCCACACCTCCCTCTGCATGGCTCCCATCCTGGAGCACGGCACCGAGGAGCAGAAGATGAAGTACCTCCCGAAACTCGCCTCCGGTGAGTGGATCGGCGCCTTCGGTCTTACCGAACCCAACGCCGGTACCGACGCCGCCATGCAGCAGACCACCGCAGTGGATGCCGGCGACAAATGGATCATCAACGGTTCCAAGATTTTCATCACCAACGCCAGCGAGGCCTCCGTTTTCATCGTGATGGCTATGACCGACAAGTCGAAAGGCACGAAAGGCATCTCCGCTTTCATCGTGGAAAAAGGTTTCAAAGGCTTCAGCATCGGTAAGAAGGAGATGAAGATGGGTATCCGCGGCTCCGCTACCTGCGAGCTGATTTTCGAGAACTGCGAAGTTCCGAAGGAAAACCTCCTCGGCGAACTCGGCAAGGGTTTCAAAATCGCTATGATGACCCTCGACGGTGGCCGTATCGGTATCGCCTCACAGGCTCTCGGTATCGCACAGGGCGCTATGGATGAGACGGTTAAATACACCAAAGAACGTAAACAGTTCGGCAAGGCAATCGCCAAGTTCCAGAACACCCAGTTCCAGATGGCCGACCTCGAAACCAAGGTTCAGGCTGCCCGTCTGCTGGTTCGTTCCGCTTCCTACAAGAAAGACATGCACATCCCCTACTCTGCCGACGCAGCCATGGCGAAACTGTTCGCCGCTGAAACCGCAATGGAGGTGACGACCAAGGCCGTGCAGTTCCACGGCGGTTACGGTTACACCCGCGAGTATCCGGTAGAGAGAATGATGCGTGACGCCAAGATCACTGAAATTTACGAAGGCACCAGCGAGGTCCAGAGAATGGTCATTGCCGCCAAATTGTTCGCTTAATTAATTAGAAATCAGAAAATAAAAATAGATATGAAAATAGTAGTTTGTATCAAGCAGGTTCCGGACACCACCGAAATCAAGATCAACCCCGTAACGGGTACGTTGATTCGCGACGGTGTGCCGAGCATTATGAACCCTGACGATAAGGGCGGCCTTGAAGTGGCCCTCCAGTTGAAAGACCAGTTTGGCGCACATGTCACCGTCATCACGATGGGACCGCCTCAGGCCGAGGCCATCCTCCGCGAGGCCATGGCTATGGGTGCCGACCGCGCCATCCTCCTCACCGACCGCAAGTTCGCCGGCGCTGACACGCTCGCCACCTCCAACGCACTGGCCGGCGCGCTCCGCGTCATCGAGCACGACCTCGTCATCACCGGCCGCCAGGCCATCGACGGCGACACCGCCCAGGTCGGTCCGCAGATTGCCGAACACCTCCACACCCCGATGATCTCCTATGTGGCAGGCGTGGAATTCGACGGTAAGGACAAACTCACCGTGAAGAAGGAAGACGAAGACGGCTACCAGATGCTGGAAGTCCACACGCCCGCCCTCCTCACCGTGCTCGCCTCCGCTTTCAAACCGCGCTACATGACCGTCAAGGGCATCCTCGACGCTTACGACAGCAAGGAAATCGAAATCTGGAACGTGGACAAAATCGACGTGGAAGAAGCGAAACTCGGTCTCAACGGCTCGCCCACCCGCGTGAAGAAATCGTTCACCAAGCCCCAGAAGGTGGCCGGCGAAGTGTTCGACGTCACCCCCGAAGAGGCTGTGGACCTCATCGTTGCCAAACTGAAAGAAAAATTCATCATTTAAGGAGGATATCATGGACAAATCAAATTACAAAAATATATTCGTATTCGTTGAGCAGCGCGACGGCGTGATCCAGCCCGTCGGTCTCGAACTGCTCGGCAAGGCCCACGAACTGGCACAGATCCTGGGCGAGAAGGTCGTGGCAATGTTCCTCGGCCACAACATCAAGAACCAATGTCAGACCCTCATCGAGTACGGCGCCGACGAAGTC
>JAEEGL015910330.1_pt1 | contig 12599 bp, 14 predicted proteins | sample 9134231 | NCBI WGS metagenome assembly JAEEGL01 (sample SAMN16246548, study PRJNA631951) | gut metagenome | biome: gut microbiome; feature: rumen; material: fiber-attached | host: Bos | place: Iran: Karaj | collected 2018-10
ACCATTTTCGCAGGCTGTTTCCTACTGGATTTCACTGCACTTTACTGCACTTTTACTGCACTTTAAAAAGCCACCGACTCCCAATTTCATTGCCCCGCCCCCGCCTCCATCAATCGTCGGGTATAATACGGTAACGGTTGCTAAAGCACATTACAAGGCATTCGCAGTCCACTTCACACCTGTTGAGAATCCAACTGCCGGCATTTCGGTTTCAAATCTCTTCACTATTAGTTCTATCACGTCAACCGCACGTTGGGGTGTCGGCATGGATCAGATTTGGCGTTGGGACACGGTTAACAATGGATGGGCGAAGTATGGCTACCAGAAGCCCGCTCGTGGTGGCACTGCGGCATGGCGTAAATACGACGCCGCAAACGATGCGTTTGCTGACTTGACAAATGCTGATATTGTTCTCCCTGGCGAAACATTCCTCTACTTCCGTGGTGGTGATGCTACGGCAACCTTGACACTGGCAGGTGGTGTAAAAGAATTTACTGCCCAGCCAGTCTATACGATTGCAAAGGCGCATTATCAGTTTGTTGCTCGTCCATGGCCGCTTGGTTTCAAACTCTCTGAGCTTAGCGAGATTGCAACGTGGTCGAGTATAACATCAACCGCGCGTTGGGGCGTCGGCATGGATCAAATCTGGCGCTGGGATACGGTTAACAATGGATGGGCGAAGTACGGTTATCAGAAGCCTGCCCGCGGTGGCACTGCCGCATGGCGCAAGTACGATGCAGGCACTGATTCGTTCTCTGAACTGACAAATGACGATGCAATCGCGAGCGATGAGGGCTTCCTCTACTTCCGTGGTGGCGATGCCACGCTGACGCTCACGTTCAAGGCATTGCAGCCAGCTGAATAACGATTTCTACGCGGCATAGGGTCGCGTGGGCAAAACAAAAGGAAGCTAAAAATGAAGAAACTATTAATTGTAGCGGCAATTGCGGCGACGGCCTCGCTTGCGCATGCTGCTGCGTATACTTGGGGATTCACAAGCGGTGCAGATGTTGCGCCAGGCTTAGATCCTGATATTCAGGGAGATGATGCATACTTGGCGGGAGGCACGGCCATGCTGTTCCTAGGCACGATTGCCCAGACGGCAACAGGCGAGGGCTCGGGAATCGATGCCAAGTATAGCCTTGATTTCACTGGGCTTACCAGGATTGCAACATCTGGTCAGGATGCCACATATTATGATTTCGGACAGACTTCATTTGATCCTAGTGTGACAAGTGACCTCATAACCGAAGCAGGTCAGGCCTATACGCTCATTCTCTTTGAAGATACGGGCGTTACCGACTATGAAAATTACGAGGGGAAATACTACGTCTATACTGGCACGAGCACAAAAACACAGGATCCTGACAGCGGCACAGACTTCTATGACCTCTCTACTGGTACTGCGGTCGCTGGCGATGCTTGGCGCACAGCATCTCCTGCTGCCGAGCCGATCCCTGAGCCGACGAGCGGCCTTCTGGTCCTTCTCGGCATGGCCGGACTTGCGTTGAAGCGCAAGAAAGCTTAATCTCGATAAGAGAGAGAAACAAAAGAGCCGCGTTTATCCAACGCGGCTCTTTTGTTCTCCTACATAAAATGGAGAGTTTCTCCCCGCATGGGGCATCCGTCCTCCCCGCACGGAGGTTTTCACTTCCCCGCACGGAGGTTTTGACTTCCCCCAACGGGGGTTTTGAAGTCCCCCAACGGAGGTTTTCACCTCCCCGCACGGAGGGTCTGTCCCCAAGAATTCCAGGGGTCTGTCCCCTCTGCACTGGGGGTCTGTCCCCAAGATTCTCCCCATGGTGGCCGTTTGGCAATGTTGCATTATTATGAAGTTATAGGCGAATATTTCAAGATTACTTGCTGAAACATGGGGTCTGTCCCCGCGAAATCATGGGGTCTGTCCCCAAGGGATAAACTTGCGAATGCGAAATAACAAAACGCCGCGGTCGAGAGATCGCGGCGTTTGGTGTTTTGCTCTGGATCGCCTTAGGCGCGCTTGCGCTTGAGAGCGAGCCCGGCCATGCCGAGAAGGAGCAAGAGTCCCGAAGTCGGTTCAGGAATCGCTTCTGCAGGTGCCCACGCAACTCCATCGCCGCCGATGACGGTTGATCCATCAACAAACCTTGCGAAGGCTGTTTCAGTAGCAGGGTCATATTCTCTTTCGCTTGTGCCAGTAATAATTATGTAGTTCTGTATGGAATCATCATCAAGAGAGGTGACACCTGTACTATCGACCAACACTATTGAATATGCCTGATTTCCATCAGCATCAATTGCAGCATTCGTTGGCAATGCAGATACATCACTATTGTCGAGCACACCATAACCATAGTTATTCTCATCATATCCAGCACTGCCAATGAATGTTGTGCCATCTGTAACAAACCCATTGTCATACGCAACAGTTCCAAGATAAAGTAATGCTGTTCCGCCTGAATAGAAGTTTCCTCCTAAATCAGCATCATATCCTGATCCATCAGGACCAAGATAGTCGTATGAGGATAGCCCCCAGTAGTATGCGGCAGCATTCGCCGACAATCCAATTACTATTGAGGCAAATGCAATTAGTAGTTTTTTCATTTTTTCTCCTTTTTTATGCGTGACACACCTTGCATCACACTAAATCACTCAGCAGAATATGTGAATGTGATGGTCTCGGATGATCCACCAACGCCGCGCCTGAAAAAGAATCCATCGCCCGCTGGAACAACAGCGTCAGTTATAGCAGTAGTTCCCTGCCTACAATAACCTTTATTTGCTGACCGATAGAAATATTTTACCCATGTATTACCGGCGACATCATATGTCCAGACCTGATCAGCACCGGTGGCAAACCCAGGAGCTCCTTTAGGCGCAGTCTGACAAGTTTTGAGATTATCAAGTGCGAAAGGCACAGGCCACGGGTAAGCAATAAACCTAAAGGTTCCTGCGTCAATCCCAGAATATACCTGAGATGCTGTAAATGACTTGACTGCGCCTGAAAGCGTGATGGTAGTAGCAGCGCCACCAACACCGCGCCTAAAGAAGATGGTTGAGCCGCTACTCCTGTCAAGAACATCGGTCGTAACTGTAGACTGCCCTTGCTTGCACCAATTCTTGCTTGCGGTTCTATAGTAGTATTTATTCCACCCGCCAGTTATATCATACGTCCAAATCTGGTCAGCACCAGTAGCGAATGCCGGGGCTCCTTTGGGCGCAGCAATCGTAAAAAGGTTAGTGACAGGAATTGATGTCAATCCTCCAACATCGTCGAACTGAAGTGATAGTGCTTTGAAGTTACCTGCGGCAGGTGCATCGACCGTATTATACCCGACAGTGACTGAAAGTGAATCTGGGGCAATAAAATCAAGGGTATGGCATTATGACTTCGTGCAGTAACGTGCAGTAATGTGCAGAGAAAACAAGCGCCGCGCCCCATAAAAGAGCGCGGCGCTTTACCTTCCATCCAACCTTATTCTCTGGGGGATCCTTCGCTTCTTCGTGGCTTCTGCCCCGCCTCGCCGTCGTGGCAATCTCCCTTGTCAGGAAGTCAGAGAGGGAATCATCAGCCCAAGGCAATACAGGGGAACGGAACGGACAGCGGCCGAGTCGGAATAGGCCTTTAGCGATGACTTGACGGCAAATGCGGGGCTATAGTTCTTCATGTACACCCCAAGGCTCTTTGACTTCGTGTTCGTCGCGGACTTCGCCTCAAGAGGGAAGACGCCGTCCCTTCCCTGCACTACAAAGTCGATCTCGGCCGTTCCATCTCCGGGAGTCCAGTATCCGCAGGCAGCGTCATTTGCGACAAGTTCCTGAAGCACGAACTGCTCGGTCAGGGCACCCTTGAAGTTGGAGAAGAGGGAACTGCCCTCAAGGACGATTCCCGGGTCGAGAAGGCTCATAGCTCCGAGAAGCCCGACATCGTGCAGAAACAGCTTGAAGGCTCCGAAGTCCATGTAGTGCGATATAGGGAGGCCTGGGGGACAGACTCTGTAGTGCCTGTGGACCATGCCGGCGTCCCTTAGCCACTCAAGGGCGACCTCGTACTCCCTTGCCCTTGCTCCCGCCTTAAGGGCAGAATAAAGGAACTTCTTGTTCTCCTTCGCCAGCTGCGCGGATATGCTGTTCCAGACAATGCGGATCTTGGGCAGCAGCTCGGGCGGGGCGTGCTTCTTGAAGTCGTCGTCGTAGTCGCGGAGAATTCTCCTCTGGGTCTTCCTTGCCTCCGCCAGAGACGAGGTCTCAAGCCAGTCGCAAACCGCCTCTGGCATGCCGCCAACGACAAGATAATGCCTTAGCATCAGCTCGTATTCCCTTGACAGCAGAGCCACTGTCTTCCAGTCCCTGTCCTGCACGGCCGCCACAAGCGAGTCCTTCCCGCTGGCGCGCATGAACTCGGAGAGGGTGAGCGGGTGTACATCGAGGCGATCGACCTTCCCGACTGGAAACGAACCATTGTCCCCCTGCTCCGCCGCGCGTCCGCTGCCGCCGCCAAAAGAGAGCCCAAGAAGCGATCCTGCGGCGACAACCGCCAGTTCCGGCATGTCTTCGTTGAAGAACTTCAACGAGGTCAGCGCGCTCGGGCATTCCTGTATCTCGTCGAGTATCAGCAGCGTCCTGCCCGGAACGACGCGCTTGCCGGTCGCTGTCTGAATCAGGCGCACAAGCGAAGCAGGGTCTATGTCGCCTTTGCTCAACTGCTCGCAAAGAGAACGCCTTCGCATGAAGTTCACGAGGACAGATTCCCCTGGATACTCTCGCCGTGCGAACTCCTCCATCAACCATGTCTTGCCCACCTGCCTTGCTCCCATGAGCAAAAGCGGCTTCCTTTTTCTGGCATGGTTCCATGCGATGATTTTGTCGATGCAGTCTCTATGCATAATTCACCTCGTATGTGTGAATTATATCAAATAACCTTTGTGATTTCAATATCAGAATCACACTTTCCTGACGAATAATGGCCAAGGCAATCACATTTTCCTGACGAATAACTCTGCTTCCCTGCACACTTTCCTTATGAATCGGGGGGCAGTGATTACAGAAATGGATATGGACAAAACAAAACGCCGCGGTCGAGAGATCGCGGCGTTTGGTGTTTTGCTCTGGTTTCGCCTTAGGCGCGCTTGCGCTTGAGGGCAAGACCAGCGACGCCGAGGAGGAGCAGAAGCCCGCTCGTCGGTTCCGGGACCGGATCAATGGGAGCAGTGCCAACCGTGTGCCACGAGGTTTCAGAAATGTGTCCATCGTAAATCATAGCTGACAAAGCATCTCCTGTGCTTTGTTCTGCCGTATACTCACTAGTGCCAGTATAAAGTACATACTCGTTGCCCTCAGTCGCAAGGTAATCCTCAAGTGCGGAATATGTCGAGATATCAGCGTTGACAAGAACGAGCGAATATTGCTGAGTTCCACTGGTATTGTCGGCGCTCGGCTGAGTAACATCAGCAGATGTTTCAGGTGTCAATTTGTCAAAACTACCCCAGTTGTAGTCGGGGTCGCCAGCCTGCGCAGAGTAATTAAGGAGCGAGCTTGAGCCGGGAAGCGTAAGGACATACGTATCCGCTGCGGAGCCAGCCGCTTCCGTTACTGTGCCGAGCAGAAGGAACGCAGTCCCTCCATCGACATAGTTGCCGTCTGGATAGACGGCTTCATTGTCTGCTATACCCCAAATATAACTTGCTGCGTTTGCGGCAAAACCAAGCGAAATCGCGGCAAGTGCTATCATCAGTTTTTTCATTAGTTTTTTCCCTTTTTTTGCACCGCACACTATGCACGGCACTAAATCTTATTCTGCAGCGTATGTGAACGTAATTGTCGCTGCGGCAGAGCCGCCACGGAAGAAGAGGAAGCCCTGTCCGGGTGGAATCACATCGTTTTCAGTCAGAGCAGTAAATGTTTTCCCTGAGGGGTCGTATGCTTTCCAAGAAGCTGTTCCGCCACGAGGCTTTTGATAACCATAACGTTGCCAAGTATTTCTTGTGGTGTCCCAGCGCCAGATCTGATCCATAGCATCGTTGAATGATGCATTTGATGCGGGTGTGCAGCCGTCATAGTATTGCGTTATGTCGGAGATGGCAAAAGGTACGGGCCAAGGATAGGCCATAAAGACATTGCCCTTCGCCGCAATGGTATAACCCTTTGTCGCAGAGAACTGCTTAACGCCACCAGAAAGGGTAATCGTCGTGCTTGACGAGCCGCCACGGAAGAAAAGGAAGGTGTCGCCAACTGTCAGCGAATCATCTTCTGTAAGAGCAGAGAATGTTTTCGCTGAATTGTCATAAGCTTTCCAAGAAGCAACGCCTCCACGAGGTTTTTGGTAGCCATAGCGCTGCCAAGTATTTCTTGCTACGTCCCAACGCCAAATCTGGTCCATTGCATCATTGAAAGATGCATTCGATGCTGGCGTTGCAACAGCAACAAGATTTGAGATTGAAATCCTGATACTAGAACCGAGTGCAACATCTTCGAATTGAATACCAAGGGCAACGTTGCCCTTTGCCGGCACCGTTACCGTATTATACCCGACGATTGATGGAGGCGGGGGCGGGGCAATGAAATTGGGAGTCGGTGGCTTTTTAAAGTGCAGTAAAAGTGCAGTAAAGTGCAGTGAAATCCAGTAGGAAACAGCCTGCGAAAATGGTGCTGGTTTGCAGTCAGGTGGCGTGTGGAATCAACTGCCCTAGCCTGCGCTGTGACTGCGAAGATATGAGACCGTAGATCACTGAAGGATGCCCGGCATCGGAAAGCTCGCCGGTGACGTCGTCCAGCGCCTGCGACAACTCGTCGGCAAGGTTCGCAATCCTGTCGTGCACGAACTTCGCCTTGATGTCGCACTTCTGGGCAAATGCGTCAAAAGACGCGGCTGTGACGTCTTCAAATTCCCAGGCGCCGCCTATGCTCATCGCCATTCTGGACGCCAGGTTGGGATAGACGGCCGTGGAAAGCGTGTCGTAGAGCGGGGAGAGCGCTGCCTTCCCGTCTCGATAGACGATCGAGAAGTTCTTGGCGTGAGCATCGGCATTCCCGACGATGAAATTGAATACGAGGGAATCGACAAAGGCGGAAAGGCTTGCGAACCCGAATCCCGAGTCGCGAAGGAAATGGAAACACCGGACCGCCGACGGCCCTCCGTCAGATTCGTATTTCTCCTCCGCGGGAACGCCCATCGCCTGGCAGAAGTCCTCCTGGAGCAGGCGGCGCACGTATTCGCCATCCGTCTCGCGGTCATAGCGTTCCGACACGTAGTATGGCCTCGACTTTACCGCGAGTATGGACGCCCTTGCCGCGGCAAGACCAAGACGCTCGGCAAGGCGCTGGCAGAAGCATTCGTTCGCCACCGAGTCGCGGCAGATCGACATCTCCGGCTTTACGATATGGGTTGATGCTGCGCCATAGAGCGGCAACGCCAACCGCCCGTCGCGCACTCTGGCGACAAGCTTGTCCTGCGCCCCAGCGACGGAAATCCTGTACCCGTCCACAAGGCCCTGCAGCAGGGGGCGTTCGGGCAGGGCCCTTAGGATTTCGTCTGCTTCGTCTTCTGAAAGCTCCTGCATCCTTCCGTCCGCCGCGCTGGGCTCGACGCCCTCCGGAAACAACGATACGGCCCCGGCGCAGTCCCCTCCAAGTTCCTCCAAGAATGCAAACGTGTTTCGCCAGTCGTGGTGGAGTACCTTCTCAAGTCTGCGGCGGACAGCCTCCGGCGGAAGGAGGTTTTCGAAGAAAGTCCGGGAGACAAGGGCGTCGAACGCCTCGTCCCTGAGTGGCATCGACTTTGATATCGGAATTGCATCTTCCCTCTTAAGATAGTCTGCAATGTAGCTGAAGGAAAACACGTCGAGGCTGGAGTCCCACGAGAGTACGCCAGAATGAATCCCGCCAACAAAGACATTTAGCTTCCTCGTCATGCGCACGCCCCCCCGTTCATCTGAAGGTCAACTGAGATGCCCAGGATGGACAGCACCTTCAGCAATTTATCCAGCTGTACAGACGACTTGCCGTCTTCGACGTCCCGCACAAAGCGAACTCCGACATTGGCCATTTGCGACAGTTCAACCTGCGTTGCCCCCTGGTGCTTTCGTTCGCTGCGGACAATTTCGGCTATTTCTGACATGGACGATATTTTCATTGGCGTGAAGTTTAACATTTTTCACATTGTTTGTCAACCCGTTCGGGTCGATTTTGGCGACAAAGACGCCAATCGCCTTAGAATCATCCCGAACGGGGCGATAAACCATCCGAATCTTCGCCAGCATTCAGCTGTCAATCGGCTTTAGGTCTGCGATGTAATTCTGCATCTCATGAAAGATGTGGACAATGCGAACTACCTTGGCATCCTCGTCAATGCGGAAAATCACAAGATAATTCCCGACGGGGTATTTGCGGTACCCCTTGGCCCTTAATGTGGAATCGGCGCATAAAGCGTGCGCAGCGGGAAGTTCCTCTAGATCGGCATAGCATTTCTCGATCTGATCAGCAAACTCCGTTGCGGCCTGCGGATTTTCAAGATCAAAGGCAATATACTTGAGAATGCCGAAGAGATCTGCGTCAGCAGATGGTGATATGACGACTTTATACATTTAAGGTCGCTCTTGTCTTTGCCAAGGCCATTCTTGCATCCAGCCCGCGCCCCGCGTCAATCTCCGCCTCTGACCTTGAAATGGATTCGTAAATCTCGTTGCGCTGAATCAACTTGTCATAAAGGCTTATGCTTACGAGAACAGACGAGCCATAGCCGTTCTTTGTCAGTACAACTGGCCCCCTCGCGAGATCGCTTTCAATCTCCGTGTACTTATTGCGCAGATCCGTTACCGGTCTTATTTGTGTTGAGAACATCTTTTAGCCTCTCCTTCTTTGTGCTGTATTATATCATAATTCTATCATCAAATGCAACACCGCCTGCATTGCATTTAAAAAAGCGGCGCCATTTTACTGCACTTTACTGCACTTTTACTGCACTTTAAAAAGCCACCGACTCCCAATTTCATTGCCCCGTCCCCGCCTCCATCAATCGTCGGGTATAATACGATAACCGTACCAAACAAGAAGTACGTTCCGTTTGCCCTGCAGTTCAAGGATCTTGAGAATCCAGGTGCGGCGATTCCAGTAGACGAGTTGGTAGTGTATCCCACTGGGACGACACCGAAGAGCTCAAGTTCGTTTGGCGCGGCAATGGATCAAATTTGGATTTGGAATACTGCGGTAAATACGTGGTATAAGTATGGATACCACAGAATTGCTGCGAACAACATTAAATGGCAGCGTTGCGATACAAATACTGCAACCTGGTATGACCTGACGGAAAGTGATGTCCTTGCTCCTGGGCAGTCGTTTCTCTTTTATAACGGTAGCACGAGTTCTATAAACGTAACTATGGCAGGGCAGATTACGGATTTGTCGGAATCGCCATATTTTGACATTCCCAACAAGAAGTATATGTATGTTGCCTATCCTTGGCCGGAAGCAAAAACCATAGCACAGGTTGGCGCATCCTACGCAGAAGGATATTCGCCGAAGAGTTCTAGCTCATTTGGTGCAGCGATGGATCAAATTTGGCTATGGAACACTACAGCAAATACTTGGTATAAGTATGGCTATCACAGGATTTCCTCAACCAATATTAAGTGGCAGCGTTGCGATACAAACACGGCCACATGGTATGACCTTGACGATGCAACCGATGTCGTACCTGCTGGATATGGCTTCCTTTTCTACAATGGAGCTACAAGTCCCACAAGGTTGCAATTCACTAGATAAATTTAGTGTGATGCATAGTGTGTCACGCACAACAAACAAAGGAAAATCAAATGAAGAAACTACTCATACTTGCGTCAGCAGCAGTGCTATGCATTTCTGCTAACGCAGCTGCATATATCTGGGGCATCTCTGAAGCTGATGCCGAAGGTCCTGATGGTAATGCGCTCACAACTGGTGCGGCGTTCCTCTATCTCGGAACGGTCGGACAGACGGATAATGGCAATGGAACGTACGCGCTGGATTTTTCAAGTGCTACTTTCATTACATCTGTAACAGATATGGACGCCTGGGGCAATTGGGGAGAAACCTCGTTTAGCTCCACGCGTACGAGCGACAATCTCGCTCTGGCTGACGATGACTTCACGGTTATCTTAGTTAACGATAATAGTGTCACGTCTGCGAATATTGCCGATTACGCTGGCGATTATGCTTTGTACACTGGTACAAGTTATGATGGAGCCGATGTGGCAACAGGTGCTAATTATGCAATTCTTCTTTATGAGGACGACGCCGTGTTCGCGGCCGACTGGAAGACTGCTGCCCCTGCTGCCGAGCCCGTCCCGGAACCGACCTCTGGGCTGTTGCTCCTTCTCGGCATGGCTGGCTTGGCTCTTAAGCGCAAGAAAGCCTAAGCTTAAGCAAGCGAGAAAAACAACAAACGCCGCGATCTCCCGACCGCGGCGTTTTGTTATTGGGAAGTTGAATAACATGCAGCAGGCGGGTTATGTGCCCCCAACCACAGATTCCTTTTCAAAGCTTCGCTCCTTCGGCAGCTGCTCCAACAGATCACCAGTGAAGACAGAATAAGCATTGTCTCGCGTAGCTTCTAAAAGACCCATGCCGACAAGTGTGCGGATGTCACGAAGAATGGTGCCCTTGGCATTCTTCCCATATATCGCCGCGACTTCCGTGGTGACGTTCTGCAAGGTATCACGTGTATAGGTCGCAAACACGTCCAGGCTTGTCAAAAGCTTTGCGTACCGCTTATGAACACCTCGCGTCAAGTGCATGCCGTCAAGACGGGCGTACACATAATTGCGCCAGCACGATTCGATCTGATGCCGTTGCGCTACATTCAGCACCTCCGACAGCCCATCGCGAAGCCCCATAATCGCATATCGAATGAACTCCGTCAGGTCGCATGTGCGCCCAGCTGCTGAAAGCTGCCTGTAGTATTCACCGCGTGTCTTGTTGTAGTGATTTGAAAGGATGTGAGCGCACGTGTTCGGCAGCCCTGCACGGAGCAGTAGGTAAAACTCCAGCAGTCTCGCTGTACGCCCATTGCCATCTGCGAACGGATGTATCCATACGAGGTAGACGTGGGCTACGATTGCCTCTATAATGCCGTTGGCAAATGCCGGGCGCGACTCCTGCTCGTAGGCAAACTCCTGTCGCAGCCAATCGCACATGCGACCTATAAGCCACTTTACCGCCCTGTGGTCTGGAGCGCGGTATGTGCCGACAACGACTTCGCATGCCCTGAATTCGCCGGGAACCGCCTCGAACGCGCTTCCAAGGGCTTTGCCGACCTGCGCATTGAATGAGCGTATCATATCAGGGGTTACGGGAGAGATTGCATGGCTCTCGACTACTTCCTTGTGTATCGCATTCAGCGCGTCGAGTATATTGCTGACTTCCTGTTCAAGATACTTGCGGCTTTGCGGTATGTCTGAACGCCCCTCATGAATTGCCCTAACCTCATCCTCAGTCAGAGTATTACCCTCGATGGCCGTAGTAGCCATGGCACCCTTTATAAGAGACACTTCCAGCATCTTTGCCCGAACGTCAGGCGAGAGCGGGAGATATCTCAACGCCTGAACAGTGGCTTCACAACTGCCAAGAGTATATTGAACGTCTGCAGGGATTTTCCAGTCATCTCTAAATGAAATATGCGGAAAATCTTTCAGAAATTTCTGCATTTCTTCCATTGTGCCTCCTGTCAGATGCAATTGATTAATGATTGCGTTTAATGCGTATTATATCATAAATCCCTATCACATAACAATAATAATTTTATATAAATTTTATAGTAATTCAACCGATATGACTATCTTGGTCCTGCACTACTTCGCTACACAAGCCGATTTTTGAGCCAAACGTTGCATCTCTTCGTCCTTCGAGGCGCAGTCTTGGCGCTCAAGCGCAAGCGCGCCTAAGGCGTAGTCGCAAGACGAAAAGAAAGCCGTCACCCTCAAAGGTGACGATTTCGGGGCCTGTCCCCGCGAATTATGACCATGGAATACGGAAGTGGATATGATGCCAGCAACCTAAGAAACATGCGCCTGTTCTACCTTGCGTTTCCGATTCGTGACGCACTGCGTCACGAATTGAGCTGGACGCATTACCGTTCGCTTATGCATGTCGAAGACCCCATTGCGCGAGAATGGTACATGCGCGAATGCATTGCGGAGTCATGGGGAACACGAGCACTTGACCGCCAGATTTCGACACAGGCATACGACAGGCTGCTTGCGTCGAAGAATCCCGGTCGGCGCGCGAAGCGCAGGGAGCTTCCGCTGTCGCCGCTCCCCGAAGCCCCGAAGTCTCTTGTTCCAGGCGACTACATCAAGAATCCGATGCTTCTGGAATTCCTCAGCCTTCCCGGCGACGTCCGCATTAGGGAGACGAAACTGAAACCTTGGGGACAGACCCCCGTAAACTTTCAAGGCGAATCCAGAGCAAAACACCAAACGCCGCGGTCTTTCCGACCGCGGCGTTTGGTTATTTGCTAATTCTCATCCTCGGCTCACAACATTGAAGGGAGCATAAACTGTCAAAGGGAGGGAATATTATTGCTTGATTGTGTGACGAGATTATGGTACAATACAGCCACAAAGGAGAAATGAGATGCCCGTCATAGT
>JAEEGL010393913.1_pt1 | contig 12598 bp, 10 predicted proteins | sample 9134231 | NCBI WGS metagenome assembly JAEEGL01 (sample SAMN16246548, study PRJNA631951) | gut metagenome | biome: gut microbiome; feature: rumen; material: fiber-attached | host: Bos | place: Iran: Karaj | collected 2018-10
CAGCGAACTGACGGAGCTTTTGCGTGCCGGCGCCGAGGCCGATTATGCGCCGTATCTTAACGAGATCGCCCGAAAGCGCGACGAGCTGCGCGCGCTCTGCGAATAACGAATTCATACAACCGAGACGCTCGGTTGTATTTGCGTTTATAGGCGGGGGAATTACCGGCATATTGTCCAAAAAATACGCATTATTTACGCATATACGGCAAAATATCTTGACTTTACAAAGGGAATTTTGATAAAATACTTATATACTTTTCCCTTGAAAACGGGTTGTGACACGGCAACGTGTTTCAATATATCTAACATGAACAATATCAAGGAGGGAAACGAATGAAGAAGTTTTTGGCTATCGTTCTCTGCATGCTGATGGTTCTGGCTGTTGCCTGCACCGCGAGCACGCCCGCCGCCAACACGACGACGGATACCAAGACGGAGACCAAGACCGAAACGACTACCGAGACCAAGACGGATGCGGCCCCCGCTGCCGATACGTTCAAGGTCGGCGTTGTTCTCGTCGGCGACGAGAATGAAGGCTACACCTACGCCCACATGGTCGGCGTACAGAAGGCGATTGCGAACCTCGGCCTGACCGACGCGAACGTCGTTTGGAAGTACAACGTACCCGAGGATGAGCAGTGCTACGACGCCTGCATCGACTGCGTTGAGCAGGGCTGCAAGCTCGTCATCACCAACTCCTACAGCCATCAGTCCTACACGCAGCAGGCGGCTGAGGAGCATCCCGAAGTGCAGTTTGTCGCAATGACCGGCGACACCGCGAAGGCTTCCGGCCTTGCGAACTTCCACAATGCTTTCACCAACATCTTTGAAGCACGCTATGTCGGCGGCATCGTCGCGGGCATGAAACTCCAGCAGCTGATCGACGAAGGCAAGGTTGCGGACAAGAACATCGACGCGGACGGCAACTACAAGATCGGCTACGTCGGCGCTTATCCGTATGCAGAGGTGGTTTCCGGCTACACCGCGTTCTTCCTCGGCCTCCGTTCCGTGGTTCCGAACGTCCACATGGATGTTCAGTACACCAACTCCTGGTTCGACATCACCGGTGAATCCGAAGCGGCGACCGCTCTGATCGAGCGCGGCTGCATCATCATCGGACAGCATGCCGACTCCACCGGCGCTCCGTCCACCTGCGAAGAAGCCCTCAAGAACGGCACCATCGTTTACTCCGTCGGCTACAACGTGGACATGCTCTCCGTCGCTCCGACCGCTGCGCTGACCTCCCCGACGAACGAGTGGGATGTGTACTACACCTACGCGATCGGCGCCGTTAAGGATGGCAAGGAATTTGACACCAACTGGGCACAGGGCTTCGAGACCAACTCCGTCGCCGTGACGCCGCTGGGCGAATCCTGCGCACCGGGCACCCAGGAAGCAGTCGATAAGACCATCGCCGCGATCAAGGCGGGCGAGCTGCATGTCTTCGATCAGAAGACCTTCACCGTCGGCGGCGCAGAAGTCACCGAAGCGTTCGCGACCGACACCGATGGCGACTGGACGAACGACGCGGACAACGCTATGTTCGACGGTTACTATCATGAGTCCTACTTCCAGTCCGCTCCGTCCTTCGGTCTCCGCATCGACGGCATCACCGAATTGGGCTAAGCACCGTAAGCAAAGGTGGCTGTCTTTCGTGCAGCCACCTTTTCCTTTTACAGACACAAAATATTTTTCAGCATCGTAAAAATTTTGTAAGACACTCGTTTACAAGGCCGTTCGGGACTGTTATAATGAGGATAGACCGCATCTCCCGAACGAACTTCCGCCAGAAAGGATGATCAACTTGGAAAACGCCATTGAACTGAAACACATCACCAAGCGATTCGGCAAGGTCGTCGCCAACAACGACATCAACCTGACCTTGCAGAAGGGCGAGATTTTGTCGCTGCTCGGTGAGAACGGCAGCGGCAAGACAACGCTGATGAACATGCTGTCCGGCATTTACTATCCCGATGAGGGCGAGATTTACGTGGACGGCAAAAAGGTCGAGATCAAATCCCCGAAGGACGCGTTCGATCTGCATATCGGCATGATCCATCAGCATTTCAAGCTCGTAGACGTGTTCACCGCCGCCGAAAACATCATCCTCGGGTTGGAGGGCGAAAAGGGCAAGCTCGATAAGGCAGCGGTTGCCAAGGCCGTGCGCGAGATTGCAGACCGCTATGGATTTGAAATTGATCCGAATCAAAAGGTTTATAATATGTCCGTTTCGCAGAAGCAGACGGTCGAGATCGTCAAGGTGCTGTATCGCGGCGCCGATATTCTGATTCTTGACGAGCCGACGGCGGTTCTGACCCCGCAGGAAACGGAAAAGCTGTTCACCGTCATGCGCAACATGCGCGCGGACGGCAAGGCGATCATCATTATCACGCATAAGCTGCATGAGGTGCTGGCGGTGTCCGACCGCGTCGCCGTTTTGCGCAAGGGCGAGTATATCGGCGACGTTCCGACCGCGAATGCGTCACAGCAGTCGCTGACGGATATGATGGTCGGCCGCGCGGTGAGCCTGAACATCGACCGGCCGGAGGCGAAGGAAAAGCGCGACCGGCTTCTGGTCGAGCATCTGACCGTGAAGGATAAGGAGGGCGTCAACAAGCTTGACGACGTGACGTTCACGGCTATGGCCGGCGAGATCCTCGGCATCGCGGGCATTGCGGGCAGCGGCCAGAAGGAACTGCTCGAAGCGATTGCGGGCGTGCAGAAGATCGAAAACGGCGGACGCATCGTGTATATCGAGCCGGACGGCAAGGAGCGTGTGCTGAACGGCATGGATCCTCTCGATATCATCAAGGAGGGTGTGCTGCTCTCGTTCGTGCCGGAGGATCGCTTCGGCATGGGTCTGGTTGGCAGCATGAACATCATGCAGAACGTGATGCTGCGCAGCTACCGCAGAGGCAAGGGCCCGATCCTCGACCGGAAGTTCCCGAAAAAGCTCTCGCAGAAGATCGTCAACGACCTTGAGGTCGTCACGCCGGATATCGACCGGACGCCGCTGCGCCGGCTTTCGGGCGGCAACGTGCAGAAGGTTCTGGTCGGCCGCGAGATCGAGCAGAACCCGACCGTGCTAATGACGGCTTACGCAGTGCGCGGCCTCGACATCAACACCTCCTATACGATCTATAACCTGTTGACCGAGCAGAAGATGAAGGGCGTCGCGGTGATCTATGTCGGCGAGGACCTCGACGTGCTGCTGGAGCTGTGCGACCGGATTCTGGTGCTGTGCGGCGGCAAGGTGTCCGGTATCGTGGACGGCCGCTCCATCACCAAGGAGGAAGTCGGCCTGATGATGACAAAGCTCGGGGGAGGCAACTGATATGCATATTTCAAAAAGAGACGGGATCCCCGCTTGGAAAGCATGGGGCATTCGCTTAATCGCTATCCTGCTCGCGCTGATCGTCAATGCGTTTATCATTTACGCCGTCGTCAGGCTGAACCCGATCCGCGTGTATGTTTCGATGTTCAACGGCGCGTTCGGCACCGAGAAGCGCATTTGGTTCATGGTCCGCGACCTGATGATGCTGACCTGTATCGCCATCGGTCTTGCGCCCGCGTTTAAGATGCGATTCTGGAACATCGGCGCGGAGGGGCAGATGCTCGTCGGCGGTATCGTGACCGCATTCTGGATGATCAACTTTGCCGGCAAGCTGCCCGTTCCGGTGCTGTTCCTGTGCATGGTGCTGTCCGCGCTGATCGCGGGCGGCGTGTGGGGCTTTTTGCCCGGCTTCTTCAAGGCGACGTGGAACACGAATGAAACGCTGTTCACGCTGATGATGAACTACATTGCGATTCAGCTCACCTCTTACTGCGTCGCGCGGTGGGAGAACCCGCCGGGCTCGAACTCCGTCGGCGTCATTAACCGTGCCGGCGCCGTCAAGAACGTCGGTTGGATCGGCAACATGTTCTCCGACGGCTACAATGCCGATTACGGCTGGCTCGCGGTCATCGTGCTGCTGCTTGCCGTGGGCATGTATGTGTATCTGAACTACACCAAGCAGGGCTATGAAATCGCCGTCGTCGGCGACTCCGAAAACACCGCGCGCTATGCGGGCATCCGCGTGAAGAACGTGTATATGCGCACCATGGCGATCTCCGGCGCGATCTGCGGCTTCGCGGGCTTTTTAGCGGTTTCCGCGGTATCGCATACGATCTCCACAAGCACCGCGGGCGGCAGAGGCTTCACCGCGATCATCGTCGCATGGCTTTCCAAGATGAACCCGTTCGTGATGATTCTGATTTCCGCGCTGCTCACGTTCATGGATAAGGGCGCCTCGCAGATCGCAACCGATTTCGGCCTCAATGAATACGTTTCGCAGATCGTTTCCGGCGTGATCCTGTTCTTCATCCTCGGCTGCGAATTCTTCATCAACTACAAGGTCCGCTTCCGTCTGACGAAGGCGAAGAAATAAGGAGGCAGCATTATGCAGGGATTTTTAACATTTCTTTCCTCGTTTCCGACGCTGCTTCATTCGGGCATCATTTTCGGCACCGTCATTATGTATGGCGCGCTCGGCGAAATCCTCACCCAAAAGAGCGGCAACCTGAACCTCGGCGTTCCGGGCGTCATGTACCTCGGCGGCATCGCGGGCCTTGCAGCGTCATTCCTGTATGAGAACGTCTATTGCCCCGCGCACGGCATCACCGCAAGCGCGTTCCTGTCGGTCACGCTGTCGCTTGTCGCGTGCTTTATCGCGGCGGCGCTCGGCAGCCTGATCTACAGCTTCCTCACGATCTCGCTCCGCACCAACCAGAACGTCACCGGCCTTACGCTGACGATCTTCGGCTCCGGCGTGGCAAACTTCTTCGGCGGCGCCTTGAATAAGCTGGCGGGCGGCGTCGGCCAGGTCTCCGTCAAGGTCGCGTCGGAAGCGTATCGCAGCTTCTCCAACGACTTCGTCACGCTGGTGGACGGCTGGACCAAGGGCCTTGGCTTCGGCCTCGGCACGCTGCTGTTTAGCTACGGCTTCTTGACCTACGTTGTGCTTGTGATCGCGGTCGCGCTGTGGTTCTTCCTCAATAAGACGCGCTACGGCCTCGCGCTACGCGCCGTCGGTGAAAACACCGCAACGGCGGACGCCGTCGGCATCAACGTTACCGCAAGCAAGTATATCGCAACCTGCATCGGCGGCGGCATCTCCGGCTTCGGCGGCCTATACTATGTCATGAACTACATCAAGGGCACGTGGGAAAACAACGGCACGATCGAGGGCCTCGGCTGGCTCGCCGTCGCGCTCGTCATCTTCGCCACATGGAAGCCGCTCCGCGCAATCTGGGGCTCGTACCTGTTCGGCGTGCTGTACTGGATGTATTTCTACATCAGCGGCCTCACCCGCAGCTCGCAGGAGCTGTTCAAGATGCTGCCCTACGTCGTGACGCTGTTCGTGTTGATCATGGTTTCCCTGCGCAAGCGCAAGGAGGATCAGCCCCCGGCCTCGCTCGGCTTGCCGTACTTCCGCGAGGAGCGATAAACGAAAATCTTCCGTCGAATCCGTCCGTTGCATGCGGACGGATTTTTGCGTCGCAAAGGTAGGCTGCAAAGCAAGCAACTTGCGGCGCGGCGGTTGCGAAGCCGAAAAATCGTGTTATGATAAAACCAGATCATCAATGGAGGATCGCTGTGAAAATCAAAACATTTGCTTTGCTGCTTGCCTGCCTGCTGCTCGGCTGCACAGCCGCCGTGCAGTCTCAGACACCGACCGAAACGCCGAAGCCGGAGCGATACCGTATCGCGTGCCTTGGGGACAGCATCACCGAGGGCGTCGGGGTCGAGGATCCGGATAACCTTTGGGTCAATATTTTAAATGCCGAGGACTGGGTGATCAAGGCACAAAACGTCGGCAGCTCCGGCACAACGATCGCGGTTCCGCCGGACGAGGCGCTGCGGCCGTATGCGTTCGTGCGCCGCTATACGGATATCGACGAGCGCAGCGCGCTGATCTTTGTCTTCGGTGGGACGAATGATTACGGCAACGATGTGCCGCTCGGCGCGCCGACCGATACCGACCCCATGACATTTTACGGCGCGTTGAACACGCTCGTGGCGGGCTTAAAGGAAAAGTATCCGAACGCAAAGCTGCTGTTTGCGACGCCGCTGCAGCGCGACGATGCGCGGCTCGGTGCGCCGACCACGACGCCGTATAACGGCGCGGGCGCCACGATGGAGGACTATCGGCAGGCGATCCTTGCGGTCTGCGAAGCCAACGGCATCGAAACGCTCGATCTTTGGAATCTGGAGGGCATGCGTCTTGACGACGATACGTTCAGCACGTACGATGCCGACGGCCTGCACCCGAACGATGAAGGCAGCGCGTTCATGGCAAAGACGATCATTGCCAAGATAAAGGAACTGCTTGGAAAATAAGCATCGACAAGGAGGGGAATTGAAATGAAAAGATGGTTTATGCTTGTATTGGCGGCGCTGACGCTGCTGGCAGCGGCGTGCGGCACGACCGGGACGGCGGCGACCGAACCGGCCAAGGAGGAGAAGGCTTACGTCTATCCCGGCGAGGAACGGCAGATGGCGTACAAGAACCCGGCCTATGAGGACGCCGCGTTTGCAGAGGGCACGACCTATGCGCCGAAATTCATGGACGAGGCGGAGCGCGAAGCGTTTGCCTACACCGGCACGGTGCATTGGGTGGAGAGCCACAACAACCATGTGTTCACAGTACTGTCGCTGCCGGAGGGCTGCGACGGCACGCAAAAATACCCGCTGGTGCTGATGCTGCACGGCTTCAATTCGACGCTCGACGAATGGACATATTACGTCAAGGGACTGAACGACGCGGGCTATGCGTGTCTGCTGTTCGATTTCCGCGGCGGGCACAGCGGCAGCGCAAGCCGTTCGGACGGCAAGTTTACGCAGATGAGCTTTGACACGAAGCTTGCCGACGTTCGTGCGGTTGTGGCGTACGCCGAAACGCTCGAAACGGTCGATCCGAACAACTTCCTCCTTGCCGGACACAGCCAAGGCGGGATGATGGCGCTGATTACGATGTGCGATGCGCAGCTAAAGGATCGGTTCAACGGCGTGCTGCTGCTTGCCCCGTATACGGACGCGAAGATCGTCGAACGGTATGCCGCGCCGGAGGATGTGCCGGATTCGGCCTCGCTGCTCGTTTGCACCGTCGGCAAGGATTACCTTTACGGCGCATGGAAGTATGAGCATATCATCTGGGACGCGCTGCCGTCCTATGACCGTCCGGTGCTCCTGCTGACCGGCGGCGCCGATGAGATCGTGAAGGTCGAGAGCGTACAGCGCGTGGCGGACACGATCGGCAGCAACGCGACGTTTGCCGTCGTCGAGGACGGCTATCACGATTTTCAGCCGGAGCTGATGGACACCGTTTTGACCGGCTCCATCCTGCCCTTTTTCGAAACGCTTGTGAAATAAGAACGGGATAGAACGAAGCGGACCCGACAGCGGGCCCGCTTTTGCTGTTTGTATGGCGTTTTACGGTTCGCCGGACGGCTGCGCGGACGCGGCGAGCCGGTCGAACAGGCGGCGGAAATAGGGCTTGTCATTGCGCAGGATCTCGTCGATGCGCTGCAAAAGCTGCGGATCGTTGAGATAGGAGACGATGATCGGTGAGAACCGCTTATGCGCCTGCGCGAGCGCCTTGCGCGCGGTTTCGGCGGTATCGCCGGTGTCGTGGTCGATCAGATACGCGACGAGGCTGACAAGATCGGTCATCTGCCGGTAGGGCGAACGGCTGCGCACATACTCGTTGGGATAGCCGTCCGAGCCGTCGTAAAACGCATGATGCCCGAACGCGATATCCGCATACGGCGCGGTCGAGCGCCGTTCGATGAGGTCGTTGTGTGCCGAGATCGTGTGCAGCTTCGTCAACTGGTATTCCGGCTCCAACAGGTTTCGCGTCTGCTTGGTGCGGTACAGATCCATTTTCGTCAGGCCGAGATCGTGGTACAGACCGCATTTTTCGGCATATTCGAGCACGGCGCGGCGCTTTTCGGCGGGATCGGAGATCGCGGCGAGAAAGTCGATATCGTTGAAGAACGTCGGATCGTCGCGCAGGATCGCGTCGGCAAACACCCGCGTCATGGCGGCGGCCTTTTCCGACCGAACATATAAATGCCCCGCAAACCGCTGCATCAGCAGTGTCAGAATTTCCGTGTACGGCATGCCGCCCTCGACCTCGAGATACGACGACGCGGCAAGGCGCGTCATGTAGTAGAAATAATCGTTGTACTTCGAGACAGGGCAGGTCAGCAGCGTTTTCAGCATCTTGTCATAGGCATACAGCAAAAACTCCACATGGCGCGGCTTGGACAGCAGCGCCGGGTTGCGGCGCAGCAGAATCCCGTAATACGCAGCCAGCTGCACGTTGGCATACAACCCGGAGGTGTCGTAAGCGTCGTAGGGCGTTTCGGTAATCAGCCGTTCGAGCCGGTCGAGCGTCGTGCCGAGATCGACAAACCCGCAGGTATATTCCATTTCATAGTACGGCCAAAGCCACCGCACGTTGGGATTCGGATTGTCCTGCTCCGGCTTGAACACATCGTAGCATGCCTCGAACACCGCGGCCAGCTCATCCTTGGTGAGCCCGCCGGTCGAAAGCGTACTGCGGTTGGAGCTCATCTGCTGCAGCGTGCGGCGATAGAATACATCCCACGGCAGGCCGGGCGCAAGGGAACGGTAGTATTCATCCTGCACGATCTCCAAAATGCGGGCGCTGACCGCAATGCGGCGCTTGCGGTCGATTGTGCAGATCGAGATATTCGCAAGCGAGCGAATGATATAGCCGCGGGTTTCCTCGTCCTCGATATCGGCAAAGAACTTTAGATACGACCCGGCCTCGGTGAAGACCATTTCGTTTTCAAACCGGAATGTGCGGATGTACTCGGAGCTGACGGCTTCGACACCGTGGTTGCGGTAATACAGGCCCATGCCGACCTTGTACAGCTCCTTGATGATCCGGTTGCGGTCGCGCCGCGTCCGGTACATCGACAGCAGCGATTCGTGGATCAGCGTGTAGATGCCGCAATCGAGATTCGTGTTCCAATCCATCAGCGCGTCGGCAAACGCTTCCAGCTCGGCAATCGTTTCGGCGCTCGCTTCGTGCAGCTTGTCGAGCGTCGGAAACAGGTGTGCCTGCAGCAGCTCTATGTTTTCACGCCGGATGGCGGCAAGCTGCTCACGATGACTTTGCTGCGCCGCATACCATTCGTCAAAGGTCGTGATCGGCACGGCGTACAGATCGGACAGCGTGCGGGCGCGGCGCAGATTTTCTATGTAGCGTGTTTGATACGGCTGCATACGCCCCTCCTATCGCACGGATTTCAGCACCTGCATCAGCGCGGGAATGTTGATCGGCTTGGAAAGATGTCCGTCCATACCGGCGTTTCTGGCACGGCTGATATCCTCGGCAAAGGTATTGGCGGTCATGGCGACGATCCGAACGGCTTTTGCATCGGTGCGGTTCATGGCACGGATCGCCTTTGTCGCTGCATAGCCGTCCATCACGGGCATCTGAACGTCCATCAGGATCAGCTGATAATACCCTTCTGGCGACTTTCGGAACGCCTCGACCGCTTCGGCACCGTTTTCGGCGGCGTCAATGGCGGCGTTCGTCGTGCCGAGCAGCTCCAACGCAATTTCGCGGTTGATCAGGTTGTCTTCGACAAGCAGGATATGCCGTCCCGTCAGATCCGGCGATCCGAACCCGCCGGACGTTTCCTCCTCGCTTTCGGACAGCGCGTGGTTCAGCCCGTTCAGCAGCGACTTGCGGAACACCGGCAGCGGGATAAAGTGCGTGATGCCGCAGCGATTCGCGCGGTACTCGATCTCGTTCCAGTTCAGCTCGTTGATCAGTATCAGCGTGATCTGCGGGAACGAGCGGTTCAGATAGGACGCGATATCAAAGAGATTGCCGGTCTTGTCGATTTCCTTGCCGATAATGACCGCACGGAACGGGCGCCCCGAAAAATCGGCGTCAGTCAGCGCGGCGATGGCCTCGGAGGACATGCCGACGATGGCATAGTCGATATGGAATTCATCGAGGTAACGGGTATAGATGCCGCGCATGACCTCGTCGGCTTCCAAGATCAGAATACGCTTGCCGTTCAGCGCGTCGGTGTTGATCTTCACAGTTTCATAGCGGAGCGGGATGCGGATGGTTACGGTCGTTCCCTCACCGGGCGCGCTTTCGATTTCGATGGTGCCGTGCATGGCCTCGATCAGCTTTTTCACGATACTCATGCCGAGCCCCGTGCCCTCGATCTTGGAGATCGTGGACGAGCTGACGCGTTCGAACGGCTCAAAAATCCGTTCCAGAAACGCCTTGCTCATGCCGATGCCGTTGTCGCGGCAAACGAACGCAAGCCCGCAGCGGTCGTCCATCGGCGCCTCGGACACGGTTACGTCGATCTGCCCGCCGTCGTTGGTGTACTTGACGGCGTTATTGATGATGTTCACATAGATCTGCCGCAAGCGCAGCGCGTCGCCGTACAGGCTTTCCACATAGATGTTTTCGGTGCGGAAAGTGAACGTGTGCTGCTTTTGTCCCATCTGCGGCTGTACGATGGCGAGCGTTTCATGCAGCAGATCGCCGAGCGAGAACATCTCCTCGGCAATGCTCATTTTGCCCGCGTTGATGCGCGACATGTCCAGTATGTCGTTGATTAAACTCAACAGATGTGCGCTTGCGACCTCAACCTTGCTGAGCGCGTCGCTGACGCGCGCCTTTTCGTCGATGTGCTTCTTGGCAAGCGCCGTCATACCGATAATGGCGTTCAGCGGCGTGCGGATATCGTGCGACATGTTGCTGAGGAACGATTCCTTTGAGCGGTTCTCTTCCTGGGCGCTTTTCAGCTGCTCTTTCAGCTCGGCAATCGTGCGCTGCTCGTCGCTGCGGCAAAGCAGCAGCGTTTTGCCGTCGCAAAGCGAAAGACGCTCCGTGACCGCCTCCGGCGCGAAACCGTCCGTGCTTTGCAAAAGCTCTCCGCTTTCCGTTTCGATGATTGCAAAATCCTTTGCCATACTGCGCTCCTTTTTTCTGCCGAGTTTGAACTCCCATGATAAAACAGTATATCATATCCGGTGCAGAAAAGCAAACGATATCCTTTATGCCGGCATGCCGCCTATGGGGTGTTTTTGCCTATCCGAGCTTTCGGTAGTCCCGCGGGGAAACGCCGATGGCCTTGTGAAAGGCGTCCCCGAAATAGTTGCTGTCGTTAAAGCCGCAGCGGTCGGCGATCTCCGTGATCGATAGCGAGGTGGACAGCAGCAGCTCGCAGGCGCGCTGAATCCGAAGGTTGACAAGGTATTCGCGCAGACCGAAGCCGGTCACGCGCTTGAACGTGCGCGACAGATGCGACGGACTCACGGCAAAGTGTGCCGCAAGCTCCGGCAGCGTAATCTCCTCAGCCAAATGGTCATAAAGGTACGTTGTCACCTGATGGACGCGCTGCGTGGTTTCATCCTCCGACCCGTCGTTTTCCGCCTCCTGCGCGCGGTAGCGCAGAATCGAGATCAGCAGCTCGCAAAGACACGCCTTGGCGACACTGTGCGCATGCGGCGGCTGGTTCTCGTATTCGTAGAACATTCGTCCGAGCAGCAGAAAGATCGCGTCGCGCCGCTGCGACGGGATCGTGACCTGCCCGGCACGCAGGCACAGCGGCGTCAGCTGTTCTCCGAGAAAGCCGTCGATCTCCGCGGCGGTTTCCTTCGTCAGCGAAATGACATACTTGGTGTGCGGGCCGTCGTTGAGATAGTCCGTCTTGTGCAGCGTGCGGGCGGGGATGATCGCAATGTCCCCGGCCTGCAGGCGGTAGATGCGCCGCCCGATCAGCACGGAGCAGCGTCCCTCCGTCATAATGAAGATTTCATGGAAGCGATGGAACCGCTTTCGATCCTCCTCCCAAACCCCGATCTGCGTTCGTTTCAGTATACGAAAATCGGAAAACCGTTCGCTCTGCTCCATGCTGTTTCTCCTTTGCACCGTCTGTATAGGCTGTATCATACCAGATCATGAGGAGGATGACAACAAAAAATCTGTAATAATTGCGAAAGATGACAATATATTCGTAGAAATTACATGGAGTTTGTTTTATGATAATCGTGTGCTTAAGAGAGAGCGCATCGAAAAGAAAAGAGGAAAAACTATATGCGTTATATATATCATAAACTGAATGGACTTCTGAAGAACCACCGTACCGCCAATGTCGGCAGCCACAATGACGACAGCCGCCGCAGCGCCTTGGATTTCTACACGCACGACGCCGTGCCCGCGATCTGCTTTGCACAGGATTCGTTCAAATCCGAACAGCGGTAACACGCACCGGAAAATACATCCCGCGGGTAAGCCAAAGGGATTTGCAGCGGCCGTGAGCCGCTATTGCTTTATAGGAAAATATAAACGGAGAGCGTTCGGCTCTCCGTTTTGCTGTCTTACGGTTTTGCTTTGGGGCTTGCCGTGGACGGCGCGGCGGTTGCGGCGGGCGTTGCGGTGATCTCCGGCGTCGGGGTGGCGTCCGGCGTCGGCGTGGGCTCGGCGGTCGAGAGCGCGGCGGCGCGCGCCTGCTCGCTCGTCGGGCGCTGCGGCTTGGCAGAGACCGTCAC
>JAEEGL010695695.1_pt1 | contig 12598 bp, 5 predicted proteins | sample 9134231 | NCBI WGS metagenome assembly JAEEGL01 (sample SAMN16246548, study PRJNA631951) | gut metagenome | biome: gut microbiome; feature: rumen; material: fiber-attached | host: Bos | place: Iran: Karaj | collected 2018-10
TTCTTAAAAATTTAAATTCTCCTATTGCAAAGTCACTTGCTTGAACTGCTCTCATTCCTTCTTCTCCATATATACCTATTCCTAAATGTGCTTCCATTATCATTGAGACATCATTTCCTCCATCTCCGACTGCTAAAGTTATTGCATTTTTATCATATTTTTTTACTTCTTGGACTACTTTACTTTTCTGTAATGGGGATACTCTACAACATATTACTGTACTTGCTTTTAATGCTAATTTTAAAAAGGAATTTGTTTTCTTATTTGATTTAAATATTTGTGATAATATTGGGGCTTCTATTATTATACTAAATGGTAAATTTGAGTTATTTTGATTTAATGATGGTGAAAGAATTTTTGTTGAATTATTTCTTTTTGGAAATAAGTTACATTGACAACTAATACTTGATGATATGTTACTTAAATTATTATTATCATTATTATTATAATTATTATTATTATTAATATTATTTAAACTTTTATTACTTATTATATTACTTGCATTTATACTTGGAATAAAACTTATTACACTACCATCATTTGGTATATTATTATTACTTACATTATTATTATTTTTAAATATATGATGATTACTATTTTGTTGTTTTATTTTATTATTTGAACTTATTCTATTACTATTATTATTTGATATATTATTATTAGATTTACTACTTATAAAATGATTATTTTTTTTATTATTATCATTTTCAAAAGCATAATATTCTTTAAAAAACTTTTCTATTTCAGGATTAACATTATTTTTAGCTCTTTCAGTATCACCATGATTAACAAAAATTCTAAATATTTTCTGATTTCTAGATATTAAATTACAACCTAAAGCAATATTTTCAGCAGTATCTACTTTATCTCCAGTTAAAACCCAAATTTTAATCCCAGCCATTCTTAAATCTTTAATAGTTTCCGGTACTAAATCTTGTAATTTATCTTCTACCATAGTAGCACCAATTAATTCTAAATCTCTTTCAATCTCATCATAACATTTATCAACTAAAGTATCTTTTTTAGCTAAATTCATTTCACTATTTTTCAATTCTCTATTCCATTTATCATAATCATCTTCATTAATAATTTTATAAGCAATCATTAAAGAACGATAACCTTTACAAGATAATTTATCAACACATTTAAAAGTAAAATTAGAATAAAGATTATTTTTAGAATTAAAACTCATTCTCTTCATAATTTCACTATCAGCACCTTTACAATATAATTTAATAACATTTTCTTTATCTTTAATTATAATACTCATTCTCTTTCTCTCACTTGAAAAATTTAAAACATTTAATACAGTAAAACTATGAATTGTATTTCCAATTCTAATTTCTCGAATTCCATTTGAACTCTGAATATATGTATATCCTTGTTCATGTGCAGTTTTTACTAATTCGACATCATCCGGGGATACTCCGGAATATTTTCCTATTTTTGTTGTTATACATTCATGTGCGATTGATATTGCTATCCAGAATTCATTTATTATTTTCATTTCTGTATTTTCTTCTTTTAATTTATCATTATGAGTCCCATTTGAATGTTTTATTTTATCTGAATTTTTTATTAAAGTACTAAAATATTGTTTTGGTATTTTTATTATTGGATATTTTTTAATTTTTGAATTTTGTGAATCGTCTTTTTGAATTTTGGATTTTTTTATATTTTTATCATATTCATAACATTTACCTTGAATTACACAATATTTAAATTCCATTTTATTTGATGTTAATGTTCCTGTTTTATCACTAAATATATAATTTATATTTCCTAATTCTTCTATTATTGAAACTGTTTTAGCTTTTGCTAATTTTTTTCTTATTTTTGAATACATTTCTATATCCCATGATATAAAAAAACCTTGTGCAATTTTTACAATTTCTATAGTTATAATTAAACTAATTGGAATTAATGTATTTAATAAAAGAAAATATGTAAAAAATGTAATAAAACTTTCTAATTTATGTGATCTTTGTAATAAAATAAATTTTTCATAATAAGCTTTATTTTCATTATATTTCTCAGCATGAATAATAGAACAAGTCATACATAAAATAATTAATAAAATAAAAATACCAATTAAATACTTATTCATTTTTTTTTCAATAACTGACATTTTAGTTCTTGGTTTTTTCGAATTTAAAATAATTTTATTATTCATTCCAGTATATATAACAATACCAACAATCCAAGAAGTATTTTTTAATATACTTCCTTTTAAAAGCATTTGTCTTTCACTAATTGGAAATTGTATTTCATTATATGAATAATTTCTAATATTATATTTAATTAAAATTTTCCCATCTAATCTATTTAAAATAAAATTTGGAGGATTACATTGACAAAAACCTTCAATTTCCATTCCATAAAATTTCTTTGAATCACAAGGTTTCTCATCAGGGCAATTTAAACAATTTTTAAATAAACCACATAAATTATTATTAGAAATTTTTGGTTTTAAATTCTTTTCTCCATCTAATGTTGATGTTTCAACATATGCCATCCCATCATTTAAATTACTATCTATTATTATCATATCAGCTGGAATTTGTTCATTTTCTAATACTATTATTAATTCACCTAATCGAAGTGATGAACTTATTGATTTTATAAATTTTTTTTCTCTGAATACTATTACTTCTGCATTATTATTTAAACTATCATATTTTAATCTTGATAAATCTTCTATTAAATCTCTTATCATACTTACTCCTAATACAAATATTAATGGAAATATTGCTGTTACTGAAGATAATGGACTTATTATTGGGATTGATTGTATTATTGCAGTTGCTAAAAAATATACGTTTGATAATCTTGAAAATTGTATTAATAAACTTTTTGGTAAAAATGTTATAATATTATATTTTGTTGTGTTTATTTCGTTATTTTTATGTTTGAATATTTTGTTTTTATTATTGTCATTAATGTAAAATTCTTGAAGTTTATTATTATTTGTTAAATTATTATTACTCATTGATAATAAACTTTGATGAAATTCTTCTTCTTCTTTACTTGATTCATAATTACAATTACTGTTACTGTAAATATTATTGTTAGTATTATAATTAATATTTAAATGGTATTTATCTAATTTTGGTATTTCTATTATATTATTTAAATTATTCCTATTTTCATTTTTTTCATTACTTTCTAATTCACTATTTTGAACACTTGGATCTTTATTAATCTCTTCAATATTTAATACATTTAAATTAAATAAGTTATTAATAGGTTTATTTTTATCAATTATTTGTGCATTAAGATTTAAAGAATTATTTGATGAAGCTTTTTGAAAAACTGATAAATTTGCAAAAGTTAATTTTCTCCCTTTATCATCTTTAAAATTTAAATAATTATTTTGTTTATCAGGAGTAGTAATTGAAATTGGTATTGGATTCGATAAATCATTAAATTCCTTATTAACATTTTTTTTTTTTTCCTCATTCATTATTTATTTATTTTTTAAATTTATATTTAAGCAAAAAATTGTACTCTTATTTAAATAATATAAAAACCAAACATTAAATATTATATATCTTTATTTATTTTTAAAAATTTATTTTTATTTTTTATTCCAATCACAAATAATTTTCAAATTATTTGTTCTTATTTCATATTCAATAGTCATATGATTTAAATTCCAAATAGTAATTAAACCATATTGTTTATTTCCATTTCTTAAATTCAAGCAAACATTATTATATTTAAAAGGTCTATTATTTCCTTCTTCCCATTTATCAACTTTTCCATTAGAAATTAAAATAAATTTAAATTCAAAATCAGTTCCATTAACATATGGAATTTGTTTTCTCCATACTCCATCATCCCAATTTAATTTTAAAACTTTATCTTGATTCCATCTTCCTAATTCATTTAATGATCCAATTATTCCTACTTCTTGTCCAACATTAGTTTGAGATTTACTTTCAAATAAAATATTTTTTATTAAATAATCACCTCTAATCATTTGATTTGAATTATATGTGAAATTTGTATAACCACCATAATTATAATTTTCTATTTTTGGTTTATTATAATTATTTTCTATATTTTTATTTTCTGTTATTGTTTTATTTTCATATTCTGTTTTCTTTATTTCTGAAGGAGAAATTTTTGGTTGTTCTGGTTCTAAAGATTTATATGATGGTATTGTTCTTTGTTTTGGTGGTTTTTTTCGAGATTTTTCTTTTTCGATATCTAATGCTTCATTATATATTTTATCATAATATTTTCCTTGGAAATTGTAGACTTTTGTTTTTTTTAATACACTTATTGGAATTTTGTATAAGTCTGCTGAGTTATTTATTGTTATTTTATCTTCTGAATCTGGAATTTTTGAGGAAGAAGCTTGTTCGATTTTCGGTTCTTGCATTATTAATATATTTTTATGATTAATTAAATTTATAATCTTTACAAAAAATTAATTATTTTTTTTTCGTATTATAATTAAAAAAAAAATTCCATTTATAATTTATTTAAATTAGTTATTATTTTTTGATTAAATAATTTTAAAATACTGTTATTTAATTATAATTAAAGTATAATCTCTTGATAATTAAAATATTTATATTAATTAATAATATCTTCTTCCACGAAAATTTCTATCTCTTCTAAAATAATAATTATTATTTCCTCTAAATCTAAAATTAAAACCATTCCTATAATTTCCTCTATTTTGATAATGATTATCATAATATTGATTATTATCCCAATCAAATTCAGGACTATAATTCCAATTATAATCATCTTGAATAATATTATCAATTGGAATAAAATTATTATTATTATTATTATAACAACATAAAACTTTTATATCTTGATAATACTTTATTAAATTTCTCCAAATAGTATAATTTCCATTATGATCTTTAGAATTAGAAAAACATTTTGCATTACCAATAAAAATTAAACCATATCTCGCTCTAGTTAAAGTAACATTTAATCTTCTTGGATCTTCAACAAAACCAATTCTATCACTTAAATTACTTCTAACAGTACTAACAATAATAAAATCTTTTTCTTGTCCTTGAAAAGAATCAACAGAAGAAATTAAAATATTATTAATATTATAATTAAATAATTTATCTTCAATTAATTCTCTCTGAGCTAAATAAGGAGTAATAATACCAATATTATATTCATTAATACCACAATTAATAATCTTTCTAACAATTTGACAAACTAAATTTGCTTCTTTTTCATTTTCCCAAGAACAACCAGAAGAAGATAAATTTTCCCTTTCATCAATATGAATAAACATAATTGGAATATCTTTATTAAACCAATTGAATCTTTGATTAAAATTACTATTAATTCTTCCATTATTTAAAACTTGATGAGAATTAATTAATGTATTATTATAAAATTTTCTTGAGGAATATTCAATTATTTTTGGATGCATTCTATATTGTTCTGTTAATTGAATTAAATTTTGAGGATGTATTTTTATCATTCTTTCAAAAAGTGAAATATCCATTCCTAAAATTGAAGATTTAGGATGAAATGTTACTGGTCTTAATTGATTTTGATCACCTATTAAAGTAATATGATTTGCTCCATGTATTATTGGTAAAAGTGATTCAATTTCTGTTGATTGTGTTGCTTCGTCTATAATTACATAAGGGAATTTAAAATTTTTTAATCTATCATCCATTGATGTTGAACAAGTTGTTATTATAATATTATATCTACCAATTTCTCTTATATTTGCTTCTCTAAAATTATTTCTATCAGGATAATTATTTCTATCAATTATTCTATGTAATGATATATTTTGTATTATATTTGAATAATTTACATATTCTCTTCCTTTTGCTACAATTCTTAAAATTTTCATCCTTTGATTTGTTAATGTATTATTTATTTCAAGGAGTCTTTTTGTTATATTATCACATGCATCATTTGATGGAGCTGAGACTAAGATTTTTTCATATGGTTTATTTATGAAAATATTATAAATAATGAAAGATGCTAAAAATGTTTTTCCTGTACCTGGGGGTCCTTGAATCATATTTAAAGAATTTTGAAATACTTTATCTAAAGCAACTTTTTGCTTATAATTTAAACTTCCATATCCTTCAATATGTTTAATTCTTCTATTTCCAATATTAAATCTTTTAATATTATCAGTTCCTAAAATTGAATTATTTAAATTGAATGAAATTGAATCTCTATAATCTCTTAAATAATCTAATCCATCTAACATTCTTAAAAAAGAAACATCTGAAAATTGTTCTTTTATTTTATATTCTCCTATATTTATTGAATTAATATTTCTATCAATGGGATAAATAAAAATATTTCTTGTTTGATGATCTATATAACTTATAACTCCAGTAAAAACAAAATTTGTATTTGATTTTGTAAATGTTAAGAATTTTCCTGGAATAAATGAAATACCACTATAAGATCTAGGAATTCTAAAGTATACTCTCTGAGCATTTATATTATCATATCTTAAATAAATTTCAATTTCTTTTCTTGTTTCAAATAATATTTTACATAATTTAAGTTCTGCTTTAATTAAAGGTCTATAAGTGTTAAAATAATCAACAACGTTAGAATATTTTTGTTTTATTTTATTTAAATTACTATCATCTTCAATTTCGCTAATTAAATTTTCTCTAAATTTTATTTGTTTAAAAGTACAATTTCTTAATCTTTCTTCATCTTCATCTACATTTGAAACTGGTAAAATTTGATTAATAATTCTATAATTATCTAATAATAATTTTATTGATTCATCTGTTTTATGATTAGAACAATAAAATATATTATTCTCAACAAATAAATCAAAAATATTTTTAATCTCACATTCATTACATTTTAATATACTGTTATGAGGAAATAAACTAATTTTTCTATGGCCTGATTTTTTTAAGTGATAAATTATGTGACTATATGAATTTTCTTCTGATAATCCATTACAGAAAAGGTATTTACATTCTTCACATTTTGCTAAACAATTTTCAGCTCTTGTCCCACAGTAAAAACAAGTGTCATAATTTTCAATGTTATTGAGATTATTTTGAAAATCTTCATCTAATTCCATTTAATTTATTTTTTTATAAATATTTTGACACTATATATATAATAAAAAAAAATAGAAATAAAAAATGAAATAATTGAATTTTATTTTTTTTCTTGCAAAATTTAAAAAAATATTATTTAAGTTTTCTATAATATGTAAATAAAAAATAAAAAGAATAATTATTATTTTATTAAAATAATAGTAGAAAAAAAATTTAAATTATTCTTTAACAAAAAAAAGAAAAAAAAAGAAAAAAAATAACCAAAAAATTAACCAAATAAAAAGGTTTTTTTTCCTTTTTTTCTATTAATAATCTTAAATGAACAATCTATTATTTAAATTCAATTTTGATAAATTTTCTTTTTTCTTTAAATTGTCATGAAAATAATTTTTTTTCATTTATATATTATAATTCTATTTTTATATTTCTTTCTTTCCTTTTTCTGATTGAATTATTCTAGATTAGAAATTTTAAACTTTATTTTTTATTTCTTTTTTATCTTTTATTTTTCTATTTTGAAATAGTTTTTATATATAAACTTCTTTTTTTTATCAAGTTTTTATTTATTTTTTTATATATTCAATTATATAATATGTCTTTTTTTTTTAATATTTTTGCAGAAAAAACAGATAAAGAAATAATAAATGGACAAAGAATTCTTCATTTTAGTGTTAATGACAATCCAAATGAAAATGAATATATATTAATCACAATTAAAAAAAATACAACATGTGAAGATATTTTAAAAGACAAAAAAATTAAAGAAAAAATAATAAAAAAATTAGCAACAATTGAAGGATTTCATTTTGCAGTAATTAATCCAGAAAATAAATATTGTGAATTAAAATTATCAAAAAAACATAAACCACATAATTTTTTAGGTTTTGAATATATGCTTTGTTTTCTTCCAGATAGAGAAAAACCAAAAGATATTAAATTTAGAGAAATAATATTTACAGAAAAAAAAATAAAAAGTAATACAAATAATAAAAATAAAGATTCAATAATATTAAATAAAGAAGAAATTTTAAATTGGAATCCAAATAATAAAAAATTTGAAAAAACAAAAGCAACATTAACATATAGAAATATAATTTTAGATGGAATAAATATACCAATATCAAATAATTTTATATATTATAAACAATTTACTTCAGCATCATCAAAATTAAGAGAAAATATGCAATTTTCAGGAAATGAAAATTTTATTGAAATAAAAAATAATAATCAAGTATCAATATATAATATATATAATAAAGATTCATATAATATTTTATGTAGAAGTTTAGATGAAATTGTTATATCAAATAGATTATCAAATTATCAAAAATATGTTAATGATATAATAAATCAATATATTCTTTATTTACATTTTATTTCACAACAACCAAAAGTTACTAAATTTGAATTATCTTATTTTTTATCTAATAAAATTTGGAGAAAATATTTAGGGAATGAAGATCCTTCAAAAGATAAAAATATATTAAATTTAATAGATATGATAATTAATTATAAAAATTCAATTAGATTTAAAAAGTTTATGGAATCATGGACTATGTTTATTCAAATTGTTTCTTTACTTGATATTATTTATTTAAAAAAAGAAAAACCTCAAATTATTCAAAATAAATTTAATGAATATAATGATATTAAAAATCAAATACAAATTCATATTCAAAATTTACAAAAAAATTCTAAAGATATTACAAGTGAAGGTCTTTCACAATTTTTTAAAAGAGATTTATTTGATGATGTATTATTATGTATTTTATCAAATAATTTTTGGGTTGAAATTCAAAATATTTTATATGATATTGAAGAAGGAAATTTAAATAATAAAGCAATTTATTTGATAAATATATTAAGTAAATATATGGGAGATTTATTTATGAGAACTTTTCATTTTACTTCTAAAAATATATTAAAATTTAATAGTAATAATGGAACAATGAATGCACATTATGATTTATTTAGAAAATTAAAAAAATTACATAATAATAGCAAATGAAAATTATTAATATATAAATAATATTTTTATATTTAAATTTTTTAAAATAATATATTATACTTATATAATTAAATTTCGATATTTCATTAGAAAAAAAAGATTTATTAAATATAAAAATGTTTGAATCATTAAATTTTTAATTTTAATGAAAATAAAATTCTTTCATGAATCTATTTTTTTTATTATTCAATCTATTTTTCATATTTTTATTGAACATTTTCTATTCTATTTAATATAATTAATTAATTTATTACCCTTAATTTTTGATTATTTTTATTTAAAAAAATTTTTTAAAATAAACATTATGAGTTTAGAATTTCATTTATTCTCATTATTATTTAGACCAACTACATTATTAATTTCAGGAATATTTTTAATAACTTTTCCATTTATTAAAAAATTGGATTTTATAAATTCAATAACTTTAATCAAAGATAATTTAGAAGCTTCACCAATTTATTCAATTTCAATATCATTAACAGGTCAATGTAATGAAAATGAATCAATTTATAAAATAGGATATTTTCCAGGAATAATTAATGGTCGTGTTTATAAAAGCAGAGTATTTAGTGGAAAATGTACAAAATTGTATTCAAATTGTAAATCAATAGAAAAAATAGATGGTTTTGATTTAAATATATGGGATGGAAATACATTTTGTGTTAATAAAAATCCTCAATTTAATTATGAAACTTTTATTAGAAATGCAGTAGAAAATAATAATGAATGTGATATTGGTTTTAAAAAATGTGGAATTTTAGATACATATAATAGAATAATGTGTGTTGAAGAATATAATGATTGTCCAATTAATAAAATTATCATTGATAATAATGAAATATCTCCTAGTGATTATAATTATAAAACTTTATCTTTGAATAATAATAAATATTTACATTATACAAATGAATCAATTAATAATTCAGTTATTGTTAATATTTCAATTAGTTCTGGAATTCCTTGCTCAGATCCTAATGAAATTAATACTAAATATCCTCAATATATTTTAGATGGTAATTTTTTTAGATATTTTTGTAGTAATAAATTAAATGATAAATTCAATGATGATATTTATACTTTTATTGATTCTATTAAAAAATCAAAATTATATTATGATAATGATATTTATGAACATATAAATGATTTAAATAATTATCCTATTCATTCTTTAGATGAAAATATAGAATTATATACAAGAAATTATTTTGGAATGGATATAAAATATTTTGAAAATAAAACTGTTTATATACAAAATAAATTAAATCAGTCATCTGATTATTATATACAATTTAATAAAAAAATGAAAGATGCTACTTCTTATTCATTTTTCCTTTATTTATCTTCAATGGTTCATATGTATGTTACTTTTTGTAAAGAAACAAATAAATGTGGGAGAACAATGAATTTTGTATTAACATTTATTAATATTATATTTTGGTATGTTATTTCTGTTTTATGTTTCAGTGGTTATTCATATATCAAAAATTATAATCTTTTTAATTTTGGATTTGATCAAAATAGAAATTTTATTATAAAAAATCATATGAAATTGATAGAAAAAAATAAAAAAATTTTTTTAGTCATTATTATTTTTACATTTTTATATTATATTGGAGTGGTTATTATTTTAATAAGAGTTAAAATTAGAATAAAAAAAATAAGAATAAATAGAAGTGAAGATTTTAGTATTGAATTAAGAAGGATAAATTAAATTTATTTGGCAATTAATAAATTTTAAATATTTTATAATAATTTTTATGTAAATTAATTATTTATTCTATTTATAATTTTTTATAATTAGATTTTTAAAATTTGAATAATTTAAAAAAATTTAATAATAGATTATAATTAATTTGATATTTGTATCTTAATACTAATAAAAAAATTGATAATAATATTAATATAATTTATGGATTATTTCAATATTGAAATTGTTATTTAAAAAGAATTTTAATTGATAATTTTTTTTATTAATTTTTAAAAATTGAAAAATCAATTAACTTTAATTATTTTATATATATATGATATTAATAATGCTATTAAATCCTAATTTATAAACCTTTTTTAATAATTATTATTATTCCCCAATTTACAATAATTATTTTATAAAATATTTTTCAATTACTTAATTTGAATTATCAGATAGAGATAATGAAATATCTTCATTATCATTATTATTTAAATTAAATTTAGAATTTCCTTGTATTTCATTTATATTATTATTATAATCATTAGTCTCTTCAATATTATCCTTAGGATTTCTATTTTCATAATAATTAATAAAAGCTTTAAATAAATCTTCAGGATTTTGATATATATTTCCATTTTTCTCCTTAAAATCTCTATATTTATTACATTTTTTCATATGCCATAAATTGAAATCTTTATCAACTAATTGAAATTTATTATTTAATACAAAATATTGTTCAACATTTGGAAGAGGTTCATTTTTACTTATTTCTTCTTTTATTTTTTTCTTTTTTTCATTTGCTTTTAATACTTCTAATTGTTTTTTTAATTCATTTATTGAATTCATAATATTTAATTTTTCATCTGTCAATTTTATTAATTCTTCATTTTTAATTATACAATTAGGACATTTAAAAATATTTTTATTATTTTCATACTGATAATTATTATTATTAATTATTTCATTTTGTTTTTCAATAATAGAATTTAATTTATTAATTTCATTTTTCATATCTAAATTTTGTTGTTTTAATTGATTATTTAATTCAATAATTTTATTTATATTTTCAGAATTATTCATAAAATTTGAATTAGTGTGCTTTTTTTTTAATTTTTCCATTTGATAATTATTAATTTCAATTTGCATTACTAATTTTTCCTCAATTAAGTTTTCAATATCTTTTTCATAAACTTTTATTTTTTCTTTTAATGAATTTATTAATTCCAAATCAATATTGGAATTTGTATTTGAAGAAACTTTTATATTTGACAAATTATTTTCATTAATTTCTGAATTATTTTGAATATTAGAACTATTTGATTTCATATTTAAAAAATTTTTTATTGAAATAATTTTTTAATAATTATAAATATATATTATTATATAATAAGTATTAATAACTGAATTTATAATAATAAATATTATAAATTTTTTAGTAATTACTTTATTTTCATTTTTTTTTAAACTATTTAAAAAAAATATTTTTTAATAATAATATTTTTTTCTTTATTATTTTTCTATCTTAAATTATGTCAGAAAGAATTGAATCACCAAAAAAAACTAATTCAAATAATAATGATTACTTAACTAAACTTGCAGTATTAAGAAATGCAATAATTGATGAAAGAAAAAAGAGAGAAGAGATAGAAAAAAAATTGGTAAAATTAGAAGAAGACAATAAAATAATTCAAAAAGAAAATGATGAAATTAAAATAGATAATACAATGAAAGGTGAATTAATTGAAAAATTAAAATTAGAATTAAGAAATTATAGAAATAAAAATGGCCAAAAAGGAGTACAAAGATTTTTAAAAAATTTATTTGAAGAAGAAGAAGAGATTCACGCAGATGAAA
>JAEEGL012116229.1_pt1 | contig 12598 bp, 10 predicted proteins | sample 9134231 | NCBI WGS metagenome assembly JAEEGL01 (sample SAMN16246548, study PRJNA631951) | gut metagenome | biome: gut microbiome; feature: rumen; material: fiber-attached | host: Bos | place: Iran: Karaj | collected 2018-10
AAAAAAAAAAAAAAAAATTAAATATATAAGATTCAAAGAATGGAGGATTGGGGATTGGGGATTGGGCCCAATCCCCAATCCCCAATCCCCAATCCCCAATCCCCAATCCCCAATTTATAAATTTTTATAATAAAAAAAACAAACAAAAAATAATTTTTATATAATTTATTTATAAATAAATAATAAACCTATTTTAATTAATTAGTATTAATTTTTTTATTTTTAGAATAAAAAATAAAATAATTCATTTCAAAACTATAATTAAAACTTTTAAAAATATTAATAGAAATCATTTGAATAAATTTATTTGTATTCGGAGGAACTTTAATTTTAACATTTTTTATTTCATTATTTTTATTATTTTTATTTTCATTTAATAAATCATCACTAGTCATATTAAAAACTAAATTTTTCATTTCTTTAAACGTAACATTAATATTAACAGTCATATCATTAGTTTTATTTTTATAATAAAATAAAACTCCGCTGCTATGTTCAATAATACATTCATAAATTTCAATTTCTTTTTCATTATATTTAAGTCTCATTTTTGTTGAATTTGTTTTATCTTCTTTTATTATTGAATACAAAGGATATTTAAAAGCAATTTGACTTCGAATGTCAATTGAAGCATATTCTTTACATTTTTCAAAAATTAAAATTAATTTATTAAAACTTCCAATTTTTAATAGAATTTCATAATAATTTTCTTCTGATAAATTTTGTTTTAAATTTGGAAAAGTTGAAATTGAAATTTTAGAATCTTCATATAAATCAATGAATTTTTTTTGAACTAAAATTTCAATGAATTTTCTTGTATTAATGTCATCAATTAAATTATTTTCTGATTCAATAATATTATTATTATTATTTGAATTTGAAATATTTTTATTTATTTTTTTATTATTATTGTCTTTTATTATAAAATTTAATAAATTTACATTTTCTAATTCACATAAAAACAAACTTTCATATAAAAGCGCAATGCTTTTATTTTCAATTACTAAATAACCAAAAGCGCCTTTTTCATTTTCGAAATTTATTGAACGAAAAGTGTCATTTTCTTTTTCTTTATCGAAATAATAAATATGCGAATTTTTTTTTGATTTTTCGAAAATTGATTTTACTACAATTTTTTCAAATTTATCTTTATAATTAAATTCATTAATATTTACATATTCCATATTAATATCTGAATAAATTCCAATTGTAATGCAATTTGGTCTGTTTGGATTTGTAGAAAAATTTTTTCCGATTTCAATTTTATTATTATTATTATTTAAAAAAGGATAATTTATGCTTATTAAATATTCGCCTGGTTTTATTGAAGAAGGAATGAAAATTCTTTCTTCTTTTCCACATTTTGAATCTATTAATTTAAAATAATTATTATTTTCTATTTTAAATAACATCACATTAATAAAAATATTTTCATAATCTTTTTTTTGTTTATAATTAATTTGAAATCGTTTATATTTTAAATTAATAATAAAATAACCATTTGTAACATTTTCATTATTAAAAAAAGCTTTTTCATCAATTTTAATTTTACACAAAGTAAAAACATTATGAATTCCATTTTGTTTGATTTTTTTTGCTTTATAATTAAACTGATCATAATAAAATAAAATATACGTCGTTGTATAAAATTTTAAATAATCACTCATTTCAATCCAAAAATATTTTTTTTCTTTATCTGGATTATATTTCAAATGCTTTAAAAATTCATTGGTCCATTCTTTACTATAGGGACTCCATTTTCCCGTCCAAGTTGTCGTATGAAAAGGGTTGAAAATTTTAAGCAAACAAAATAATTTTCCTTTTGAATCTCTTACTTCTCCATGACCAACTATTTTATATGCATGATTACTAATCACTCCTAATTTTCTTAGTAAAATATTATCATTCGTTGATGTTATGTCTGTGCAAACTATGAAATTATCATCAATTGCTTTGCTTATTTTTTTGAATAAATTTTCGTGTTTAATATCGTGAAAAAATCTTTTGATTGGAGCGGGTGTTAGAAATAAAAATGAGTCATAAATTGAGCCGGAAATTGTATCTTCGAAAGATGAATTAATTTTCGCCCAAATTTTTTCTAAAATCATTGGCCAAATATTTTTTGAATAATTGTTCATTTTGCAAAATTCGAAGTTTTTTGATTGAGAATTGTAAGGAAAAAAATCATCTATTATTAAAGGTGTTTCTAAACCATTTATGAATAAATTCGCGATCAATAAATTTTTATTTGTGTTGTTTTTGTTGTAAATGAAAATTTTTTCAATTCGAAGTGGATTTTCGCTTAATAATTTTAAAGCGGAAGTGAAATAGCAATTTCCGATTTGACCGGGAATTACATCATCTGAATAGTTATTTTTTTTTTTGATGATGTTGTAGTCGATTTTTAAATCGTTTTTTAAACTTTTCCAAATGTATTTTTTATCTTTTGGTAAGCATGAAAATTGTGAGATTAAAAATGTTTCTTCGATTGGGAAAAAACTTTGAGGTGCTTTTGGATTTCTGTTTTTATAGATTAAATTATTAGAGAAAATATTTTTATTTTCTGGGGTGAAAAAATCGTCTTTGTAAATGAAATTTTTATTGTTTTTGAATGAATTTAGAATATTTTTTGATTGATTTATTAAATTTTTTAAAGAATGAAATTTATTTTCATCTTCTGATGAAAAATTCATTTTTAAATTTAAATTTTATAAAATATTTTTTTTATTTAATTAATAATTTTTTTAATGGGAAGTTGCATTCCAGGAAAATCTAAAATTCAAATAAAAAAATTGAGTTTTAAAACTAATAAAGAAAGTAATAAAAATAATGAAAATAATAGTTTTAATAAAATTAATAAAAATGATAATTTTTTTAATGAAAATAAACCAAAATTTAATTCATCTAATAATAATTTTTTAAGTGCGCAACCAAAAATTATTTTAGTAAATAATAATAAATTTATTATTAATACTAATGTTTCTAATAATACTAATGATGTTTCTAATGAAAATGAACAAAAAATTATTTTAATGAATAATGAATTTGAAGATAAAAAAAAATTATCTACGCAAAATATTATTAATATGAAATTTAATTCTGATATTTTAAATGAAAATCATAATAATTTAATTGAACAAAAAACATTAAAAATGAAAGGACCAATTTTAAATAAATTACAAAAATATTCAAAAAAAATTAAAAAAAAAGAATTAAATTAAGTATTTTAAATGTAAAATAAATTTTTCATATTTTTTGTAATAATAATAATATTAATAATATTAATATAAATAATAAAAATTTAATTTATTATTAAAGAGTTTGTTTTAATTAATTTACAAATAATGTAAAATTTAATTTTCTTAAAGAATTTTATTTATAAATATTTTATTTAATGAATTTCTTTGAGGGTGATTTATTTTTGTATGAATTTATAGAATAGATAATTTTAAATTTATTATTATTATAAATAAAAATATTAATTTTTATTATTTATAAATAATATTTTATATTAAAATATTTATAAATATTTTTTCACTAAATTTCATATTTTAATTTTTTATTATTTTCTTTAATATAATCTTCAATTCTTTCTTTTCCTTCTTTTGTAAAATAATTTTCATTTAATTTTAATTCTTTTAATTGCGGATTTTTATTTATAATTGAAATTATGTAATTTACTGAAAAATTATCAAAATAATTTCTTGATAAATTTAAAGAATTAATACTATTTTTAGTAACAACTAAAATAGATTTAATATAACTTAATCCATCATTTGTAATTCCACAACCAGCTAATTTTAATTCTTTATAAATAATTTCATTTTTATTATTATTATTATTAATATTATTATTATTAATAATATTATTATTAATTGAAGTTTCTAAAATACTTTTTTTCATTAAAATATTTTTTTTTTCTAAATTTTTTTTAATCATAAATTCAAGTAATTTTTTAATTCCTTCATCACCAATTAAATAACCACTACAATTAATACATTCATTTTTTAATTTATTTTTAATAAAAACAATATTATCTTTAGTTAATTTATTTTTTTTTATATTTTCATTATTATTAAAATTTTCAGGATTTGAAGAAAAAGAATTATTAAATGAATTATTTGAATTATCTTTGTAATTAAAAGAATGAATTGAAATGTTTCTTATTAATAAAGAATCATTAGAAAAAGTTTCTAAATTTTTATTTGAATTATTATTATCTTCATCTGAAGATTCATATGTATTAATAGAATTATTAATAGAATTATTATTATTATTAATATTAAATTGATAATTTATTTTAATTTTTCGTTGTTTTTTTTCAATTGAAATACAAATTTTTTTAATTTTAATTAAAATTTTTCTGTTTTTTTCATTAAATAAATTAATTTGACTTAAAATTTCTTCGCATAATTTTGTTGTTTCATCACAATCATTTGAAATAATAAAGAAATTTTTTGATAAATGTTCACAAAGAAAATTTATTTTATTTAAAATATTTTTTATTTTTTCTGTAAAATTATTTTGTTTTTCTTCAATAAAATTAATTTCTTTTTCTAATTGATTTAATAAATTATTATTATATTCAATGTAATTTTTTTTTAATTCTTTAATTAAATTATTTTCATTATTTATTAATTTTTTTTCAATTATTAATTTATGAATTTTTTCTTTTGTTTTTGAATATTCATTTTGAATAAAATCTTTAGTTTCATTTAAAATATTTTTTTTTTCATTTATTGAATAATTTCCTTTTATTATTTGTAAATATTCATTAATTAAATCCATTTTTAATTTAATTTTTTCTTCTTTTTCAATATTAGTTAAATTTTTTTCTAAATTTACATTATTATTTTCATTATTATTATTATTATTATTATAAATAATATCTTCATCATTTCTTAATTCATTAATAATTTCGAAATTTTTACTATCAATAAAATCAATAAGATTTAATAACGTTTTATTTACAGTAGATTGTTCAATTAAAAATGGTTTATTATGAATTGGACAAATATTTTCATTTAAATTAACTAAACATTCTTGACAAATATTATGATGACATTCTAATAAAATAATAGGAATTTTTGAATTTGGATTATATAATAATTTACATAAAGGACATTTAATTTCATTTAACATAAAAAATAAAAATATTATTAATTTTTTTAGTAATAAAATTTAGAATAATAATAATAATAATAATTATTTATTTTTTTTTACTATTTTTAATCTAATTGATCTTCAAATGGAATTTCACCATTATTATTTAATAATAAATTTTTATTTTTATTATTTAAAAAATGAGTAAAATCGATTATTTTATCAATTGGATTTTTTAAATAATTTTCATTATTTTCATTTATTAATTCATCGATTTTTTCTTCGGAATTTAAAATAAAAATAATAAATGTATTTACACAATCATTCATTTCAATGTATTTTTTTCTTAATGGATGATTAATATCAAAATAATAAGGAAAAATTCTTAAAGAAGTTTTTATATTTAAATCTAAATTATTTTCGATTTTGAAGAAATTTATTATTAAATTTCGTGTGTTTTTTAAATGTTTTGAATATAAATTATTAAAAATTAAATTTTTTTCTTTAAAACTTAATCTAAGAGGATAATTATTAATTTTAATATAATACAATTTCGTTGTTATTTGAAGATTGAAATAAAAAATATTTGAAACAATTTCTAAATATTTTTTTGGTAAAATTTCACCGAAATTAAATTGAGGTAAAAAACGTTTTTCAAAATTTGTAAAAGCTTTTTTAATAAAAATAATATTTTTATAAATTTCTTCATCTTCAATAAATTTTGATAAATAATTATAATATTCTTTTGGTGTAATATTAAATTTCGATATTTTTTCGGTTTCTATTTGAAATAACATAAAAGCAGATTCAATATCGAAATTAATTTCTGATTCATTTTCTAATGTTTTTAATTTATTATTATTATTTAAATTATTATTTTCATTATAAATTTTATTATTTAATTTTTTATTGTCGTATCTTTGAAATAAAATGTGAATTGAAAAATTTGTTATTTTTGATAATAATTTTATTATTGTTTTTTTATTTAATTCATTATTTTTTTTTGATAAAAATTTCATTCCAGAAAAAGCAAAAAAACCAGAAAAAAAACAATAAAAACCAAATTTTAATATTTTCTTTTTCATAAAAAAAAAATAATTTTTTAATAATAAAAAAATAAAAATAAATTATAAAAAAATATTAATAAAAATGTCAAAAATTAATTCAAATACTGAATATAAATTAGACAATAATTTATTTGCAAATCGTTTAAATAAAAAATTATTTTTAAACACAAATTTATCAAATTCAAACATTCCAAATAATAATAATTCCTTAACTAAAATTTATAATCAAACAAAAACAACAGAAATTTCAATTCAAACAAACATTCGCCCATTTAATAAAATTTTCACAACATCAAAAAATAATAATTTTAAATATTCTTCATTAATTTTATCAACAACAAACAATAGTTTTAATAATACTTTATTAAATAATTATTTAACTAATAATAATAAATCATATGATAAACAAAAAAATATAAAATTACCAATTTTAGTGAAAGATTATGAAATTTTAAATATTTTAAAAAAATCTCAAAATAATAATAATAATAATAAAAATTTTATTAATAATTACAAAACAAAAAAAAATAATAATTTTTCTAATCATATTTACATTAATGGAAGAATTTTAGGCGAAAAAAAACCTTTTAATAATATTGAAAAAGAATATATTATAAACTATGTTAAAAATTATGCTTTTAGACATAAAGTTCAAAATTTAAAAAAAAATGTTAAAATTTTTGGAGAAAAAGTTGATTATAATAAAAATAAAATAAAAAAACCAAAAATTCCAAAACCTTTATTAATAACAAAAAAACCAAATGATTTTATGAATTTAATTCAAAATAAAATAAATTATTAGAAAAAAAAAAAAAAATAGAAAAAAAAATAATTTTTATTTTATATTTATTTTAAAATAATTTATAAAAAAAAAATTTTTTTTACCAAAAAGGAACCCATTTATGATACCATAAATGAACATATCTTTGATAAGGATCAATAATAACATAAAAAAAATTTTGAGGATGATTTTTAATTTTATAAATATTACTTTTTTCAACCTCCAAAATTTCAACAGGCACAGAACGTATATAAATTTTTCCACTATCAGGATCTTTCGCCGCACTAACAATGTCCTTATAAAAACATTTAGTCATATCTAAATAAGGTTGAACATTATTTTCATATTGACATAAACTTCCACCAACAACAATTCTTTGAAAAATATGAAATAAAAATTCATCTCTACTTTCAGGTTCAAACGCCATATAACTTTCACTATCTTCAATTAATAAAGCTTGTTTTAATTTGTCTGAAACTGTAATATCTTCGACATATTGATCATAATCTTGGTGAATGTAACCTGTTTCAGGAGAAACGATGTTTCTTTCGTACATTACATCGAATATGTCCATTGTTACTGCTTTTGTGCTTAAAACTTTGTATTTAAAATGCTCTATTTCGGTTTGTTCGCCTGGAGGGATGACATGGGAAATTGGAGGGAAGTTTTTTTTTATTGTTGGGTCGTTGAAAAGATCTTTTAAAAAACGGTCTAAATCTTTGAGTTGAAAACTTGTGTTAAAACGAAATTTTACTAATTCCATGTTTTGAGATAAACCCCATTTTTCTAAGGTTTTGAAATTGTCTTTGGTAAAAATGTTGCTATAATGTGATGGGTCATCTACAGTGTGAAAAATATATTTTAAAGGAACATCTTCTTCATTGACTTTTTTATTAGATTCTTCATTGATTTTTTTATTAGATTCTTCATTGTCTTTTTTATTAGATTCTTCATTGTCTTTTTTATTAGATTCTTCATTGACTTTTTTATTATTATTAGTATTATTATTATTATTATTTTCGATTTTTTTCGATGAAGTATTAATTTCTTCTTCCATATTAAAAATTAATTTTAAATATAAATAATTAATAATTACGTTTATTAATTAATATATATATATAAAATATATTATATTTATATTATATTATTTAATTTAATATGTCTAAACTCGTTGATTTAATAGTTGATAAAGAAGATAAATATGACAATCAAGAAATTTTATTTATGTTTCCTAATCATTTATCAAATTTAGCATGTGTGTCACCAAACATATTAAAATCAGCAACATTTAAAAATTGTCCAGTTGATGTAATAAATCCTTATAATTTAACAAATTTATTTTCTGCTTTGAAAAACAAATCCAAAGTTGAAATTGTTATTAATCAACCAATCGAAGTAATGCAAGAATTAGATGCTAAACAAATAATATCAAATGTTGAATTATGTGGATTTTCGAATATAAAAACGAGCGATATTAAAATTTCCGATGAAAAATCGAAAAAAAAATATGATTCTTTAGTTGTGAGTTTTATTAAGGATGAAAGTGCGAAAAGAGAAGCAGATAATAATAGAGTAAATAATTCAGAAGTTGTAAGTAGTACAACAGTAGTTAAAACAACAACAACAACTCAAGATGTTCGAAGAACATCAAGAACGAATTCAAGAAGAAGTGATTCAAGAAAAGGAACAAGAAATTCAAAAGGAAAAAACAAAGTTTAATTTATTATTATTTTTTATTTAAAAATATAAAATTAATATTTTTCAAATTATTAAAAATTAATAAATTAATATTGTTTATATAATAATAATATTATTATGTCTAGAAATTCAATTAACAATTCGAAAAATAAATCATTTTTTAATAATGGAAGAAAAAGTTTTTTTAAACCAATTTCAAATTATGAATTATTAAATGTAAATAAAATAAAATTAAAGCAAAAATTATCTTTAAAATTGAACAATCAAAAAAATTTTAATGATTTTAAAAGTAAAAAAAAAATTTTAATTCATAAAATAGAAAATTCTGATAGATTCATTCCACGTTCAATTAGCCCAAATTTAAAATGTGAAATTTCTCCTACAAAAACAAAATCGACTATTAAAGAAAATGACAATGATTATCAAAAATTAATTTTAAATAATTTAATTAACGATTCAAGTCCAAATGAAAGTAATTCAAATAATTACGTTGATAATTTAATATTCGAAAACATTAAAAATTCACGAAGAAAAATAAATTTCAATGAAATAAAACAAACGAAAAGAAATTCAATTTCACCTTCGCCATTATTAAAATCACATAGTTCGTTATTATTTGAAAAACAAAATGATAAAAATTTAAAAAATCTTGAAAATAAATTAAAACTTAAAAAAAAATTTATTAAACCTTTTAAAATTTATAATTTTTTAAAATGTCCAAATAATTTTTATTTAAATATTTTAGACATGTTTTCAATTTCTGAAATCGCAATTGGTTTAACAAACGGAAATATTTTATTAATAAATGACACAGAAAATAAAACAAATTTTATAAAATCAAATTCATTTTTTATTAGAAATAATTTATCAATAAAAAGTTTAAAATTTTTAAACCGAGAAAATTTAATTTCATACAATTCAAATCATCAATTAATAATAAACAATTTAATAAACAACATTAATTTCGAAGTTTTAAATAATTATTATTCTCCAATAATTTCAATGGATTATGACAACGATTCAAATTCATTATTTTTCGGAACAGAAGATGGAAAAGTAATGTATTTAGATTTAAGAGAAAATCACATAAAAGAAAGAAATTTATTTTTATTATACAATGATCACATTAATAATGAAATTTGTAACATTAAATTTTTACCAAAAAATCAATTTTTAATTTCCGGCGGAAATGATGATATTTGTAATATTTATGATATAAGAAAAAATAAAGTAATTAAAAAAATTAATCATAATGCAGCTGTTAAAGGAATAGCTATAAATGAAAGTGAAAATTATTTATTAACTGGAGGAGGAACAAATGATAGAAAAATTAAATTGTTTGATTTGAAAAAATTTAGTTTAATTAGTGAAAAAAAAACTGATAGTCAAATCACAGGAATTGAATTTATTAATGATAGATATTGCATTTCTAGTTTTGGATATAATGAAAATATGATGGGAATGTATTATTTAAATTTCGAAAAAATTATACAAGAAAGTTTGACACCAATGAAATTATATAATTATTTTAATTATGATGGTTATAATAATTTAGTTGATATTTTTGAAGAACAATGTTTTTTTGAACCTCATGTTAAAAGAATTTTATATTCATCTAAAGATAGATTTAATAAATTTATGTCTACTGTTTCTAATGATGGAATGTTGAAAATTTGGAATATTGAAAAATATAATAATTTTAAATTTAATATTGAAAAAGAAGAAGGTGTTTTTGGTGTAATAAGATAATTTTTTTTTTTATAAATTTTTTTCATTATTTAATTTTTATTATATTTATATTTATTTATATTTATTTATAATTACTTTAGATTTACAATGATTATTTATATAAATTAGCAACAATAATTTTTAATTTTTGATTCATTTTCTTCTGTATTTGAAATTTTTAATGAATTGTGACTCATTGAAATTTTTTTTTGAAAATTATTATTATTCATACTTTCTCTTTCACTTAAACTATAAAAATCATTTTGAAATTTTTCAATAATTTCTTTTCCTAATTTTTTAAATATTTTTTCAATCATTCGAAATTCATCATCATGAATGGCACTAATTTCATAATAATTAATTTTTTCATTTTTAATTAAATTTTTAACATCATTTTCATTAACATTTCTTTTCAAATCACTTTTATTTCCAATGACATAAACAATAGAATTTAACGGACAATTATTTTTAACTTCATCCATCCAATTTTTAATATTTTTAAAACTTTCATAATTACTCAAATCAAATATTATCAAAATTCCTTGCGCATCATTATAAATTTGTTTAGAAATACTATTATATTTTTCTTCACCAAAAGTGTCCCAAATGCACATTGAAGCAATAGTAGAATTATTAATGTAAATATTTTTTATTTTAAAAATTTCATCTGAAGGTAATTTTATATTTTTTTGAGTTGATTGATTTGAATAATTTATTATACTATTATTAATCGTATTATTTGTTGTTGTTCTACAAGAAAATTTTTTTCTAAATAATTTTTTAATTATCGTTGTTTTTCCTGAATTAATGTCACCTAAAATTATTACTTTAAATTTATAAATAATTTTTGTTATTGTTTCATTATTTTCTTCTATGTATTGAAATGAATCATCTGAATTCATATTTATTTTTATAATAATATTATTATTAAAAATTATTTTTTTTTTAATATTTTTTCATTATAAAAATATTTTTTTTTAAATGGAAAAAAATTGCACTTATAAATATTTCAAAACTTTAATTTCATTAGAAGAAAAATGTTCATATGCTTTAAATAATTGTGAATATGAATACATAAATTTTTATAAACTTCATTTTTGTATTTTATCAAATTCTTATATTTTAAGTTTGCCTTTATTTTTTATTTTATTATTTATAATATTTTATCTTCTTTCAGACACAAGCAATAAATTTTTAAGTGATTCTTTAACAAAAATAGTAGATAAATTCAAAATGAGTCAAAATTTAGCAGCAATGACTTTATTAGCTTTTGGAAATGGAGCGAGTGATGTAATTTCTTCTTTAGTTGCCTCTTCTAATAGCAAAGGAATAGAAATAGCAATTGGTTCTTTAATTGGCTCAGGATTGTTTTTAACTAGTTTAGTTTATGGAATGTTAATTGTTAATGGAGAAAATTTAAGTGTGAATCCAAAAAGTTTTGTTCAGGATGTTTTAACATATATTTTTAGTTTAATTGTTATATTTTATATTTCATTAAATGGTGTTATTAATATTTATGAATCAATATTTTTTGTTTCTATTTATTTATTTAATGTTTTAGTTTCTTTTATTCGAGATTGGAAAAATAAAAATGATAATAATAATATTAAAGAAAATAGTGAAAATTTAGATGAAACAAAAGAAACTTCAGGAAATGTTAGTATAATTAGTTCGGAAAGTTTAAGAAGAAAATATGAAATTGAATATGAAATGAAAAGAATTAAAGAAAATGATGAAATTGCTGGACAAATAATAGAAGAATTAAAAGATGATTTGAGAAGAGAAAAAGAAAATGATATTATAAATCAATTTGCTAAATATCAAAATACAACTGTTAGTGAATTATTAAGTGAAAATATTGAAGAATTAAAATTAAAATTAAAAAGTTACTATTGGAAACAAAAAGAAATGTAAAATATATTTAATTTTATATTTAATTAAATATAAATAGCTCATGGGATAATATTAGTAATTTTTGGAAAATATTTTTTTTAATTATTGATGTTCCTCTTACTTTTTTAAGAAAATATACAATTCCAATTTGTGATGAAAATTCTTGGGATAAAATAAAATTTAGTTTGACTCCAATTACAAATTTTATATTTATTTTTTTTTGTCTAAAAAGTAAGAATATAATTTTATATATATCAAAAATAGTTTATAGTTATGAATATTATTTTATATATTTTATTTTGGGATTAATTATAAGTGGAACTATTTC
>JAEEGL012155390.1_pt1 | contig 12598 bp, 9 predicted proteins | sample 9134231 | NCBI WGS metagenome assembly JAEEGL01 (sample SAMN16246548, study PRJNA631951) | gut metagenome | biome: gut microbiome; feature: rumen; material: fiber-attached | host: Bos | place: Iran: Karaj | collected 2018-10
AGAAATGATTACGGCGTAAGTTTTACCGCCGGCAATCGTAGAACTTGGATAAGTAACAAAATTTCCACGCATTTTGATGACTTTATTCGCGAAGGTGTCAGGGTCAATCATCATCTGGAAGACGGAAGCGTAAACTAAATCAGAATTCATCTCGGAAAGGTCGAAGTCGATTTTTGTGCCGTCAGAAGAGACCGTTGACTTTGGAGAAGTCGCTTCGTTTTGGGCGATTGCCTGCTCTTCGATGGAAAAGGCATTCTGGGCGGCGGACTGCTCCTCGATCGAGACAGCGTTTTCAGGAATGGCGAAACTTGTTTCAACGACGGGCTTTTGCTTACAGGATGTTAAAAGAAACCACAGATTACACAGATTCACACAGATTATTAATGCTTTTTTCATGACGATGCCTCCTGATAATGTAAAGCGTTAGGGGTAGTAGCAGCGGCGAAGCCGACCGCAAGCCAAACGAGCAAGGCGAGTGAGCAAGCGGTTGGAGCGCGGTTAGCGCGGAACTGCGGATGACCCGACCGTGCGAAGCACGGGAACGCCCAGTTTTCAATTTTCAACTTTCCGTTTTCAATTTCCTAGCTTCTTACTTTTCCAACGATGTAAAAAGCAAGAAATGCAATCAGGTCGGCGGCTACGATTGTGGAACCTACAGGGGTACCGGCAGGAACTGAGATTAAAAGGCCTGCAAGAGCACATGTGACGCTTATGATTACCGAGCAGATTGTTACACTCTTGAAGCTTTTGAAGACTCGCATTGCCGAGAGTGCCGGGAAAATTACGAGGGCGGAAATCAAAAGCGAGCCGACAAGGTTCATTGCAAGGACGATAATCACTGCGATAATGATTGCGATTACGAGATTATAGACGCTTGCGTGAGTTCCGACAGCCTGGGCAAAGGCTTCGTCAAATGTGACTGCGAAAATCTTGTTGTAAAAGATGATGAAAGCCGCAATCACTGCGATTGAAAGCCCCACACAAAGCCAGACTTCGCCACGGGTGAGGGTAAGAATTGAATAGGAGCCGAAAAGCGTTGAGCAGACATCGCCCGAAAGGTTGTTTGACGGCTTGAAAATGTTCATTATGAGATAACCGAGGGCAAGGGACGCGACGGAAATCATTGCGACGGCGGCATCTCCCTGAATTTTGGTGTTTTTACCTGTTCTGAGGAGGAGAATCGCCGCAATCACTGTGACCGGAAGCACTAGATACATGTTGTTTGAAAGATTCACGACGGCGGCAATTGACATAGCCCCGAAAGCGACATGGCTGAGTCCGTCACCGATGAAACTGAATCGTTTGAGGACAAGAGTGACCCCGAGCAAGGAAGAGCAGAGCGCGACAAGAATGCCGACGACAAAAGCGCGCTGTACGAAAGGGAAATTCAAATGAAATGTAGTAACGATGTCTTGTATCATAATTTTTTCTCCCAGAAAGGATTTTTCGTTTTCAGTTTTCAACTTTCAATTTTCAATTTTCCGTTTCCCGTTCCACAAGATTTTCTGAAGCTGGCCGCTGCAGTCCGGGCAGGTGGTTTTGTGGACGAATTCGTCTTTTGTGCCGAAGAAAATGCTCTCGCCGATGTGAAGGACATGAGTTGCGTATTTTAAGGCGGCTTCGATGTCGTGGCTGATCATTATGATTGTGATTCCTTCTTTGTGAAGAGTCTCAATCAGGGCGTACATTTCTTCCTGTGCCTGCGGGTCGAGTGCGGAAACAGGCTCGTCAAGGAAAAGCATTTTTTGTGTGGCGCAGAGGGCGCGGGCGAGCAAAACGCGCTGCTGCTGGCCTCCCGAAAGCTCGCGGTAGCATTTTTTTGCAAGGTCGGTGATTCCCATTTTTGCCATTGCTTTTGCCGCAAGGAGCCGTTCGCTCTTGATGTAGAATGGCCGGCGGCCACAGCGGGACTGGCAGCCCGAAAGAACTATTTCACGGACGCTTGCGGGGAAGTCCTTTTGAATCATGGTCTGCTGTGGGAGATAGCCGATTTCGTCTGCGAGCAGGCCGTCACCCGTGGTGATTTTTCCATCGAGAGGTTTTACCAGGTGAAGAATCGTCTTCATGAGGGTGGATTTTCCCGAGCCGTTCTCGCCGAGAATGCAAAGGTAGTCGCCCGCATTCACGCTGAAAGAGAGATTTTTGATGATAACCTTTGAGTCGTAACCCAAAGTAAGATTTTCACAGGTCAGTTGTGCCATAATGGTCCCTATTTTAACGCTTCAAGATTTGCTTTCATTGTATCGAGGTAGTTTTTGCCTTTCTGGGCTTGCTTTAGCGTGGTTGACTGCAATGAATCCAGTGTTGTGATTTTGCATTCTTTTACGCTGCTGCTGGAAACTACGGTGCGCGCGATTTTTTTGTCGCTGCTTTCGGTTACGAAAACGGCCGGTGATTTCAGGTCGCTGAGTTTGTTTGAGAGGAAAGCGATTGTCTCAAAGCTGGCCTCGCTTTCAGCAGAACAACCGGCAAAGGCGGCGTAATATTTGATGCCGAATTCGTCAACCAGGTAGCGGAACGGGAATCTGTCGCAAACGATGATTGTTTTTCCTCCGAAAGATGAAGCATATTCTGACTTCAGCTCGGTGAGTTTCGAGATGTATGACACGAGGTTTGCCATATATATAGAAGAATTGGCCTCGTCCTTTTCCATTATGGCTTTTGCGATTTCATTTGTGGCGGCAATCGCATTGTTCAATGAAAGCCAGACATGCTCATCATATTCAAGTTCTTCTTCGTGCTCGTGATCGTCGTGTCCATGTTCGTCGTGTCCATGCTCGTCGTGTTCGTGTTCGGCCTGCATGCCTTCGATGACTTCTTCTTCTTTGACAAAGCCTTTGAGCGCTTCCATGAGGTTAATCACAAGCATTTTGTCATTTGCGGCGTTTTTGAGCGCATCCTCAACCCATTCGTCAGACTCACCGCCGACATAGATGAAAATATCCGCGGTAGAGATTTTGACGATGTCCGCGGCTGACGGCTGATATGAGTGCAGGTCAACTCCGTCTTTCAAAAGCAAATCGACAGAAACAGAATCGCTTTCACCAACGATATTTTTAGCCCAGTCATAAGCCGGAAAAACAGTAGCAAGCACGGTAACCTGATCTGGTTTTACAGCTGCCTGAGAAGCCGATTTTTCGCGACAACCAACCAAACTCAAAAGTAACCACAGATTACACAGATTTACACAGATTAAAAATAATTTTTTCATAAAATAAACTCCAAATGGGTTAGGGATACGGAAGGCGCGAAGCGTTGCGCAAGCAATGAAGCGACAGCGGAACCTGTAGTAGCCCGCCCGCGAAGCGGGAACCCCAAATCTTCTTTTTTTAACTTTTTACACATTCCCTGCAAGTGCCATACAGCGTTGTCTCGCCCCTGCTGATTTCAAAACCGTCGGTGGCTTCGACTTCGCTCACCAGTTTTTCAGTTTGCGCGCTTTCGAGATGAAAAATCTTGCCGCATTTCGTGCATGAAAGATGGATGTGATTTTTGCACTCGGAATTGTCGTAAAATTGATAAAAAGACTCGTTGCTGCCAGCTTTTGTGACACGCTTTATTTTTTGTTCACTCTCCAGCTCTGAAAGATTCCGGTAGACTGAGCTTTTGCTGATGTTTTTGCCCGCAAGAGCCTGTGCGATTTCTTTTGCGGAAAATGTTTTGTCGGGATTTTCGGTCAAGAAAGAAAGCAACGCGCTTCGCTGTTCGGTATTGTAAGTCATTATTACCCCAATTTGAGAATTGGTCTTAAATTATAGGAATTCCGGTGAAAAAGTCAATATGGGAACGAGTCGCAAATTGCATTTTTAAACTAGCTTTCTGAACAATATGAGTTATAATAATTAGGTATGCTCACAAGGAAAGATTCAAAAACCATACTTCTTGTCATTGCATGTATATTACTCAATCTTTTGGGCAAATATTTTGCCAATTTTTTCCAGCTTCCTTTGTGGCTTGATTCTCTTGGAACTGTAATTGCTGCCTATATGCTTGGGCCTTTGTGCGGCTCTGTTGTCGGAGTCACGATGAACATCGTTTATTGTGATTTTGCACCGCTTTCCTATGTTTACAGCATAACTAGCATCGCAATCGGTACGAGCGTCGGAATCATGGCGAAAAAGCACTGGTTCAACAGCCTGTTTGGAACGCTCAGCGCAAGTGTCATTACCACATCTTTTTCTGTCGTCATATCCGTAATAATGAGCTGGATTTTTGCGGACGGAATGACCGGCAATGTCTGGGGTGACGGCGTAATAAAATACCTCAATGAAGAGGGCGTAAATTTTGTAGTCTGTACGATAATTGGTGAATTCTACCTTGATTTCCTTGATAAATTCCTTTGTCTTCTCTGCGTGTATGTTTTCATAAAAGTCTGGCGTAAAAGGCACCGAATCAGAAGATGGTTCAGCCGCCAAAGAAAGAAGCTCATGCAGCGCAATATTCTGGGAGTGCTGATTGCGGCCAGTGTTTTCACCTTTGCGCAAAAAACCGAGGCACAGCAAAAACACAGGGACATGGATTTCATTTCCTATGTTCAGACGATTTATTCAAGTGATAACGGTCTTCCATGTGGCGAGGCGAATGACATTGCGCAGACACCGGACGGAATTCTTTGGATTGGAACTTACGCCGGCCTTTACAGGTACAATGGCAGCGAATTCAAATGGATGAAGGATTTTGATTCAGTCAGAAACGCGAACTGCCTTTATGTCGATGAAGAGGGACGACTTTGGATTGGAACGAACGACAACGGCCTTTCAATCTGCATCAACGGAAGAATAGTCACAACGCTTGATGACAAGGATGGTCTTCCGTCAAATTCTGTCAGGGCAATCGTAAAGGGTGCAGACGGATATTACTATGTCGGAACTTCAATTGGAATTCTCGTTCTGGAACTCAACAGCGGTCTTCGGGTCTGCAATATCATAAAGGATGTCGGTTATACGGTTGACCTTGCGGCGGACAAAAGCGGCTTCGTTGCGGCCGTAAACTCGAACGGCGAACTTTTTATCCTTAATGAAAGCGAAGTCAGGTTTTCACAGAGGCTTTCGGCAGAAAAAGAACTTTATAATTGCTGCTCTTTTGACAAAGACGGAATCCTCTACACGGGTACTTCCAAAAATCACATTTACCGCTATTCGATAAGCGAGGAAAATTCTGAGCTGATTGGAATCGACTCGTGTTCTCCGCTGAACTACATCAACAAGATTCATTTTGATGGCGAGAGAACTTTCACCTGCGCGGACAACGGAATTGGTTTCTTTGCGAACGGTGAAGATTTTCATCTTATCAGGACGGGCGCTTTCAACAATTCAATCGACAATATGACGATTGACTATCAGGGCAACTGCTGGTTCACTTCATCAAGGCAGGGATTGCTCAGAATTTCGTCTTCTTCTTTTGAAAATCTTTATTCTTCCCTCGGAATCCCTGAGAAGGTCGTCAATGCGGTCACAAAATGGGACGATGGAATCTATGTCGGAACAGACAAAGGCCTCGACATCATAAAAGACAACAAGAAGATCCGCACGCCGCTTTCTGATATGCTTGGAACTTCTCGAATCCGATGTTTGCTTGCTGACAGGGCGGGAAGTCTCTGGATTTGTACTTACGGAATGGGTCTTGTTCAAGCAAAAAAAGACGGAAAAATCAATGTCTACGATTCAACAAATGCAAATATCGGAAACCGGACTCGCGTTGTGGTTGAACTTGGTGACGGTACGATTGCGGCATCGAGCGGACACGGCATTCATTTCATCAGGGACGATAAAATCATAAACACAGTCTCTTACGGCAAGGCTTCGGGAAGAGCGATGACACTCACGCTTGAGGAACTTAATGACGGAACTTTGCTTGCGGGAACGGACGGCGACGGCCTCATCATCATAAAGAATGAAAAAGTCGTAAAGGCAATTACTCTCGCCGACGGACTGACAAGCGATGTCGTCATGCGAACCGTAAAGTCACCCAACGGCAAGGGCGTGTTCATAGTCACGAGCAACAGTCTCTGTTATATGGCGGATGATTATTCGGTCAGACCTCTCAAGAATTTTCCTTATTTCAACAACTACGATTTAAAGGCGAATGAAAAAGGAAATGTCTTTGTTCTTGGAAGCGCGGGAATTTATGTCGTTTCCTGTGATGATTTAATCGCTGATTCACCAAAGATTCAGTATGATTTGCTTGACTCAAAAAGCGGACTTGATTCAAGCCTCACTGCAAACGCCTGGAATTATCGCGATGATAACGGTCATCTTTATCTTTCCTGTGGAACCGGCGTTTATGTCGTCGACATGAACAACTACATTTTCGCAAAGACTTCTTATCACATGATGGTTTCTTCGGTGAACCTTGATACAGTTCCCCATGCGATTGAGAGAAGCGAGCCTCTCATAATTCCAAGAAATGTGACGAAAATTGATTTCTTCCCTGAAGTTGTAAATTATACGGTTTTGGATCCATTTGTAGGCTACTGGCTCGAAGGTTTTGATTCATCTCAGATTATAATTCCGCAGAGCCAGCTCACTACTGTAACTTACACGAACCTTCCTTCGGGAAATTATACTTTCCACATCGCGGTTTTCGACAAGGACATGAATACGATAGAACAGAGCAGCTATCGAATCATAAAAGACAGGGAAATCTACGACAACAGGTATTTTAAGGTCTACATGCTTCTTGTCGCCATTCTTGTCATCGCATGGATTACCTGGTTCTTGGTCAGGACACAGCTTCAACACAGGCTTGAGTTCCAGAAAAAACAGGTCGAGCTTGCAAAAGAGCAGGTCAAAATGGGCAACGAGACGATTCTTGCTATTGCCAAGGCTGTCGATGCCAAGGATGTCAACACGAGTCAGCATTCAAGGCGAGTATCTGAATATTCGGTCATGCTTGCACGAGAGCTTGGCTTCAGTGATTCGGAATGTGAGAATTTAAGGCGGGCGGCTCTCCTGCACGATATTGGAAAAATCGGCATCCCGGACAGAATTTTGAACAAGCCGGGAAAACTTGATGATGAAGAATATGCTGTGATGAAGTCCCATGTTACTCGTGGTGCGCAGATTCTCAAGGATTTTACGATGATTGAGCATGTTCATGAAGGCGTTCTCTATCATCACGAAAAATATGACGGAACTGGCTATCCGCAAGGTTTAAAAGGTGAAGAAATTCCTCTCTATGGAAGAATCATCGGTGTTGCAGATGCATTCGATGCGATGACAGCAAATCGTGTTTACCGAAAGCAGCTTGATTTCGATTATGTGGTGAATGAGCTGAAACGGTGCCGGGGAACTCAATTCGACCCAAAAATAGATGACATCATGCTAAAACTCATAGACGAAGGAAAAATCAACATAGACGAATTGTATAACAAGGTTGTCAAAAAGGATTCAGCGGAGGGCGAACAGTGAAAAGAGAATCTGTAATCACAATTTTTACGGCGCTCATTTTTATTCTTGTGTTCGCCGTAAATCATTTTTTCATCAATCCGAAAGACTTCAATGAAAAATTGCTCAAAGTCGGCTTCCTTTATGACGGGGACGAAAGCATTCCATACGCGAACAATTTTTTCCGCTCGCAGTACATGGCTCAGGAACTTTTTGCGGGGCGAGTGGAATTCATCGTAAAAAGCAATGTTACACCGGACAAAACTGATGATGTTCTGGAGGAACTTGTTCAGGAAGGCTGCACCCTTATTTTCACTACAAGCTATTCTCATGTCATAATCGCGAAGGAATTTGCTGAAAAATACCCGGATGTTCAGTTCTGTCAGTCTTGCGGTGACAATGCGAACGAGGCTCCGGTCTTAGAGAATTACCACACTTTCATGGGCGAGATTCATCAGGGGCGTTATGTGTCCGGAATCGTAGCAGGAATGAAGATAAAGCAACTGATAGAAGACGGCGTAATCACGGAAGACGAGGCAAAAATTGGTTATGTCGGGGCTTATCCGTACAATTCAGTCATTTCCGGGTACACGGCGTTTTTGCTTGGCGCGCGCTCGATTGTTCCTAGCATCAAAATGACCGTCGTTTACACTTACACATGGAGCAGTTTCTCCGATGAAAAGGCATGTGCAAAGCATCTCATTGACGAGGGGTGTGTCGTCATCTCTCAGCATTCTGACACCAGCGGTCCTGCAATCGCCTGTGAAGAGTCATTTGAAAAGCCAGTTTATCATATCGCCTACAATCAGAGCATGGTCGATATTGCGCCAATGACTTCTCTTTCCGGGTGCAGAATCAACTGGACTCCTTACATCACCGGGGCGATAAAGGCTGTCCTTGAAAACAAAGTGATTGAAAAATCAATAAAAGGTCATGTTCATGGAAATGATATTGGCGCGGGTTTTGACTTGGACTGGGTTCAGATGCTCGAAGTGAACCACAAACCAGCGGCTCCGGGAACAGAAGAAAAGGTTCGTGCGGCGGTTCAGGCTTTCAAAAAAGGCAAGGTCAGTGTCTTTCAGGGAGATTACATCGGCGTAAATACAAATGATGAAAACGAAATTTATGACCTCAGAAAAGAATATAAAGAATGTGCGAATGCATCGGCTCCTTCGTTCTGTTATATTTTGAAAGATGTCATTACGATAGATGAACTTTCTTTATTTGATGATTAGAATAACCAAAAATTGACAGTATTTTAAAATTATTTACATCTGCGGGCTATTCTGTTATCATAAATAAGTTCATATTGAGGAAAAATTTAATGAAAATTAATAAACTTAAAAACCTGCTTATTCTTATTTTTTTTGTCCTGGCGAGCATCTCGTGCAATAACGCAGGTAAAAATCTTAACAACGGAACTTTTATTGGCACTGGCAGGGGTCAGAACGGCTTGATTGAGGTTCAAATCAAAGTCGAACAAGGAAAGATTGTTGACGCAAAAATCATAAAGGACAATGAGACTCCGGGCATTGCGGACAAGGCAAAAACACAGATTATCGAAGGCTTTTTGCGCGACCAGAGCACCAGCATGCTTGATGTCGTGAGTGGTGCAACGATTACCTCAAACGGAATCCTTGATGCGCTTGATATGGCTGTTGCAAAGTCACAGGGCTACGAACCGGAAACGGTAACTTACCATGACACGATGTGTGATATTGTCGTCGTGGGTGCAGGAAATGCGGGTCTTACTGCGGCTACAGAGGCGGCGCGAAACGGTGCGAATGTAATCGTCCTCGAAAAGATGGAGACTGTCGGCGGAAATTCAAGATTTTCAACAGGCGGTCTCAATGCGGCTTATACGAAGGAACAGGAGCTGCTTGGAATCAAAGACTCAAAGGAACAGTTTTTCAACGATACAATGAAGGGTGGAAAATACATGAATGATCCTGCCCTTGTTCATAAACTCGTTGATGAATCTGCGGGAATCGTTGAATGGCTTCAGCAACCGTCAATCGGGGCGGATTTAAGCGATGTCGGAATTTTCGGCGGTTCAACCAACAAGCGAGCGCACAGACCAAAAGGCGGTGGTGCCATCGGTGCTCATCTTGTTCCGCTTCTTCACAAGGCGGCTCTCGATAGCGGTGCGGAAATCAGATTGAATAATCGAGTCATCGACATAATCGAAGAAAACGGTGCTGCGACAGGCGTTACGGTTTCTTATTCGGGTGGAAAATACAACATAAAGGCCAGAGCTGTAATAATCGCGACTGGTGGTTTTGCGGCAAATCCTGAAATGGTTGTGATGTATCAGGCATCCCTTGCTGGTTTCGGAACGACAAACCACAGTGGCGCAACTGGTGACGCATTCGCAATGGTCAAGAAATTCGATGCTGAACTCACACAAATGGAATTCATTCAGATTCATCCGACTGTTTCAACAAGTTCTGGACTTATGATTACAGAGGCAGTGCTTGGAAACGGTGCGATTTTGATAAACAGGACAGGCAGAAGATTCGTAAACGAAATTGAAACACGCGACATCGTTTCTGCGGCAATCCTCAGAGGTCCCGGAAAGACGGCCTTCATTCTTTTTGACCAAAAGATTCGCGATTCATTGAAAGCAATCGAAAACTATGCCCAGAAAGGACTTTTGACAGAGGGTGCGACAATTCAGGAACTTGCTGAAAAACTCAATATCAACGAAAAATATCTGGACGGCACTCTTAAACAGTACAATAAATTCGTAGCACAATCTAAAGATGAAGACTTCAACCGAAATCCAAGCTCAATGGACCACCAGCTTTCAACGGCTCCGTTCTATGCGATTGAGGTTGCGCCTGCAATTCATCACACGATGGGCGGCTTGAAAATCAATCCGAACGCACAGGTCATGCGCAAGAGCGGAAATCCAATTCCGGGGCTTTATGCAGCGGGAGAAGTTACGGGCGGCGTTCATGGAGCCGAGCGACTTGGCGGAAATGCCGTAGCAGATGTGTGTATCTTTGGAAAAATTGCCGCAGACTCAGCCCTCAAATCAATCGGAAGGTAAAATCTGCGGTTTTAAGGTTTTTATTTAAGATTTACTAATTTGAATTGACCCATTTCTGAATGCCTGCCACGACATCGGCATCAATCTGATGCTCCACTCGGCAGGCATTTTCTTCGCACTGGTCTTCTGGCAAGCCTGTGATTTTCTGCAGGAAAACTGTAAGCAATTTGTGGCGGTTATAGACATCCTCGGCCTTTGCCTTGCCTTTTTCGGTGAGCTTGAGCATGTTTCCCATGCCGAATTCGACGAAGCCTTCTTTTTCGAGGACGCTCATGGCACGACTTACGCTTGGGCGAGAAACAGCAAGTTTATTAGCGACATCAACGGAGCGGACAAAACCATTCTCCAACTGCAATCTCAAAATTGCCTCAAGATAATCTTCGCCAGATTCGTACATAGTTTATCTCCTTCTGTTAGTGTATTATAACAGAAGTTTCAAATTACCGCAAATCGCCAGCGGCGTCGAAACAGCGGTCACCGATTTTCTCAATCTGGCGGATAATGTCGATGTAGAGAAGCTCTGAGCGTACGTCTCCACCGCTTTCGAGTCGGCTTCGGGCAAGTTTTTTGAGTGCCTTGCGCTCGTCGTCAATCTGCTGTTCAAGTTCGCTCGCAAAATCGAACTGTTCTGGAGTGAGTTTCTGGATTTGCGCAACATTCTTGTAGATGAAGTACATGAGCTGCCGGGCAAGTTCGAAATATGGGAGAAGACGGTCGAAATCTTCCTGATTGAAGGTCATTTCCTTTTCGATTGCCTTTTTGAGCTGGTATGCGATGTTCAAGCAGCCGTCAGCCATCGCTTCCATTTCGGCGATAAGCTGCATCATAAGGGCGGCGTTGTCTTTTGCCTCGTCAGAAAGGTGAAGGTGGGTACAGCGCACGAGATACTGGGTGAGCTGCTCGTTCATCTGGTCGCAGTAGTCTTCGATTTCGACGATTGTCTTGTAGCCGTTTTCCGCAAAATCAGGCTTGAAGTCGGCAAAACCAATCTGGAGTTCGTCGAACATCTGAGCAACCTTGTCTGAGAAAACCTTGACTTCGTTCTGAGCACGGAATACACAACCTTCAGGCGATTCGATTGCCATGCGCTCGTTGAATTCGAGTTTGTATATGTTTGCCTCGCCCTCTTTGTCGTCCTTGATGAGTATGCTGACGAATTTTGAAATCTGATTTACGAATGGGATGAAAATTACCGTACCGATTACCTTGAATACGGTGTTGAGCATTGCGATTCGGTAAACGATGTTGTGTCCCGGTGAAACGAGTTCTACAAAGGCCATGAATGGCTTGAAGAAGATAAGAACGATGATGACTGTAGCGACATTGAAAAGAACATGGACCGCTGCCGTTCTTTTTGCGTTGGCGTTTGCACCGATTGCGGCAAGGATTGCGTCGACTGTTGAGCCGACTGAGCTACCGATAATCATTATGGCACCAAAGCGCCAGAATTCGTTGAGTTCTTCAAGGCTTGCGTTTCCTTCTTTTGACATTGCGACTGCCATACCGATTACGATGGCCGACATTGCAGAAGAAGAATGAATCAAAGCCGTGAGCAAAATGCCGATTAAAAGACCGATGGCGTAGCTGATGATTCCGAAGTCGTTTACTATGTTGATGAATTGGATTACGAAAGATTTTACGGCAGGAACAGCAAAGAAGTCAGAAAGTCCGCCAAGACCGAAGAAGAGAAGACCGAAGCCCATGATTGCGAGCCATAAGCCTTCCTTTGATTTAAACCTTTTTAATATATAGAAAAGATAGCCAAGACCGAAGATAGGAACCGCATAGTCTTTGATTTCAAAACTAGAACCGAGTGCGACAACCCAGCCCGTGACCGTGGTTCCGATGTTCGCACCGAAGATAACGCCGATTGCCTGAGTGACCGAAACAAGGCCGGCGTTTACGAAGCTGACGAGCATAACCGTGGTTGCACCAGATGACTGAATGATCATCGTAAGGATACAACCGGTCAAAAGCCCGACAAAGCGGTTGCCCGTCATAAATGCAAGAGCCGCCTGAAGTTTCTGGCCCGCGCTCTTCTGGATTCCGTCGCTCATAAGTTTCATGCCGTAAAGCAAGAAACACAAACTGCCGGCAAAATTGATTATGTTAAGTATCATTTTACTCCACCATTTGTCGTGCTACAGTTCTTCCTGCGATA
>JAEEGL015934438.1_pt1 | contig 12598 bp, 7 predicted proteins | sample 9134231 | NCBI WGS metagenome assembly JAEEGL01 (sample SAMN16246548, study PRJNA631951) | gut metagenome | biome: gut microbiome; feature: rumen; material: fiber-attached | host: Bos | place: Iran: Karaj | collected 2018-10
CTGTACAAGTTCTTCGCGAGTGAACGGTTCTCCCGTAACTTTGTCGTAATAAGCACCGTCAGAGTTCACGCCGAGTTGAACGCCGAGAATGTTCTTAGCGTTCTCGAACAGAGTCGCATCAGTTCCATCGTCCTCAATGTACTTGCCTCGCAGCTGACGCACACGCGGATCGTCGTTCATGTAGCGATTCTGAGAATATCCACTCGCAACAGCCATGTCGGTCGTGGTATAGATCATGTTCTCAGTCAGACTGATGTTTTTGCTCTTGTCGTCAAAATACATCGTCCCGCGATACAAATTCTGCGGTCTTCCGTTATTTCTAAGAATAACACCGCGCTTGATTGCTGCAGCTTCGACGAGTGCGCGAAGCCGTTTTACGTCTTCCTTGGTCGCGGTCTTGTCGATGTACTTTCGCGCAAGCGGCATGTACGCATCGTTAATCTTCGCGATAGAGTATTTCTCTGCAAGCTCCATCGGGGTGAAGAACGAACGAGCATCTGCCTCCATGTACGCTTCATCGAATCTGTACTTTTCAGGCGGGTAGAACTCGTCTTCCTGTTCTTCGGACTTACTCTCTTCTCGTGCACGACTGGAGATGCCCTCGTCGCCAGAGTTCATATACTCCCAGTCGTCTCTAAATTCAATGAATGCTCTATCATCGTCAGGAATATCAGCAAAGTCTTCCTGTCCATCAGTGTAGCTTCTTGCGTCGCTTTCGGTGTAAGCCTCGTCGAACCGATAACCCTCAGGAGGATAGAACTCATCGTCAGCCGCAATGTCTTGTTTTTGCTCTACGAGCTCATATTCGTTCTCTTCAGCGGGAGGGGGAGCAACCTCGTCTGTCTGTACAGGAGCTGCGTTTTCTTCAATGCGTGCCTGTGCCTGTGCTTCCGCTTGAGCGCGCTTCGGAGCTACGATTTCTTCAAGCTTGTTCGCATCCTTGTACGCGTCTTTCGCGTTCTTGACATCCGTCTGGCTTGCGGCTGGTTCAGCATGCAGGTTCGTAGCCTTGAGCGCTTTCGCGTACCAAGACTGAGCACGCGTGATAGCCGATGACTTTGCCATAGAGTCGTTGAACAGATTGTTCTTCGTATTCGTGAGCCACTGCAAGATTCTGGTGGACATCTTCGGGGCAGATTTGCACAGCGCGTCGATTGCTCGCGGATCATTCAGCAGCGCTGTGCGCGTGAACTCAGCAACGACTTCACGCTGCGCTTTAGCATTATCGTACCCGCGTTTCTTTTCAACCGCATCAACCCACTTGTTGATCGTGTCCTCTCCGTATTCGTTGCACATGTACTTCCATGCGAACTTGAAGTACTTTTTGTATTGGTCTGCAGACAGCTCAGCGATATGACCGAACTCATGAAGAATGACGTAGTCTGTGCCAACACCAGTGATTGCTCGAACTCCGGTTTTGTCCTTTAGCATGCTTTCGTTCACATAGACTTTGCCGTCTTTTGTGAAGCCTCGTTCAGATGTGTCGATGCCGAACTTCGAACAGAAATCGTCATCAAACGCAGTGACTTCAACAGTAATTCCGAGCGCGTTGCCGAGAGAAACTGCTTTCGTTTTTTCTGCGGCGACAAGCTTTTTTTCGATGTCGTTCAGATTCTGAGCAGAGCCATAAGTGAACAGAGCGTTTGCCCTGTCAAGCGCGGATTGGGTGGGTGCGTCTTTCTTTGCAACTGCCGCGTAGAAAGAGCCAAGCTGCTTCACATACGCATATACCTGACGGTTCAGCTTGTTGTTATAGCTGAGCTCAAACGAGTTAAGCTTTTCTTCGGCTTTGTCCATCTCGTTTTTAGCGTCGTTCAGCCTTCCCTCGTTTTCGACAGCAAGCTTGTCACGAGCTTCGGTCGCTCTCTGCAGCGCGTCGTTCGTGCGCTCAGCGGTTTCCTTTAGGTCTGTCGGGATAGACGGTATCGGATTGCCGTTCTCGTCGATGACCGTGTCCGTATAAAACGCGTCGTACTCAGCCTGATAACGTGCGACTCTTGCTTCTGAATCGACCATTGCCGTTTCATTGCGCGTCTTTCTGAGCTCATACGTGTTTTTCTTGTCCTGAAAATCGTTCCACAGTTTTGCGTGTTCGTCAGCAAGTTTTTGAGCTTCATCAGAATCCATAACGACATTAGTCTTGTCGCTATAGTAGTCGCTACCAGCAGCGTTGATTTCTGTTTCAGTCATGGACTCGTATCGCAAAGACGCGGCAAGCATGTTCAGTGCAGACTCAGACACGCCGCGCTTGGTGATATAGTCATACACGTTGCGCTGCATGCTCCCGGGTGAACGCTGGCTCGCAAGAGCAAGGGCAGACACAGCGTACTGCGGTGCGGACATCCCGGTCGCAAGCTGGTTCATCAGCATAGATGAATCGGAATCCTGATGCAGTGCAATCGCTTCGAGGGCGGCATCAACAAACGCTCTTGCTCCAGCTCCGTCAGAGTTCATGCACGCGTTTTTGATAGCAACTGGAATGAATCTCGCCGAGTCTCCGAACATAAAGCTCGAAGCTTTAACAAAGCTACTGCTCTGCACTTTTGAACCAGTCAAGTGCATCATGCCAGCAGCAAACAGCGCATAGTTGTCGATTGCGTCTCCGCGCAAATTAGATGTGCTGTCAGCGAATTTCGCTCTAAGCTTCTTAGCCTGTTCCTGTACTGCATTGATCCCTTCGTCATCAAGCGAAGTCAGATAGTCAGACATTGCCGCAGCGCCAGCGCGTCTGTAGTTGCCAGCACGCCTGATGGTTTCGTCAACAAACCCGCGCTGCATGGCTCTCGCGACTTGCTCCAGATGCTTTGCGTCACCTTTGGAAACAGCTTCTGTGATTTCGTTCACGTACTGTCTTGCGAAGTCACTCACATCAGCAGCGTTCATTCCGTACAAGTTCTGTTTTGCAATGACTTTTTCGGCTGCTTCAATCATCTTGATTTTGTCGCTTTTAAGCTGTTCTGCAAGCTGATTGTTCAGATACGTCATAACGTCATTCTGCGTCTTAGTGTCCGTGATGGAGTTCACGACACGCGTCATGACGGTAGCATCAGCGCCTTTCGAACGCAGTGCTTCAATGACAGCCTGAGCGCCTTGCATTGTCAAAACGTTGTTTGTATCGTACTGCGCAACGCCGTCAGCAATGCTCAAGGCATCTTCGTATGAAATACCAGACAGATTTTGTACAGAATTTGTGAACTCCTGAATGTTCGCGTTGTCGATTCTCAGACCTCTGCCGGAGATGGATAAATTCGATCCGAAAGACATGAGCGCACCAGACGCGAGACCGCCGATGAAATCCCAAAATACGGAGGTGAGATTGTCCTTAATGACGCGTTTCTCTGCTTCTTCCTCAGACAACCCAGCATCCATATAGTGACGTTTCAACTGCTCTTGAGATGAATCGTACCCAAGGATGAACTGTTCAGACATCCAGTTTGCAATGCCAGTGTTGAACTCTTCGCTTCCCTCTGTGAGCGCAGAAACGGGAACGTTCTTCAGAACTACAGTCTTGAACAAGTCAGCAATCAGTTCTTTCCTCGTTTTCCCAGCTGCTGACTCGATGACATCACGCGCTCCGCGCATGCCCTCCGTCAACGCATCCAAAGATACTTTTTCAAAAATAGCTTCGGCTGCGCCTGACGCAATGCCAAACCAGAACGCTTCTTTTGTGGGCGCTCCGCTTAACAGCGAGCTTTCTACAGCAGACGAATACGCCTGAGTTGCCATGAGCCCAAGCGTCAGTGCTTCGGATGCACCTCCAGTGAAGTATGCCGCGACCATGCCGCCAGCGCTTTGCAAGGAGGACGGGATGAGCTGATATGCGCTCGACCAAAACTCTCCGGCGTTGTCGGAAATTTTGCTCGCAATGAGTGAAATCTCGTTGTCGGCGTTCGTAGACGGACGCTGCGACGCATAGATGTCTTTGTGCGCAAGCATGGCAGCGGTGTCTGAAACAAGGTTAGCCATTGCTTCCCACGGCTGAATCGTGACAGCAGCAAGCGTTCCTCCTATAGCACGCATGACTTTGCCGAACCTACTCGCGTTAGGATCGTTGTAGTACGCGCCCTGTTCAGCAAGCTTCTCGTTTTTTGCCACAGAATCCCAGCGGCGCATGAGTACGTTGTTCATGTACTCTTGCGCTTTGTAGGACAGAATGCTTCTGTTTCCGTTCTCGTCGGGTACGTACTGCTCCGTGTACTGCGTGGTGTCAGCAAGGTATACGAGCTGTCGCTTCTCGTCATCGGTAGCATACACGGCGAGGTTCGCTGCCTGTGCGTCCGTCAAAGCACTGTTCCAACCAAGAACAATCTTCCCGAACTGCTCATTCACGTAGTTCATATCTGAAGTCTTATGTTGGAAGTCTGCGGTATAGGACGCAGCATCAAGGTAGTATGCCGTTTCCGTGTTCAACCAGTTGTGCGTTTCGGCTTCAATGCGAGCCAATTTTTCATCGATTTCGTTACGCTTTGCATACGCATTAGCGTCGTCATCTTTGATCGAGTCATACTCTTTGTTGAGGCGTTCCGCTTCGGCTTTGAGCTCTTCAAGCGTTGACGGCAATCCGAGCGCAGCCAATTCGCGAGCGTGCCTATCTTTTGCAAACGCAAGAGCGCCGGACGAGTCTTTGACCTTTGAAGACATGTACTCATTCAGATTCAGCAACCCGTCGCGCAGCGCCTTGACTTCGCTGTCTGTCATGCCATACGTCGTCTTGATCTTGTCGTAGTGCATGTCAATGATTTCGGAGTCTTTCTTCATCTGCGCTTCCGGCACGTCAGAGAACTGCTGCCTGTAATCAGCTACCCACTTGTCCTCTTGAATGCCGCGCATATCTGCTGCGAACTCGCCGTTGGCAAAATACTTGTACGCTGCATTATACCCGTAGTCGTGCAGCCGCTGGTTCACTTTGTCGATGATTGGCTGGTACGCCTTGAGCTCGTCTTCGCTCATATCAACTTCGCCGAAAAGGTCTTTCGCCGTGAAGCCATTACCTCCGTTGATAGACTGCGCGATAGCAAAGTCTTCAAGCGTGGCAATGAAATCGCTTTGCGTAGGAGTCTGACCTTTCGCGGCATAATAATCAAGCGCGGCACGCTCAGCATTGTAGTACACGGCGTTCTCGTCCCAGTACTGCTGAATCTTTTCCGGCGTGATCGCAAATTCGTCGTTGTTGATTTTGTTATTCTTCATCGACGCGTTCAGATAATCCTTGCGCCACTTTTCATCGTCATAAACAGGATCGCCGTTCTCATCCTTGATGTCGAACGTAACGCCGTTTTTCTTTTCGGTCTTCTTGTACTTGTCGCTTTCCAACTCCGGGAGGTCTTCATAGATTCCGTAGTGGGAATTTGCAAACTCGATATTTTCGGGCATGGTAAGAACGCTTGAGATTACTTCGTCAAGCGTGATGCCGTCATTGTCTCTGAGATGCTTTGCGTACTCTTGCGCAATCTGCGCGTTGATGCTGCTGCGCTTGTTGTCGTTCTCCGCCCATTCGTTGTACGACTCACCAAGCTTGCCTTGCAGCAGCTTAGACGGGGGAAGCCCCGCAGCCTTGAGCTCATCGTCAAGCCGCGTGTCTCCGTACACATCATCGTAAGACACAGGCGCGAGCCCACGTGCGCGTCTTTGTGCGTCTTCGTCTGTCAGACCATACTGCCAGTCTTTAGCCCACAGTTCTTTGATCTTGTTCCATGCACGGTCGTCAAGAGAACCATAGCTCTCTTTAATTCCACCAGCTCCCTCGTATTCCTGATACTTGGTGCGATACTTGCTGAGCTCGCTGCTTGGAGGCAAGCCGACAGACATGAGATACTGGTCGAGCACGCTGTTCTTGTACTTTGTACTTGATGTCGGCTGGTATCTGTTCTTGATGAAGTCGCTCTCCTTTGTGGACATCTGCGACAAACCGCCGCCAGACTCCATGAGCGCGTTGTACTTGACTTCGTCGTAACCGACAGATGCCATGTCAGCGTTCTGTGCGCGTGCGTGCTGAAGCTCGTTCTGCATCCAAGTGTCGCGTGCCGCGTTCGCTTCCTGTTCGGAAGAATAGCCCTCCCCGTTGAATGTATAGCGCTTGACGCTCATGTTCACTCCTTATCTGACTCTATCAGTCATTCCTCTGTATTCAAAATACTGACCGCGACCGCCAACAGGACCGCCTGTATAAACCATCGGATTCCCGTTTTCATCGGTGCGCTTGCTGATGCTCGCAACGCCATTTACAACGTTGCGATTCCTTGCCGGAGTCGTATACGAATCGTCAACGGTGTTCTGTGACGATTTCCAGTTCGCCCAGTCAGCTTCACTGTCCCAGTACTTTCCATCAGCCCAGAACCCGTTATTCGCCTTTCCGCTTCCGCCTCCGCCATGACCGCCTTGCTGCTGAAGCTGATACATCTGAAGCGCCTGTCTGTACGCGTTGTCGTCTCTGTTCTGCTGTGCGTTCAGAAGCGCGTTATACAGCTGGCTGTTGTAGTTTGCATTTAGTTCTGCAAGGTTCTGCTGCTCGTTTTTCAGCTGACGCAGCTTCGCGTCTGTTACCCACGTGCTGTTTCCCATACCGCGAGAGTACGCGTCAACGTCAATGTCCGCGTTGCGTGCGATGCGTTCGGCTTCAAGCTGCTGCTTTGACTGCTCGTACATAGGCTTGAGCGCAGCTTCAATGTTTGCCTTCAATGTTTCATCGTCGCCCATAGACGCATAGATAGCATCGTAGATTTTCTGGAAGTCTTCAATCGGGTACTGATTCGCCATAGTTATTCTCCTTGTCTTTGAGTAGCGCGTTCAAAACGTTCTCAATGATTTGATTGTTTTCTCTCATTGCCGCTTCTGCCTGTGCAACAGACATCAGAATCTCTGATGGTAGGCTTTTCGGAAGCGGAATGGTTACTGGCTTCAATGTTACTTTTTTCATCTCATTGCCCCCTGTTCAAAGCGCAATGTCATGATTGGTGAAATCTCAAACTCATATTCGCTTTCCACGCACAGACGCAGCGTGCGTCCTTCTGCGTAATGCGGCGTGATGTCCTTGACTTTCTGAATCTTTTCAGGCATTGTTACGCAAATCTTCTCTGCGCTTGACTCTGATTCGACAATCAAATCGAATCGCCCGTTCCCGTGAGCACAAATGGTTTGAAGCTTTTTGACGCCCTCTGGATTCACGTCTTTCCATCCAGTGTCCCAAATCGCTGATATGGGGCTGTCGTCATACCACCCGAAGTCCTGATTGCCCCATGCTTTCCACTGTACCATTGTCATAGACTCAGGGATGTCAACGACTCCGTGTTCGTCCACGTGTTCGTAATGCACGATTGACTGAAAAAGCCGAGTCTCGTATCTCGCATAATCTCCGGCATTCCCATTGACAACCGCGCCGAAGTTGCGGGTGTTCACGTCAACAAACTGCTGACGGAAGCGTTCTGCCGGAACACGATACGTCATCATGTTTCCCTCGCTCAAGTCGTATCTGAGCAAAATACATTCGTCTACGGGATCGTTTAATTCAGGCGTTCTTACCCACGGGTGCGTAATAAGGTCGAACGCAAACACAATGCTATTGTCAAAGAATACGGCGTGACACGTAGAGTACATGAGCGTGTCTCGTTGCTCAGGAGTCATGTCGTCGATGAAGTGCATCGTGCTGTTTCCATCGTCAATGGTCGAGATGTACGAGCCGTTGTAGTACGAGATGCCATGCGTCGTGAGCCAGTAAACCGAGCCGTTGTTTTCGACCGGGTTAGACAGACGCGGGAAGTCAGCGTTCCCAATAAGCTCCAGTGTATAGTTTGACGGAGATGTACCGTAGAATCGGAAAATGCGATACTGTGTGAAGATAATCAGCTGATGCCCGCAAGTGATAAGCCCCGTTATGAATCCGTCAGACGGGTCTCCGACATCGACGTGCCCGCCGCTGGTATCTACGCTCGCTTCAGTAAGCGTCCAGTCTTCGATTGTGCGCCCATCTCCGGGGAGGCACGACCAGTACAGGCGGCGCGGATGGTCGCGGTTGCTGCGGTGTGCAGCGGCAAACAGTCTGCCGTAGTACATCTGCATGAACGTGACGGTCTCGTCAGAACACTCTCCGCGCAGATACGCGTACGACGATGCGGCAATCTCGGTCGCTTCAATCGTCGTCTTCACGGACAGGACAGTGTGGGAAGCGTCTCCAGATACGGACGTGACTTCGAGCCACATATATGCGTCGTTGATTGACTCTTCTGTCACATTGTTTCCAATAGCGCTGCTGAACAGATAAATACCGTCAGTTACAAGACGCTTCTTTATCTTGTCAGACATGGTTGTGTACGGCGTGTCGAGCGTAAGCCCGGACAGCGTACCGCCGACATCGAGCGTTCCTGTGACTTCAACGTCCTTGAACAGATACAGACCAGAACCGAACTGTCTGCAATGGATTACAGGCGTTGCTTCGTCGCCGAGATAGTACACGGCAGTCTTCGCCGTAGCTCCGTCAACATACTGATTGCGATATTCCCAGTAGCCAGAGCCAGATGCCAGCATGCCAGACGCAAGGATGCAGTCTTTACCGTCAATGTTCGCAGATACAGTCGAGCGTCCGACACCGCGAATGTTCAGAGACGAGTCGTTTGTTACGTCTGAAAACGTCACCGTCTTCGGCTCAAACGGTCCAAGCTCAAGATGCAGCGGAACACTGATTGTGCTTTGAAGCTTAGCATATTTGTCGCGCAGAATCAGGTACACGTCTTCGCTTCCGTGATACAGAAAAATAGGACGGGCAATGTTCACGTCCGAGTTTGTGCAACAGTAATAGTTGCCGATTTTGTTCGTGAGCTTGCCGCCCCTGATGTCTACATTGACAGCGTTGTTCGCATACGACAAGTCAACCGCGTTCGTTCCAAGCGAACGGTTGATGCCGCGAAATCTGTCAATTCTCTGAGTGGAATATCCCATTACATTTCTCCAGTCTGCCAAGGCTTATTTTTCCACGCATACGTCTCAAGCGATCCGTACGCCTGTTTCATAATGCGCTTGCGTTCGTAATCGAACTCCTGTTTCCACTTTGTTCTGTCGTAGTCCGAAGACGTAGAACGAGAGTTGTGGTGGCAGTGCACAACGTACAGATACAGGATGGGGTGAAAAACTTTCGGAATATCGGGCACAGCGTCCCCATCCGTTTCCTGTTTAGGAAGATAGCGGTATCTGACAGACACCGTCTCGTCATCCTTACAGCCAAGGACGCGGAACTCGCCAAGAGAATCGCCGCGCACAAACGGGTATGCGCGTCTGCCTTTGAACACCTCAACGATCTTTGTCACGGTGTCTTCCGTCAGGTCGCTCATGTCGAACTTTCCGTCAACCAGAGTGACAGATTCCACTCTGTCAATCTTGAGACTCGACGCGATAATACGAACAGCGTCATTCGCGTACATCGTGAACCGTTCGGCAAACGTGCCGTACGAATCTTCATCTGTTCCATACTCAAGATGTGCAAGCGCCATCTTGACGATTTCCGCATATGTCATTGGCTTATCTCCGTTAGTTCAGTTTTTCCTTGCCCGCGGCAAAGTTCTTGTTGCGCTTCTTGGATTCCTCGATGATGCGTCTCGACTGACGCAGAACCGCCTGAATCGGCTCAGGTACTTCAACCCATTCGCCGACCGGGATCAGTACGGTAAACCCGTTGATGCAGACAGGCACGGGCTCGTCACCGCCCTCAGACTCGATGTAGATATTCACCATCTTGTCCTTGTCGGGATCGTACAGCCATTTCGGGTAATGATGATCGGTTTCCTCAAAGGGACGCTTCTGTTCAACGCTTTTTGTAGTGCTGATAGCCATGTAATTTTACCTCCTTAAATTATGGCTGGAGGGGGACAGAGCCCCCTCCGTTGTTGGTTTGTTACGCAGAGACAGCGTGCTCAATGTCGATGAGCCACAGCGGCTGAAGGATAACGGCGGTGTACGCCATGACCTTCGCACCGATAGTGCCACGCTGGTTGAGCGGGTCTGCCGTGCCGGACGAGCCCATCGGCTTGATGATGATTTCCATAGAGCCAGAGCCGTCGATGTCAACGATGCCGTACGAGTCGTCACCAAACACGAGCGCGTGGTGAACGTCAACGGTGGAGTTGACGGGGGTGGAAGCGGTGTGCAGATCAACCCAGCATTCGGTGGATTCGACGAAGACAACGCCGAACAGCCGACCGATTTCGCCCTGATAAATCTGCTCCGCGTTGCTGTACTTGGACACATCCTGCCACAGCGAATCGCTCTGGAGATCGTAGGTCGCGTACGGATCGCAGATGCAGATGAAGTGCGGGCGCTTGCCGTTGCCGAACATACGCGCCTTGTTGTTCTTCAGCGTGCGGACCGCCTTGCGGATTTCCGCAACGGTCAGCTTGTCGGCAGCAGTCAGGCTCGCAGCGTTAGCACGACCACCAGCGAACTGCTTATTCGTGGTAGCAGTCATGATGTCGCGGGTGACGTGGTCGAGCTTAATACCCATCTGCTCGCCGAGCAGTTCGGACGTGTCGCCGATAACCGGGTCGTATGCCGTCAGGTCGAGAAGATCGGAGACCTCGACGAAAGCGCCGTACTGACTGACGGTCGCTTCCACCTTGGTCTGTCCGAGGTCCTGAGAATCAGGCGTAACGCCCTCAGTCAGAGCTGCGACGGAATCGGGATCGAACAGCGTCCAGCGGCGGAACTCGACGGTCTTGCCGCTATTGCGCGGGATGGGCTTCTTCTGACCGTATGCAGCGAAGTGCAGCTGAGTCTTTGCGGTCTCGAGCAGCTTGCGGTCATAGTAGGTCTTGTTGAGATACGTTCTCGGTGCAGAGCCGCCAACGGGGGTTGCAGCCGTATAGGTGGTGGTCTGAGTTACAGTTGCCATAGGTAGTTCTCCTTTTGATTTTTATAATTCTACCCTCTTTCCAGCGGCGTTCATTTTCTTGATTTTCTCGTCCACCTTGCGGAAGTCTTCAGACGACATTTCGCCATAATCAAGCCGCTTCGGTGCATACGCGTTGTTCGTGCCGATGGATTGCGGCAACGCTCTGTTCTGTTCTGCTTTTGTCATTGGCTGCTGCGGCATAACAAGCGCACATGCGCGTTCCATACCGACGGCTTCCCTGAGCTTCAGAAACTCACGTGCACGTGCCGGATCGCTGAGATACCCGGTCAGGTCAAAGCCGTTCGGGACTTTGCCGTCGTTGATTTCCGCAATGATTTCGTCATACACGCGCTGAACGTCGCCGCCCGGAGTTGGGGTGTCTTCGGGCTGTTCTCTCATTCGCATCAGTTCAGCGAACCCTTTTTCCGGGTCGTCCTTGAACTGTGCCGCCTTAGCCTTGATGCGATCTTCACGGATTCGCTTGAGCGCTTCGGCTTCGTCGATGTTGTCAGCTTGCATGCGCTCCTTAAGGAGTTCATTGCCAAGCTTCCACGCGGCTTTCTCGTGCTCCTTGTCCAACCGCTTACGCACGGTTGCGGACATCTCGTCACTCGTGTATCTGCGTTCTTCCGTCTGCTGCACAGGCGCGTCCGTCTGCGCGGGTGTGTCTGTCTGAACGCTCGCGCCGTTCTCATCTGGCGTGTAGAGGTCAGCCACGTTTACAGTGTCGCTCTGCTCGCTCATGCCGACAGCGGCAGTTTCTTCTGCGACGGGGGTTACGGCATCAATTTCCATGTGTCCTCCATTTTGTTACGCCCGTTCCGGTCGGCGACACCGTAATATCAGTCATCAGACTTTGCTCATGTTTTCCAGCATTGCTTTCTTTTGCTCTTCGCTCATTTCTTCGCTCTGAGCATTGCTCTGCTGAAGCTGCGCCATAGCCTGTTGTCTGTATGCTTCTTCCGCATTCGCGCCGACTTTGCGTGCGAACGGGGCTTTGAGTTTTTTGTTCTCGTCAGCAAGCTGATTGATGAGTTTCTGCATCTCCGCAATCTGCTTTTGCATGACGACCAGCTGACTGTTACGCGACTCCTGAATCATCTCGATGACAATATCCTTGTCCGGGAAATCCATCAGATACAGGACTGCAATCGGATCAATGGTGTCTCGGAACATAGTTCCCAACTGAAGCGCCAATTCGTTGTTCGACAGCTTTGTGTACTGCGTCACGTCGCTGGTCTCAATGACAATGTGGTACTCGATGGGTTTTCCGTCGTCTCCGATGCGCTTGAAGTCCTCAGGCGTTACGTTCATGTGCACAGGATGACCGTGGCTCATGAACGCGACCTCGCGGTCAGATTGCGCGAACTCGCGCTCTACGTCCAGCAGCATGCGATACGCCATTTTGAACTTCGAGTGGAAGCCCTGTGAGTGCATGGTTGAGCGCTTAGTAGCCATTACCTGAAGCGCGTTGATCGCGCTTGCAGCCGTAACGCCGCCGCTTGTCTGCCCGCGTGCCTGATCGTTTGCACCGCTTTCCGTCTTGATCGCTGCACGCATTTCCATGAGATACGACAGCAAGTACGACGGGAGAGGCGGGGTGGTGAACCACGTGATGCCGTTCAGGCTTTCGCCCTGATGCACGTCTTTCGTCCAGTCAGACAAGTCCTCAGCGTCGAACCCGGACGCGTCAGTTACCAGAAGTTTGTTATGCGAGGACAGATA
>JAEEGL016558309.1_pt1 | contig 12598 bp, 10 predicted proteins | sample 9134231 | NCBI WGS metagenome assembly JAEEGL01 (sample SAMN16246548, study PRJNA631951) | gut metagenome | biome: gut microbiome; feature: rumen; material: fiber-attached | host: Bos | place: Iran: Karaj | collected 2018-10
CAGAAAATTACGTGTAAAATGACACAACTTCAACGAAACGCACGTAATTCAAAAATGATGAGAGAATTAATTACGGGTAGAATTACCATTAACTGCTGAAACGCACGTAAAAATGTCGTGAAAAGTCGGCATGCGGGGCGTTACGGGGCAAAAAAAAGAGTGTGACCTTGAAATAAAGACACACTCTTATATGATGAAATACCCCGTTAGAGGGGGTAGGCCGCAACAACGTGCGGCCTAGGGGCAGGCGCCCCTTTATTTATTCAGCCTTAGCTTATTCTGCAGTTTCTTCTTTTTCGCCAGAAAGCATTACGTTGGTAAGAATACCAAGAATGAGAGCGCAGGCTACTGTACGGATTTCTATTGCACCAAAGTTTACTACCATTCCGCCTACACCTGTGATGAAGATTACAGATGCAACGAAGAGGTTGCGGTTCTTGTTCAAATCTACGGTCTGGAAGATTTTGAAACCTGATACAGCGATGAAGCCGTAAAGTGCAATACAAACTCCACCCATTACACAAGAAGGAATTGTTTCAAGGAATGCAACAAGAGGACTGATCATTGAGAATACGATACATGCAATTGCACAACCCCAGATAGAAACTGTAGAAGCGTTGCGTGTAATAGCTACACATGCAATTGATTCACCGTATGTTGTATTTGGACATCCGCCAAAGAAAGCACCAGCCATAGAACCAACGCCGTCTCCAAGCAATGTGCGTGTAAGACCTGGGTTTGTAAGAAGATCCTGTCCTACGATTGTAGAAAGGTTTTTGTGGTCTGCAAGGTGTTCTGCGAATACTACGAATGCAACTGGAACATATGCTGCAAAAATTGCAATCAAATATTTTCCTGTAATTCCTTTAAGTCCTTCGCCACCGCCAAGTAAGAAGGTGAACTTTGGCAATGCAAATAATCCGCAGTTCTTAAGAGCGCTGTAGTTGATTACTGTAAGCTCAGAGCTGTTTGTTGCTTTTCCGATAAGTGCAAAGAATGATGCAACAAGGTAACCAGCAAGAATACCAATGATGAAAGGAATGAGCTTGCCCATTTTCTTTCCGTATGTTGCACAAAGCATTGTTACTGCAAGTGTTACGAGTCCGCATACAAGACAAATGTATTTGCTTCCGTCTGGAATATTTGTTGTCATAAGGTCGCCGATAGCATTGCCAGAAAGGCTTAATCCGATGATTGCTACAGTAGGACCAATGATTACTGGAGGCATGAGCTTGCTGATCCAGTTTACACCGCAGAATTTAACTACAATTGCAAGGATTACATAAACAAGACCTGCCATTGCAGCACCAATAATGAGTCCCCAGTAACCAACCTTTACTGAAAGTCCGAGTGTTACAGCACCTGCAAATGCGCTGAACATTGAAGGAAGGAAGGCAAAAGAGCTTCCCAGGAATACAGGGCTTGAGCTCTTTGTAAAAAGCAGATAGACAATTGAGCCTACACCTGCACCAAACAATGCAGCCGAAGCCGAAAGCTCTGTTCCTGCTGAACTGTTAACAATTGCTGGAACTGCAATTGTTGCTGCCATGATTGCAAGTAACTGCTGTAATGCAAACAGAATTACTTTTCCGATTTTTGGTCTGTCCTTGATACCGTAGATAAGATCCATTTTTTATTTACTCCTTTTTAAGTGGCCCTACGCCCCCTTCGACAAGCTCAGGGACCGTAGGGACCACAAATTTACAATTTATATATTGTCCCATCCTTAATCATAGAGATCAGGTATGGTACTAAATCCGGGTCAAACTGCTTTCCTCTGCAGCGCTCTAATTCAGAGATTATACGCTCTTCCGAAAATTTTAGTCTATAGCAGCGGTTTGTATTCATGGCATCGTAGGAATCGGCAATGCCTACCATGCGTGCAACCAGAGGAATATTTTTTCCGCTGAGTCTGTTTATGTAGCCGGTGCCGTCGTATCGCTCATGATGATAAAGTACGGCATCATTAATTTCCGGCAGAATTGTAAAGTTTTTAAGCAGGCTCGCACCGTTTGTTGTGTGCTGCTGAATAAGTGCCCATTCTTCGTTTGAAAGACGGCTTGTTTTATTCAAAACCTCATCTGCAATTGTAAGCTTTCCAATATCATGCATGAGGCCTGCGTAGTACATGTTCAGTTGAGTCTGTTCATCAAGGCCCATTCGTCTTGCCATTTCGCGAACGTATGCTGCAACGCGGGTAGAGTGACCTTGAGTGTAAGTATCCTTATTATCAATGAAGTTAGTGAAGGTCTTCATTGTCTGTTCAATAATCTGATTGTCGTGATCCTGTCTTTGTTTTGTAAGCTGAGCCTGATTTCTGATAATTTTTTGAATAACAAATCCGTACAAGAAAGCAATCATCGAAATTATAGACATCAGACAGCAGCCAATGAATAGTATATTAGAAGAAAGTCGTTTACAAAGGCGCCCTGTGATTACTGCAGAACGGAAGGTCAAATCATTTTCAGAAATCAAAAGAAAACCAAAATGTGATTCGCTTTTGGAATTGATTTTTTCATTTACGTGTTCTTCGGCTTTTAGATAAAGGTAATTATCTTCTATATAAGCTGTACAATCCCAGGTGTTTTCAACAGAGGTTTGATCTGGGATTTTCAGCTTGATGCACCAGTCCTTAAGGTCGGTATCTGTAGTATTTGCAAGAATTGCTTCGTACGAAAACAGATTCATGTCATTTGCTTCGGCCCAGCTGTTTGCTTTTGTAATTGCAAAATATGTCCTGTCAAAGCGGTCAACAGGCGGTTTTGTGGAAAGTTGAGTTATTACGGAAACCTTTTTGTTTATATTGTGGTTTTGGTAAATAGAAAAAAGGGCAATTAAAATCCAGACAAAAAAGGATGAAGAAAAGCAGATCATAAGTATTTTTAACTTGCCGAACTTTTTTCGCATGGTTAAATTATAAGATAGGAAGTAGTATAAGTCAAATGAAACAGAAATCTTTTAATCTAATGGATTACCTCACAATGCGCGGAGACCTCACTTTTGCTCAGAGCGATTTTAATAGTGTAGACGCGCTTATTTTAAGTCAGATTGCCTATAATAATATAGAAGGCCTTGTTTCCCCTGAGTTTAATCAGAAAATCACACTTTCTGAGCTTTCTAAAAGGTTCATTGCAACAAAGGATTTTGAATCCCGCTGCAACATGGGCGCAATGATTAATCCTCTTACCCCGGAATTGCTCCGTTCTGCCGCAAAATCACGACGCTTTGGAAATGTAAAGGTGTGCGGCTTTATTAATAAAATAGATGAAAAAGCTATTGAACAGTTCTGCGCTATAACATATCAGCTTGAAAAAGACCGTTTTGTTATAGCACTCAGGGGCACCGATGACACGATTGTCGGCTGGTACGAGGATTTTAACCTTGGATATATGGACGAAATCCCTGCCCATAAGGATACACGCGAATATGTTCAGAGTGCAATTGCGGCCCTTAAAGGACGTTTTATAATTACAGGCCACTCAAAAGGCGGAAACCTTAGCGTAAAAGGTGGCATGTCTGTTCCAAAAAAATCGGTTGGAAGGCTTGAAGCAGTTTATAATTTTGACGGTCCCGGATTTTTTGCACCAGCGTATGCAACCCCTGAATTTCAGCAGATAAAAGACAAGGTTTATGCATTTTTCCCTGAATTTTGTGTTGTAGGAATGATGTTTGAGCATGTGAATCAGTATAAGATTGTTGCATGCTCAGCAGATGGCATTTTGCAGCACGATCCTTTCACCTGGAATGTTATGGGCCCTGAATTTGAAGCAGCCCAAGGCTTTGATGAAGCCTCTGAGATTTTTTATTCTTCGTTTAATGCATGGGCAAAGAAAATGTCACCACAAGACCGCAAAAAGTTTATAGATACGTTCTTTGACGTAATTTATGCAAGTGGTGCAAAAACAAACTACGAAATTGACCAGAATAAGATTCTCTGCGGTGGAAAAATGATTGCAAAGCTTGCAGAATTAAGTGAAGCAGAGCGTAAGGCTGTTGTTCGCGCCTTTAAGGTATTCGTAAAGGTTGCCAAGGATAATATCCCTATGTTCAGCGTATTTAATCCAAAGCTGCTTGTGAAGTAGAATTTGCGAATCCGGCGTTTTCATTATATACTATATAGATATGAGTAACGAAACAATTCAGACAGTGTCACCTGTTGGTAAGCAGCTTAAATCTTACGGTGAATCAAAGCCTGCCTCTTATCTTATGTTCAATAATAAGAAGGTAAGCCTTGTTGCAAAAATCACAATCGGACGTGAATACGACAATGATGTTGTTGTAGATAATAAGCTTGCAAGCCGCCATCACGCTGTAATTCAAAAAATCAAAGACGCTTATTTTATTAAAGACGAGCAGAGCACAAACGGAACCTTTGTAAATGGAGTAAAGATTCCATCAGATAAGTACGTAAAACTCAACCTCGGCGACAAAATCACAATCGGCAACATGAGCCTTGTAATTTCATAACCTGAAGGTGAAAGTGTGACAAAAAAAAATGCCGCTCAATGCTCTGTTAATGATTGTCTTTGCATGGAAGAGCTTCCCCCTTATGATTTTATTTTTTCTCTTGCACAAAGGGCGTGTGATACACTTGCTATAGAAAGCTCGTTACCTCCAAAAAAATTATACAGACCTCAAAACTGCATGAACGAACCGGGAAGCCTTCTTGAACTTTATAAAGAAGATAAACGTGAGCTTCCTGCAATCATCATTCCAGACATTCATGCTCGGCCAAATTTTATTGCAAATATCCTGAATTACGAGCTGCCAAAAAAATTCTGCGGAACAAAAGAAAATGGAAAAAAGCTTACAGTTTATGAAGCGCTCCAGAAAAAGCTTGTTGATGTTATATGCGTTGGAGATGGCGTTCACACAGAATTATATGCCGCCCGCTGGGAATTAATCTCTCTTGAATTTGCAAAAGGGGAGTACACCGGATTTTTTATGAAGCAGGAAATGATTTTGAATCTTGCAGCCTTGTGCGCCCTGCTTAAGCTTAAAACTGAATTCCCGGAACACTTTCATTTCTTAAAAGGAAATCACGAAAACATTTTGAACTGCAATTTTGGCGGCGACTATGGATTTTATAAATATGCCGACGAAGGTGAAATGTTCAAAAAGTTTATGCTCACATATTATGATGAACGGCTTGTGAATCTTATTGCAAAATATGAAAATCTTTTACCGCTTGTTGCTGCCGGAAAAAATTATGTTGTTTCTCACGCAGAGCCTGCCGATTCATATACACGCGAACAGCTTATAGATGCACGATTTGAAGATGAAGTTGTGTCTGGTCTTATCTGGACAAAAAACGGCCAGGTAAAAAATTCTACAGCGCTTGATATTATGAAGGAGCTGCTTGGAAAAAAGAATGCAAAGAAGGCGCTTTATTTTGCGGGGCACCGACCTGTAAAAGAAAATTACAATCTGCGCCAGGATGGATATTTTGTTCAGCTTCATAATCCTCATAAGCAGAACATTGCGCTTGTTCATAAAAACAGAAAATTTAATTTTGAAAAGGATATTGTAAATACAAAGCCTGAATTGTACGGCAGACATGGTAAACCTGAAAAACATGGGGGTAAACAAAAATGAGCAATGATTTTCCACCAATGATTGGCAAATATAAAATAGCAGGCGTAATCGCAAAGGGAGGAATGGGCGTTGTTTATAAGGCAATCCATCCGTCTCTCAAGCGCTATGTTGTTATTAAAAAAATGACTTCGCGCGGAAACTCAATGAATGCTGAACGTTTTAAGAAAGAAGCTCAGATTTTAATGGACATGCACAGTCCGTATATCGTTCAGCTTTTTGATTATTTTACAGAAGCCGGCAGCCGTTATATGGTTGAAGAGCTTGTTGATGGTCTTGCGCTTGATAAGCTTCTTAAAAAACAGACAGTGCTTCCTCCTCCTGTTGCTATGCTCATTTTACAGGATAGCTGTCTTGCCTTAAAGCACGCACATTCTAAAAAAATTATCCACCGCGATATTAAGCCTGGAAACATTTTGATTTCGCGCAGGGGAGAAATTAAGCTTGCCGATTTTGGAATTGCAAGTGACCGTGAAGATACGGAAAACAATATTACTCTTTCTGGAATGAGTCTTGGTACTCCTGCTTATATGTCGCCTGAACAATTTGAAGACAGTGCCTCTGTTGATGTTCGTGCCGACATTTATTCACTTGGAATTATGCTTTACGAAATGCTTACCGGAACAAAGCCGTATCCTGGTGAGTTCAGCATGGAAAATTTCAAAATTATCAAAAAGGGAAAATACATTCATGCCCGCAGAATAAATAAAAGGATTCCAAAGGAGCTGGAAGCACTCATTCATAAAATGATCAGGCCTAATCCTAAAAAGAGATTCCAGTCAATTGATCAGGTTTTGCGTGCAATTAAAAAATATCTTAAGCATTTTAATACACATGATATTCGCGTTCATATTGCAAAGACAGTAATGACACCAAATACTTACAGCTTCCCGTTCTTTAATCCAAAGGACAAGCTGTTCCGTCTTATAAGAAATATTGTTCTTTGGGCAGCTGCTGTTGTTGCTGTATTTATGTTCTGCTGGAAGGCCGGATTCATTCATAAAACAATCCTTAAGGCATGGTATACTCCTGTTCAAATTCAAATGGAAGTTCCACGTTCTCTTTCTGCTGATCTTGATCTTCCTATTAAAGCGTTCTTCTTTGAAAACGACGGCAAGGATATTCCAGAGGTTAAATCAGCACGCCGCGAGTTTGAAGTAAAGGGCTCCCGCTTTTTTGAAAAATGGTTTACCGTTCAGACAACTGTCGAAGTTGCACGTCTTGCTTCTAAAAACAGAACATATAATATTTCACCTGTTTATCTTAAAAAAGGAAACTACCGCGTAAAGGTTGTTGTTGGTCCTTATGTGTGGTGGAAGTCGTTCAACGTTGATGAAAAATCAGTTTTGATAGAAAGCGATTTCTTAAAAGGAGTTACTCGCGAGTTAGCAATTTCATCTTATGTTTATGATGGAATTTCCGGCAAGAATATCACAGACAAAGCAACTGTTGAAATTTTGTTCAAGAACAACTGGAAAGAAATTAAAGATGTGCCTGCCGAAGAATTAAAGTCTGGTACTGTATGGAAAATCAGAGTTAAGTGCCCGGGCTACGAGGATGAAACCTTCTCGCTTTTGATTGACTGGTATCAGGACAGACTTTTTATAAGCTCAGAGCTGCAGCCAAAAAAGTAGGACAAACATGGACATTAAAGCAATAATTTTTGACATGGACGGAGTCATCTTAGATTCCGAAACAATCAGCGATAAAACCTGGAAAATTGCTCAGGACGAAATGGATTTAAAAACCGACAAGGATTTTATAAACCTATGCCGCGGCTCTAACCACAACGACACACTCCAGATTCTGCACAACGTTTTTGGCCAGGATTTTGACGCAGAAGCATTTCTTCAACGTGCAATAGAGCTTTTCCATATGTACGAAGATACTCAGGGAATTCCACTCATGCCTTATGCAAAGCAGATCCTGGAATACTTAAAACCAAAGTATCGACTTGCACTTGCTTCTTCTACAAGCGGAGGGGCAGTGGAGCGTCAGTTGACCACCGCCGAAGTAATAGACTTTTTTGAAACACGCACAACCGGCGAAATGGTTGAGCACAGTAAACCAAATCCAGAAATATATCTTATGGCCTGCCGTTCAATTGGAGTAGATCCAAAGGAATGTGTTGCCGTAGAAGACAGCCCGAATGGAATCCGCAGTGCAGCCGCCGCAGGACTTAAGGTAATCATGGTGCCCGATAAAATCCAGCCTACACCAGAAATCGAAGCACTTTGCTGGAAAATCTGCCCGACACTTAAAAGTCTTGAAGAGTTTTTATAGTTCATTTATAATTATAGAAGGGAAAAATTAGAGGGGAAAAATGGCATACGTTAAAAATTTATTCGATTCAAACTTCATTCAGTACGCAAGCTATGTAATCCGCGACCGTGCTATTCCAGAAATCACAGATGGACTTAAGCCTGTTCAGCGCCGAATCATTCACACACTTATAAAAACAGATGACGGACGTTTTACCAAAGTAGCAAATGTCTGCGGTAAGGTAATGGCATATCATCCTCATGGTGATGCTTCTATTTATACAGCACTTGTAAACCTTGCAAACAAAGAGCTTTTTATAGACAAGCAGGGAAACTTTGGTAACATGTACACTGGCGACGGTGCATCTGCTCCCCGATACATTGAATGTCGTCTTCGTCCAATTACAAAGGACATTTTAAATACAAATCCAAAAATCACACAGTATGTAGATACTTACGATAGCCGCGATGTTGAACCAGTTGCATTCCAGGCAAAGCTTCCTCTTGTACTCATCATGGGTGCAGAAGGTATTGCCGTTGGTATGAGCACTTACATCTTGAGTCACAATATCCATGAAGTAATTGATGCCGAACGCAAATGTCTTCGTGGCGAAAAGTTCGAGCTCTTCCCTGATTTTCCTACAGGAGGCTTGATTGATGTTTCTGGTTACGAGGACGGACTTGGAAAAATTGTTACTCGTGCCAAGATGGATACAAGTGATGACAAAAAAATAGTAATTACAGAGCTGCCATACGGTTCTACAACAGAAAGCCTTTGCGACTCAATTGAAAAGGCAGTTAAGAACGGAAAGATTAAGGCAACTTCAATTCAGGATTATACTTCTGATAAGGTTAATATAGAAATAAGACTTCAGCGAGGCGTTTACACAAAGGATGTTGTAGATGCACTTTATGCCTTCACCGACTGTGAACAGACAATCTACTGTAACCTGCTTGTAATTAAAGACAACATGCCGGTTCAGATGACATGTACACAGGTGATCCAGTATCACTCAAAGCAGCTTGTAGGCATCCTTAAGCAGGAGCTTGAACTCGAAAAAGCCGCTCTCATGGAAAAGCTTCACCTTAGAACACTTGAACGCATTTTCGTAGAAGAGCGCATCTATAAGAAAATCGAAAATCAGAAAACAGAAGAGGGCGTAATCAAAGCTGTTATGGATGGCTTCAAACCATTCAAGGCAGAACTCATCCGTCCTATTACAGTTGATGACGTAGACCACCTGCTCAAAATCCCAATCCGAAGAATCTCTCTTTACGATATGAACAAGAACAAGCAGGAAGTTCAGGCAATCAACGACCGCATCAAAGAAATCAATAAGCTTCTTAAGCATCTTGTAGATTATGCAATTTCATGGCTCGATGGAATTGAAGCCAAGCTCGATGGAATTACAACACGCCGACGCACAAAGATTACAAACATCAATACAGTAGACGTAAAGGCCGTTTCTAAGCGCGACATGTCGCTGAAGTATGATGAAAAATCTGGAAACCTTGGAACCGAAGTTAGCGGTGGCGAAGAAATGCTCAAGGTTACTCCATACGATAAAGTTCTTTATGTTCGTAAGAGCGGAATCTATTCAGTTTCTGAATGTCCTAAAAAAATCTTCGTTGGACCAGAGCTTCGTTACTGCGGTCTTGCAGACAAAGAAAGTCTTTCAAAGGTTTTGTTCACAATCCTTTACCGCGACCCTGCAACTCAGTACGTGTATATCAAGCGTTGTAAGATTGCCGGCTATATCATGAACCGCGACTACTTCTTTGCTCCTGATGGAATGGAAGTTCTTCATGTAGATACACGAAAGACCTTTGAGTTTAAGCTCAACTACGTTCCAAAGGGCCGCATCAAAAAGCTTACAGAAAACTTCAAGGCAGCCAACTACGAAGAAAAGTCTCTTAAGGCAAAAGGCGTTCGCGTAGTTTCAAAAGAGGTTAAGGATATTGAGGTGCTTTAAGTAGAAGGCGTCGTGGTCCCTGAGCTTGTCGAAGGGCCACTTGAAGATTTATCTATGGACTGTCTAAAATCACCCTGTTCATTTGAAGAAGTAATAAAAGGTTCCCGCTTTCTCTCCGAACTCTTTGTATGTGAATCACAGTCACAGGCCCGCGACCTGGTAAAATCCCAGAAATCAAAATACGCCGATGCCACTCATGTAGTACACGCCTTTGTAATAGGAAGCGGCGCCGAAGTTTTAGGAATGAGTGACGACGGAGAACCTTCCGGAACAGCCGGCCGTCCATGCCTTGACGTATTAAAAGGCCGTGGCTGTACAAACACACTTGTTACAGTAACCCGCTGGTTTGGCGGAACCTTGCTTGGAACAGGCGGTCTTGTAAAAGCATACTCCGGCGGAGTAAAACAGGTAATCCAGAAAGCAGACGAGCTTGGACTTTTTGAAGAGCTGGTTGAAAAGACGGCGTTTTCATTCGCCACAGATTATTCACTTTACAAATTAATTAAGCTAAACATGGAACAGTTCAACCTTTATGATGTAAAGGAAGAATTTGCAGAGTCAGTTTGCGTAAGCGGAAAAATCCGCGCAGACCAGTATGAGTCATTTGCTGCAAAGTTGTTGGATTTGTCTAACGGAAAAATTACACTCTCTTAACAGAATCCCTTATAATAATCTTACCAGTAGCCAGGTGGCGTCCCTTAACGTATGGCTTGCCTGTAATCTTATTAATAATCAAATCTGCGGCCATTGAACAAAGCGTCTGCGGTTCTACACCAATAGTTGTGAGCGGAACAGTTTTTTCTTCTTCCGAAAGGAAGTTGTCGTAACCTGTTACAGAGATATCCTCTGGTACCTTGTAGCCTTCGTCGTTCAACTGATGAATAAGCCTTGAAGCAATAAGGTCGCAGTTGCACACAAAGGCAGTAGGCATGTGGTCGCGTGAAGGCAGCTTCATTTTTATAAGTTCAGCCGGAGTATTGCGGTCATCAATTATTTTATCAAAAGAGCAGGGGAGTTCATTCTCGTGCATAGCTTTTTCAAAACCCATGTACCTGTCTCTTATAGAAGTTGTTGCATTGAACTTTCCTACGAACTGAATTTTTTTGTGTCCCCTAGAAATCAGATATGAAGTTATGAGATAAGAATTGTAGTAGTCGTCGTTTACAATGCAGTCAATGTCCGGGTCTGCAATGTAATAATCCATAAGAACAAAGTTAGAATAAGTGGTGGCGATTTTTTTTATGTAAGCCTCTGCTAACTGACCAAGAAAAATAATACCGTCAGTTTTTTTATCAGTAATCAGACGCGGAGGAGTCAGAGCCGCTTCATCCTCATCTGAAATAAGCTCCATTATAGAATACCAGCCCTTGTCGAGCAGAGCCTTTGAAAGATGATTGAAGATGTACCAGTAAAAAGAAGCATCCGGAGAAAAATATCGTGCAGGAATTACAATACCAATATTTCCTGTTGATCCGCCTGTGATTGTCGCAGTGCTTTTAAATTTATAACCCATCTGGGTTGCCAGTTCTTTTATCTGTTCACGTAAATCATCTCCAACACCATCTTTGCCAGAAAGTGCCTTGGAAACAGTTACTGTACTAATATTTAATTTTTCAGCAATATCCGAAAGTCTAACTTGTTTCTTCTGTTTCATGAGTTAAATTATAACATATTTTAAGTAAAAAATAAACTAAAAATATTCCCAATTTCGCAAGTGACCGCACTCAATTTGTGTGCTATAATGATTTTATGAAACGAAGACTCCCTGTCCTTACAAAGAAAATTGTCCTGAATGTAGTAATTGCCGGATTCATTTTATGTACGCTCATTTTTACAGCAGGTTTTATAGCCTTTTCAAGACAGTTTAAAACTCAGTACGATAAAAGTATTCGCTCTGTTGCCGCAACCGTACTTGAATGTCTTAATCCCGATTCTTTTGATAATTATCTTGCAACCCAAACTCCAGATGCACAGTACGAGGAAATAAACACAATCCTTCAATATTTTGTAGATCAGTTTGATTTGAATCTTATTTATGTTTCTTCCGTTGAGCCGCCTGATTATACGCGCATAACTTATATTTATAATCCGGTGAAGAAGGGTGGCAGGCATTCTCCGTTCCCGCTTGGATATTTTGAAGTTTACGAAGAGCCGCAATATAATGCTTCTGCCAAAAAGATTTTCGAAAATGGAGAAACAGTTGTTCGCCACACAATGAAAACAAGAAGCGGCTCTCACATTACTGCAATGCTTCCGGTTCGCAATTCACAGGGGAAAATTGTTGCAGTTTTAGGAACTCAAAAGGATATTCAGGAATTTGTAATTGCAAGGCACAAATATATTACAGTTGTTGTTTTGGTAGAAATTTTCTTTGCAATTTTGTTCATCGTATTTTTCTCGGGCTTTTTCAATCTTCATTTTATTAAGCCGGTTGTTACAATCACCCGCGAAACAGATCACTTTGCGTCTTATGGCGGAGAGCCGTCCGACGAGCTTTTAAAAATCAATCATCACGATGAGCTTGGTATTCTTGCACATTCGCTCCACCAGATGGAATGCGACGTAAACAGAAATATCAAAGAAATCACAGAGCTCACCGCCGAAAAGCAGCAGATGTCAACAGAACTGAGTATCGCCACAAAAATCCAAAGCGGCATGCTTCCAAAAAAATATCCCGCCTTCCCTGAGCGCAAGGACTTTGACCTTTACGCAACAATGGAACCCGCCAAGGAAGTAGGGGGCGACCTTTACGATTATCTTATGATTGATGAC
>JAEEGL016963891.1_pt1 | contig 12598 bp, 5 predicted proteins | sample 9134231 | NCBI WGS metagenome assembly JAEEGL01 (sample SAMN16246548, study PRJNA631951) | gut metagenome | biome: gut microbiome; feature: rumen; material: fiber-attached | host: Bos | place: Iran: Karaj | collected 2018-10
ATATTTTTGTTATTTATTTAAAGTACAATAAAAATGACTTAATTTTATAGATAAATTATAAAATATTTTGAATAATATTAAAAATAAAATAATAAATTTCAATATAATTTATATATTTCATGGAATTTTTTTAATTTTCAAAAAGAAATTTAAAAAAAATTAAGAAAAATTGTAGATATTGAATTTCAAAAAAAAGAAATTCAAGTGTTGAAAATATAAAAAAGATAATTGTTAGATAATAAAACAACAGAAAATGAAAAAAATAAATATTTCAACAAAAGAAATATTAATTGAAGAGGATTAAATATGAAATAAAGCAAAATTGTTAATAGAAAAAAAAAATGATGGAAGAATTAAAAATTGATAATATTAATAATAAAATAAAATTTTAAACTACAAAAAGAAATAATGATATATTTAAATAATAGTATGATTTTAAATTATAATTAAAAGCTGATAATATTATATTAAAAAGAAAAATATTTTTCTCTTGAAAAAGAAAATGAAGAATATAAAAACATTTTAAAAATGTTGATTAAAATTAATATTTATTCAAATAATAAATTATTGTTGGGAGAAAATAAAAAATTCTAACAAAATTTAAATGAAAAAGTAAATTAATTAAATCAATTAAAAGAAAAAATAATAGTTATTATAAAAAATATATTTACAAAAGAAATGACATTATAATAATAGAAATTTTTTTTGAGAATTTTAATTATTTGAAAAGAAATGAATAATATAAATGAAAATATCAAAAAAAAATATAATTATTAAAAATAATAATAAATTTAATGTTTTTTTTTAATTTGTATATTTTTTCTTTATTAAATTTAAACATAAAATTAATTTCTAAAATAAAAATATTTAACTAAAAAAACTTTTATTTTTGTAATTATTTATTAAAAAAAAATGGAAGAAGATAATAAATTAGAAAATTTAAAAAATGAAATGAAATTTTATGGATCAAAAGCAATAAATGAAGACAAATCAAATAATTATCAACAAGCAATAATATCATATTCAATTGCAATAGATAAATTAAATAATCTAATAAATATAGACCCAAATTTAATCCATCACGAATTTTACAAAAAAAAAATTACAGAATATAAAAATAGAATAAATTATCTAAAATCATCTTTATTTGAAATTCAAAAAAAAATAGAAGAAGAAAAAAGAAAATTAGAAAAAAGTACTGAAAAATCATTTTATAAAAGTAAATCAACTAATCCTTCATCGAATGATTCAAATAATTTAAGTTTAGATACAATAGATAAAAACATTAAGTATCAAAAATATAATAGTTCTTTTTCTATTGAATCTATTAGAAAAGAAGCGAAAATATTAGCTTTAAAAGCTAAAAACGCTGATTCAAATGAAGATTATAATAATGCTTTTGATTATTATGTTCAATCTGCTGAAAAATTAAATTTTCTTTGTGAAATTGATGATAATGAAAATAATAGGAAAGTCTATAATGAAAAAGGAATAGAATATGCAAAGAGAGCTAAAGAGTTAAGATATATTATAAATATGAGAAAACAATTTAAATGAATATTAATTGTAATTATTCAAAGTATTTCTTCTAATTAAATTCTTTTTTTCTTTCTTCTCTTCAAATAAATTAAAATAAATAAAAACTTATAATTTTTATCAAAACATTAAAAAAATATATGAATCATTTTAAGAATAATATTTATCAAAAAAATAAATATAAAATAATTAAATAAAAACTATTTTATAATTTTATTTGACTCTTTTTTAATTATTTAATTCCGTTATAACATTTGAATCATATGAATATAAAAGATTTTTAAAAATAATAGTTAAATTCCTTTTTATAAAATATTATTGATTAACAACAGATAAATTAATAATACTACTTGAAGAAGTAATATTTGTATCCTTTATAGTATAAAAAGCTCCTCTTTTGGAAATTTCATATCTTGTATTTTTTTGTAAATCACAAAAATTAAAAATAATAATTTCAGAGAAAATAAGAAAGCATAATATATAAATAATAGAAAGACAAATATTTCCTAAACTTGAAATTTCTTGTTTATCTTTTTCTTTAACATAAAATAATTTAAGAATACAAACCATTAGATTTGATAATCCTCTTCCCATTATAGCATAACTTGGTTTTGTTTCTTCAACAACTTTAAATTCTAAAATATATAAAATTGAACTTATTAAACAATAAATTATTATAATTCTCATATCTTCACTTTTTAAATTATCAAAAAGTGAAAAATAAATTATTTTATATATAAAATAGTTGTATGCAAAATAACCAATTATTAATCCTAATAAGCCAATTATAGTTAAAAATAAATTCATATTTATAAAAAATTCGAAATTTAATTTTTTTGCAATTATATAATTTGTACTTTGAATATATTGAGATAAAGTAATAATTAATAATAAAGAAATTGTTGATTTAATTTTATATTCATATAAATCTTTTATCAAATAAATAATAAAATAAATAATTAAACTTAATGAAATTAAATATAAAGAAAGTTTATGATGTCGATAAAATCTTATTTTTAAAAAATATTTTTCATTTATGAAATATGAGAAAAATAAAACAAAAAATTTAAGATGATCTAAAAAAAGACTTTTTATTTTCTTCATTTCATAATTATAAAAAAAATAACGATATTTAAATTCTCCAAAAGTTGTTGTGATAAAGGAAATAAACATTATAAAAGAAATCCAGAAAAAATATTTTTTTATAATTTGCTTTTCATATTTATCATAATAATAATTTTGAGTATTTTTTATATTTGAAAACATTATTTTTTGAAAAATATAAAATATAATTGAAGAAAAGTAAGAAACATATACTATAAAAATACGATTTAATGCATTATTTTTTAAATAATCTTCTCCTGAATATACTAAATATGATTTAAAACTTCTTAATATTGCAATTATCGTTAAATGACTTAAACATTTTGGTTTGTTGAAAGATATTATTGACATTTTTTTTTATATTTTTAAATTCAAAAAAATATATTTACTTTTTTACTAATATTTCTCAAAAATTCTTATATTATATTAACAATAAATACTCCAAAATAATATTTATCAATTATATAAAAAATATCTTTTTATAATTAAAAATTCGAAAGAATAAAAAAGAATATTAAAAAAATATAAAATAAAAAAAATAAAAATGTTAAATAAGATAATAACTTTTTTATTAATGTTAAAAATAAAAACTCAAATATTTTCTCTTTATGAGACATTAAATGGAAATATAACAATATCATCAACAACAAAGGAATTAGAAAGGAATAAATCATATATAAAAATATCAAAATATATATATAATGAAAAACAAACTCCTTTAATTCAAGTAGATCAATTTATTCCAAATAAAATAAAATTTATTGAAAATAATTTAAATTTTGGAGTTGGTTATCCAACAATTAAATCTTTAGTTTATGGAAAAACAATTTTAGGAATTAATAATATTTCTATCATTAATTATCATAATGATAAAGTTTTTTATCCTCAAAAATATTCTAAAAATACTCTTTTTCCTTTAATTGATTATCAAAAAGATAATTTTATTGTTGATTGTAATTTTACTAATATGTTTTTCGATTATAATTTTATTACATTTAATGGAAATAATATTTATACTAAATTTGATTTTTTTTTTAAATTTACTTTTGGATTATTTAATGGAGAATTGTTTATTATATTTAATTTTTTTCAAAAAGAAAATAAATTTAGTGATAATAATTGTGAAGGAAAAATTAATGATTTTTTTATTACTAATAAATTTGGAGAAAATATTAATGAAGGTTATTTGTTTTTATATATTTCTGAAGAAAAAAAAATATGTATTTATAATCTTTATTTAGAATCATCAATTTTAAAATATGAATATAAAAATAAAATATTAAATATTAATTCAAATATTTTAGATATTAAAAGTTATAAAGAAAATATTTTTTATTCTCTTAAAGGAGAAAAAAAAATAAAACAAATTTCAATAAATAATACATCAAAAATAATAGAATACACAAATAAAGAAATTAAAAATGATATAATTTCTTTTGTGGTATTAGAAGAAACAATATATTTAATAGAAAAAAATAAAGGTATGATAATATTTGATAAAATAAATTTAAAAATAAGAAAAATATTAAATTATGAAAAAGCAATTAAATTAGATTATTTTATAAATGCTTTTAATGGAAATAAATTTATAGGATTATATTTAAATAACAGTGATAATAATTATAGTGATTTTTTTATAGAATTTTTAATTATAAATGAAATAAATCCACTAATAAATAAAGTTTTATTATATCCTGATAAAATAAAACCAACAATAAATCAAATATTAACTATTGATTATTTTTTTACTTATATTTATGATAAAAATAATAAACAAATTATTATTATTAAAAGAGGTTCTTTATCAAATATTCCTTTTGTTTCTTTTAAAATTGATTTAAAAGAATTTAAAAATAATTTTGATTCTCAAATTTTTCCTATTTATTTTGGTAACAATGAAAGTTTTATTAGTATTTTAGATGATAAAAAATATTATTTAATTAAAGGAAAATTTGTTGAAAGTAATTTAACTTGTAATTTTAAAAAAGTTGGAATTTATAATATTATTTTTCTTCAAAATCAAGATTTTTGTTCTTCTTTTTCAAAAAATGATAATATTCATAATTCTTTTCTTTTTTGTATAAATATATTAATTTATAGATATAATGTTTTAGAAAATAAAAATATAAAAATTCATTTAATTACAATTATTTCAATTTTAAGTTTGATTGTATTTATTTTAGTTTTATTATATTATAAATATAAAAAAATTAAAATTGTTTTTGATAAAAATAATTTAGATTATTTATATATTGAATCTAATAGTATTAATAATAGTAAAAATTCTCAAAATCAATTTGTTGGAGAATTAGAATCTAAAAGTTATTATTTAAATGATAGTGATTTAAGTCAAATTAATAATAGAAATTTTTTACAACAAATTTTAAATAATAATAAAAAAACAGGAATAAATAAACAATATAATCCTCAAACAAGTGAAACTTCTAAAATTAAAGATAATGATATTAATGATAAAACCAATGAAAATAAATCATTAAAATTCAATATTCAGAAAATAAAAAAGTAGAAGAATTTTTCTTTGATAATATTCAATAAATTTTATTTTAAAAATCATTTAAATTTTATATTTATATTTTATAAATTAAAATTCATTTTTTTTTGATTGAAAATTATAAGCTTATATAATAAAAGATTTATATTTCATTAAATAAACCATCGATAAAATTATGACATTAATAAATAAGCATTACATTAAAAAAACTAATAAAGAACTTTTAAAAACAAAAATGATACTTCGTATTTTTTTATTATATATATCTTACTCTTTAGGAATAATACCTTATTTTATTCAAAATAAGATTAGTAATAATGAAATAAATTTAAAAAATTATTTTTTTGAAAAAGAAGTAATGTATACTGTTTCACATCATAAATTATGGTTTTTTTTTATTTTTTTTCTTTGTTATCTAACAACAACTTTAAGTGAATTCAAATATAAACATTTTTTTTACAATGATATTATGAAAAGTTTTAATAAACAAACAATAGAAAACTGTGAATTTATTTTTCTATTTTTTTCATGTTTTTTAAATGAAAAATATATTTTAAATATTAAATTTTATATTCATCATTTTATTTCAATATTTTTTGTTGGTTTCATTTTATTAGTTAATATAATATTTTCTCTATTTAAACAAAAATTAGATACAAATGAAAAATTATATTTTTTTATTTGTGTTATTATAATTTCTTTTCAAACTCAATATTTACAAAGTGCCACATTAACAATTTCAAAAAAATTAAATTATGAATATTTTATAAATATGTATTTTCTTTTAAGTATAATTGGTTTATTTAGTATAACTTTTGGAATAATAATTTTTTTTCTTTGAATAATAGTCTGTCATTAAAAATAACAAAATTTACAGATATTTTAGTTTTAATATTATATTGTATAATGAATTCAATTTTACATATCTTAGAATATAAAGTTCTTGAAGAAACAAGGCCTTCTTATATTTTAATGGCAAAAAGTGGAGAAAATTTAATTGTTAATTTATTTAAACTTGTTTTAAGTAAAAAAATTTTTAATAAAGAAGAAAAAACTGATTGGGAAATTACTTTAATTAGTTTTTTTGAAGTAATTGGTTTTTTTATTTTTTCTGAAACTTTAGTTTTAAAATTTTGGAATTTAGATAAATATACTAGAAAAGCAATTAGTCAAAGAGGAGAAGATTCTTTGATTAATGATTTAAAAGATTTATCTGTAATTGAAACTTCATTTTTAGACAATTAAATTTGTGTTAAATTTCATTTGTAATAAATGAACTATTTAAAAAGATTAAATGAGTAAATATTCTTTTTAAAATACTTGAATAATTTTTTTAATCAAATATTTTTAATATTATTTATTTATTTAAATATGAAATAATTGTTAAATTAAAAGAATATTAAATTTACAAATGAAATTACTTATAATATTGTTATTAATAAAATTAATTTTTCCTGAATTGAAATTAACTTTTGAATCAGACGAAATAAAATTAACACAAGAAAATAAAAAAGATTTTGAATTATTAGTAAAAAATGAAATATATACAAAATTTAACATTGGAAATCCAAATCAAGAAATAAAATGTTATATTCAATCTTTAATATATGATTTTTATATATTAAATAAAAATAAAGAAGGATTTTATAGTAAAAATAAATCAAAAAGTTATTTTTCAACATCAAAAGAAAAATATTATTTTCATGATTCAAATTATAAAGAAGGATTTTATAGTTATGAAAAATTTAATTTTAATAATTTAAAAAATGAAAATTTTGTTGTTTCAAATTTTTCAATATTAATTGTTGAAAATTCAAATTTAAATTATCCTTGTTTTTTAGGTTTATCTTTAAGAGATATTTCAAATGATTATCATAGAAATTTTTTTCAAAGTTTAATTGCAGGAAAAAAAATAAAAGAAATAAATTATTCAATTGAATATTTAAATGAAAATAAAGGAGAAATAATTATAGGAAAATTACCACATGAATATAATAAAAAATATAAGGAAGAAAATTTAAAATTTATTCAAATTAATTCAGATTATTATTCTTCTTATTGGAATATAAAATTTAATAAAATTGAATTTGAAAATCAAAAATTTTCAGGTTCAAATTTTGCTCTTTTTATATATGAAAATAATATGATTTTTTGCCCTAAAGAATATAAAGAAATATTTTTAAAAAATGTTTTTAATAAAAATAAATGTTTTGAATTTATTACTGTAAATGATTATTATTATTATAAATGTAATGAAAATTCTGATTTTAGTAATTTTCCAATAATTAAATTTTATAGTTTTGATTTAAATTATACTTTTATTTTAGATAAAAATGATTTGATTAAAAAAATTAATGATAAATATTATATTTTAATTTATTTTTCTGATTATGAAAAATTCATTTGGAAATTAGGAAAACCTTTTCTTCAAAAATATAAATTTATTTTTCTTCAAGATAAAAAAATTATCGGGTTTTATAATAATAATATTATAAATAAAGATGAATCTTCTTTTATTCATTATTTTTTTGTTTTTTTATGCTTTTTTATTATTATTGTTTTAAATTATGTTTTATATAAAATTTATAGAAATAAAAGAAAAAAAAGAAATAATGAAATTGAAGAAATATATGAATATTTCCCAAATAAAAAAATATAATTCTAAATTTTTTATATTGTGGAAATAAATTTAAAATAAGAAATTATCTTTTAATTTTTATTATATTTTTAATTATTAGTTTAATAATAATTTTTATTTTCAAAATAATAATCAATTTTTTATATATTTAATAAAAATAAATATATTATAATTGTTTTATAATTAAATTTTAATATATTTTTGAATTATTTACTTATAAATTTAAAATATAAAATGATTGATTCAAAATTAATATCATTAATTGATTTAAAAGAATCAACTCAACTTTTAGATATATATTCAAATAAAATTTTAATAAATTTTTATGAATTATTTTATATAATAAATCAACATGAATCTCAATTTATAACTTCTGAATTAATTTTCAAAATTTTTTATTTTTTACAATTTTTATTTATTTCAATAATAGGAGTTCCATTAGAAACATTAAAAGAAGATTCAATAGTAAAATTTATTTATAATTTAAAACAAATTTTATTTGTTCATGATCTTATCAATAATAAATTTAAATATATATTTTCTTTAATTTTTTGTTATCTTTATTGTATTGTTATTATAATTTTAATAATAATAATTAAAAAGAAAAAAAAAACTGATGTTCAAATACTTAGATTATTTAGTTACATTAATCTTTTTTTTATAAATTTTTTCCTTTGTTTTCATATAAATGTAATGTTACAAATAACAAATTGTGAAAATTCAAAAGTTTATTTTTTAAAAATTGATTGTTTTAAAAATATAGTGCATATAATAATAATAATAATAAATATGATATTTTTAATATTTAGTATATTTTATTTATTTATAATAACAAAATTTTTAGGAACAATATCAAATTTAAAAGGAATGAATGTATATTCAAGAACTCATACAAATTATAATCTTTATGCAAATATATTTTCTATTCTTTGTTATTGTTTTGGTTATTTTTTTCAAGTTTATGGAAAAGGAAATAATTTAATAAGAATATTAATAAGAGCAATATTTATGATAGGTTGTTTTTTAATATCTTTTTATCTTTTAAAAAAAGTTTATTTTTATCATTTATATATGAATATTTTATATTTTTGTGGATGGACTTTTTCAATGTGGTTTTATTTAGCATTAACAATAAAAGGAATTTTACATTTTTCTGAATCTTTATTTTTTGTTTTATTTGGTTGGATTGTTATTTTTAGTATTAGTTTTTTATATGAGAAATATCAAATTGAAAATTGCATTACTTCAATCAATGTTTTTGAAACTAATTCAATTAAAAATATTGAAATGTTTATTCATAGTATTTATTATTTTTTAAAAAGTGAAAATGAAAAAAATCAAATTTTATTAAAAGGAATTGTTGATTCTTTTGAAGAATTTATCTTAATTCATCCTAAATTAAAAGATATTTACGATAAATTTATTGATAATAAATATTTAATTAAAAAATATTCAAATTCTTCAATTGTATTTAAAATTAATGGTATTATTTATACTTTATTAAATCATTTGTTAGATAAAATTAATGATGATTCAATATTAATATTTTGTGGTTTTTTAATAAATAAATTAAAAAATTATAATTTAGCAATGTTCTTTTGTTCAAAATATAAACTTTTAGGTTATTATAATAATTTTATGAAATATTCTTTAATTGAAGATACAAAAAATATTTTATTAACTAAATTAGAAACTGGATATTTGGATAATATAAATAAAATTCAAATTGGAAGTGTTATTCTTTATTATAAATTAGTTGATGATTTAAAAATTAAAATTTATGATGCTGCTTGTGAACAAATTGATTATTTTGATATTTTAAGAAATAATAATACTTCAAATATTGTTCCTCAATTTATTAATAAAGGAATTACAATATTAAATTTAAGAAAAGAAATTTTAAGAAATTGGAAAACTATAATTTCTTTAAATCCTTTTAATGAAGATATAAAAAAAGATTTTATGTTATATTTAAGTAGTATAATTCAAGATGAAGATTTATTTCAAAAAGAAGAATTTAAATATAATGGAATTAAAAATATAAAAATAATTGAAAAAGATACAATTTATTATTCTTTATTTGAAAAGGAAATAACTTCAATAATATTAATTGATAGTTATATAAATAAAGGAAAAATAATTTATACAACATCAAATTTTTCTATTTTATATAATTATTCTTTAAAAGAAATAAATAATTTAAATGTTAATGATTTACTACCAATTTGTATAAAAAATTTTCATAAAGAATTATATGAATATTCTTTAAAATTTTCGAATTTAAAAACAGTTTTTAAAAAAGAAAAAGAATTATTATTAAAAGGAAAAAATAATGAATTATATGATATTAAAGCTTTTTTTAAATTAATTCCAGATTTATCAAATGGAGCAATTTATATAGCAATGTTAAAAAAAATAAAAGATAAAGATTTTTTAATTATTTTAGATAAAGATTTAATTATTGATTCTATGTCAACTCCTTTTTTTAATTATGATTTTAATAATACTATTGTTAAAGAAAATTATCCTTTTGGTTTAAATAAAAATATTATTGGAAATAAAATTTGTTTAATTATTCCAAGTATTTTAAAATTAATAAAATTTGAATTTAATAATTTTATTATTAATAAAATTAACATTGATTTTAAAGGAATTATTTATCCTTCGTTAAATAATATTTCTTCTTTTAATTCAAAAATTGAAAGTTATTTTGAAATTATTAAAGAAAAAAAAAAGCAAAAATTGAAATATGAAAATAGATTTTCTTCTCCTAAAAATTTAAGTTCTAATAATGCTTTAAAAAGAAATAAAAGTATTGTTGAAGATAAAAATTATTTAGATTTAATTGAATATTATAATAAAAATTGTAATAAAATATATGAACAAATAACATATAAAATAACTAAACATTCTTTTATTAATAATAAATATTTATATTATAGAGTTTATATTAGTAAAGATATTTTCACTGAATTTGAAAATCAAGAAAAAAAAAATAGTTTAACTTTTCAAAAACAACATTCAAGTTTAATTTTTCAAACTTTTAATAATGAATTTAAATTAAGAGATAATAATAATAACAATAATAATAATAATAATAATAACAAAATAAAAATAATTTCTGATGAAAATTTAAAATCAAAAAATAAAAAAGAAGAAGAAAATAAAATAAATGAAGAAGAAAATATAATTAAACAAGATGTAAAAAAAAATATTATTGAAGAACAACAACTTTTAACAAGTAGTTTAAATTCTTCTTCTTCAAAAACTTCAAATGATAAAATTCATTTTCAAGATTTAAAATTAAAAATATATAATAATGAAATTCCTTTTAGTACAATAATAATGAAAATAGTAAGTTTTATATTTTGTGTATTAACATTAATATTAATAATATTTAATAATATATCAATAAAAAACCAATTTAAAACAATTCAAAATTATCTTAATCAAAATTATATTTTTAATGATACAAAAATATGTATTTTAATAATATATTTTTCATCAATAAATTTAAAAATGTTAAAATATAATATTATAGGAAATAAAACATGTATAGGAAATAATACTTGTTTATTAGATTATGAAATATTATTTAATATTGCGATAAATCAATTAAAAAATAATACAGATAAATTTTTTGAATTAGATGATGATTATCAAAAATATATAAAAAAACAAACTATATTAAATATTTATACTAATGATTATAAAAATATTACTCAATATAATAGTACTTTAAGTGATATTATTTATTTTATTTTTGCTTTTACTAGAAAAATTACTGATAATATTGAAAAATTTATTTTTTCTGATGATAAATATTTTGAAATTTATATTGAAAGTATTATTAATTATTGTTCTTTTTATTTTAGTTTTGATGAATCAAATGGTTTAAATTTTAAAGAAAAAAGATTTAACACAAAAAAAAGAAAATTTGAAGTTAATAAAACTTATTTATTTCTTAATTTATTTGTTTTTGTTTTCACTTTTTCAATTTTATTGATATTATTATATAGATTTCATAAAATAGAATGTAGATTAATAATAAGAATAATTAAATTTCATTCTGATTCTTTTGAGAAATATATTAAATTTTTAGAAGATTTAAAAAAAAAATTAAAGAACGATTCAACAGAAGAAAGTAAAATTTCTAATGAAGAAACTTCAAGTAATATTGAATCAGAAAAAGATAAGAAAAGTAATATTGAAGATGAAAAAATGAAGAAAAATTTAAAATTATTTCATAAAAAAAAATTAGCTAAAATATCAAGATTAAATATTCAAAGACAAGGAAAAATAAATTCAATGAAAAATTATTTTTTAATGTATAATATAATATTTAGTTTAAATGTTTGTGGAACATGTTTATTATTAATGTTTTATTATATAATAATATTTACCTTCTATGAAGAAAAAAAAAAAAGTTTTTTAAAATTTGATGATTTTATGTCTTCAATTATTGAAGTTTTTATTTCTTCAATTTATTCTTTTGGAAGTTTTAAAAATCAAACTTTTTATTTTACAAATTTTATAATTGAAAAAAATAATATAATATCAAATTTAAATGATGGAAAAATAAAAAGTATAATTTTTCAAAATGAAAATTATACTTTAAATAATATTTCTTTATTAAAAAATAAAAATTATGATTTTTATTTTCCAACAATTGAAAATATGAAAAAAATAGGAAATATAATAACATCATATACATCAAATTTAAATATAAATAAAAATTCTTCAGAAGTAATTTTACTAAAATTATTTAATGGAAATGCTTGTGAAGTATTATATCAATTATATTATAA
>JAEEGL010295423.1_pt1 | contig 12597 bp, 1 predicted proteins | sample 9134231 | NCBI WGS metagenome assembly JAEEGL01 (sample SAMN16246548, study PRJNA631951) | gut metagenome | biome: gut microbiome; feature: rumen; material: fiber-attached | host: Bos | place: Iran: Karaj | collected 2018-10
AAAATAAAATAAAATAAATAAAAATGAATAGAATAAGTATTTACTTTATACTTTTCTCTTTGTTATTCAGTAATTTACAATGTGAAATAACAGTATTTCCTGATCATTATGTTCCTTCAGATTCTCCATATTCATTTACATCCCTTTATTTAACATCGGATATAAAAGAAAGACAAATATATAGATTATCATATTTCACAGATACAAGTACAACAACTTCAATTGTTAGTTATAAGCATGGATTTATTTATACTCCAGATCATACATGTGATGGGACTAAATCTGCTTCTAATTCAAATTATTTTTTAGATCTTCTTATTAAATCAAGCACAAGAAGCATGGATAATTTTTCAGAAGAGTTGGAATTATTACAAAATATATGCTCGGGTACTAGTTTGACAATAAATTCTCCTTTTCCAACTCTTCATAATACTGGATATATTTTAAGATATAAATTAATAGTGGGTGCAGATATAGGATCAATTATAAATCTAAATATAAAAATAGGAACTAATCCTGATGAGCCAATATGCTCCTTTCAAATGGAAAAAAAGACTTATTGGTTTAAAATGACAATTTATTCAACTTTATCGCAGACAAATAAAATAACAATGAATTTTTATTGTGATGAACAAGAAGAAAGAAAATCTTTTGATATAGAAACCAACGATTCTTTTCAATTCATTTTTTCGAGTACTGAAACTATTCATCTTTCTTTTTATCAAATAATCTTAGAAGATTCTACTAATTCTTATTTATCAAGCCTTGATGATAATAGAATTATTAGAACATATAATGGATTAGAAAAATGTGATACTACTGATTTATTTAGAAATGATTGTTTATTTGGGTATAATTGCGAAAGTTCAAAATGCGAATCATGTCATTTCACCTGTAATAAATGCACGAATGCAAATTCAGAATACAGATGTATAAACTGTAATAGGCTCACTGAACCAGAAGAGCCGATAGGACAACAAACTTGTAAAATTAATTTTATTGATGTTACAAATTTTAAAGATATTGAGTTTTCATATGAGGTAAAATTGAAAGAAAAAGAATTTCATGAAAGATCGACTATGGGTTTATGGGTTTTTATATCAGATTTATCAAAGGCAAGAAGTGGAAATTATAATATTTTTCATATAGTTCTTAAAGATAGATATGTTATTTCTATTGTTCCTAATGAGATTTCTATAACCGTTTACTGTCATGCATATGAAGATTTATATAGAAAAATAACATCTGAAACAACTTTAGAAAGTAATTATGCAGATAGAACTAGTGATTATGTATTAAGTAGAGATATGCCATCGCCTCAACAATTACAATATATCAACGGTAAAGATTTGTCAGGGCAATGGTTTCATGTATCTTGCGGATTAAGTTTTGATCATAAAAAGTTTTTTGTTGGCACAATGTTAAATGGAGAAGCATCAAACAAAGAAAGAGCTTTAAGACATGAAAACCTTTATTATGATTCAGCAAAAAATGAATATATTGAAAATGATATTTATAATAGACATATTATGTCAGAGAAGGATTATTTAAATGTAGAATTTAGAAATTTTGGAAGTGCTGGAACAAAAATATTTTTAAAATATTTTGTATTATTTCAAGAATATATTCCTCCAGAATATAAGTTTATGTACTATGATTTTATAGATTGTGATGAACCAATGATTTTGTTTCAGGTTCCATTTGATGAATTAGATACAAGTATAAGTGAATATAAAATAACATATAAAAATAGGTTAGGTAAAAAAGGATTAGAGAAGAAATTAGAGCCTGTAACAAATAGGGATGTAGATTTAAAGGTTCCTAATAATTTTAAACCTTTTGTGTTACCTCCTCATAATTATGTTTATAAAGATATTAACTGTAAAAAAGATGATGTACGAACATTAGTTCATGATGGAACTGATGTCAATTGGGATGACCAAAAACCTTTAATTTGTTCTTCAGGATATCTAGATACTTTTAATGATCAATGTATACCAAAAACTGAGCGTAATTGTTTAATTAATGAAGATAAATATATTAGATTTCCAGGATTTAATGAAGGAAAAGGATATTGCGATTATTTATGTTCTGGACCAATGGAAGCCTGCAATCACAATTATATTGAGGGCTCATTTTGTAATACAAATAATCCTAATATATATAATATGTACTTTTCTTGTGAAAACAAAGCAACAAAATATTTTCTTCAATATAGTTCATTTTATAATCCTATGCCTATAACTATTGGTCTTCCCGAAGGTAGTGAACTTACATCTTATCTTATAGAATTATGGTACTATCCTGATTTTTTTTTAAGTGACAGTAATAGACAAGGGAAATATTATTATCCAGAATCGAAAAAAAATTATATTTTTTTTTCAAATGTTGTTCAAGCTTATTTTCTTCATTCCGAATATAAAACTTTAAAAGTTGAAGATGATTATTCAACTCATACTACACCTCATTATCATCCTTATGAGTGGAATAAATTGGTTTTCCATGGAATATACAGACCCCCAAGATATTATAAATATTTTTATATAAATAATTTAATTAATGATCCAATTGAATTTAAGCACATTAGAAATTCAAATGATGGTACATTAAAATATATAACATTTTTTGTTAGACAAGATATAAAAAGAGACGAGGATGGGGATGTTCTCGAATCTAATCGATGGGCTGCAGGATATTATAGAGGACTACGTTTATGGCATGGAGATAAAGCCAATGCCCCTTTGACAATTCAATATGATAATTATTTCTCTAATGGCGCAGATCGAGTTAATTCAATTCTAAGGTATTATCCATTGGAAAGTGATTATATTGCAGATAATAGAATAAGGGAAATATTGGAGTCAGCTTCTAAGCCGATGCAAGAATTAAGGAAAATTAATTTTTCTTCAAAATTTGATTATATTAGAAGTCAATATCCTTCACTTGGTTATTATCTTTTAGCCGATGCAACAGCCCCAAAAGCATCTCAATGTGGTAAAGGATGTCTCAGATGTTGGAATGCAGGAAGTAATTGCTATGAATGTAGTCAAGGATATTTATTAACATTAAATAGAGCTTGTATACCAGTATCTAAATATTATTTTAAATCTCCTTGTGTAGCTTGTACTACTGACGGTACAAGTAATGATGCTGAGTTAAAAATAGATATAAGTGTTTATAAAGATGACGAAACCAATCCAATCACTGTAACTTTTTGGATTAAAGTGATTGGATTTGATGCAAGCACAGAAAATAATGCTATTAAAATAATAGATTACAGTTCAAATGATCATCTAGATTTTGCTGAAAAAGATATAGGTAATGCGAAAAAGGGATTATCATTAATGAGTGGTGACATATTAGTTGCTAATGATCCAAATTTTAGGGAAAGAATAGGCTATTGGACTTTTATTTCATTATCATATTATAAAAAAATAGCAAATAATGAGGGGATTGTTATTTTTCCAGAGATGATTAACTTTGAAGTAAATGATGAACATATTCAAATAATTCGATATCCAACAGTTTTAAAATTTAATGGATTTACTATACATCGTCAATTATTTGCATTAGTATTTAATGTCATTTATTATCATGAATATATAATTGGGGCATATGGTTTTGCTACTAATAATGGTAATTTAATTACTCCTTTTGCTATTCCTATGAAATTTTATTCATATTTGGTTCCAGGGGATTCAGAGTCTAATTGTTTTAATTATAATGATTTTAAAAATAATAATGGAGATAAATTTGGATGCGCAGGTGATTATGATGAATTTTTTGATTCTTTTGCTACTACATTTAATGAATATATTGAAATGGAAAAAGGTTATGCACAACCGAAAGAATGTGAATTTAAAAATGATTATGAAAATTCTGTTTCAAACTGTTTAAATGCATGTAAAGGTATTGAAAAAACTTCTTGTAGCTGTTTGAATAGAAATTATAATTCTCAGATGCTTATCAAAACTCAAGTTATAGATACAGACTATAACAATAATGGATATCTTATTTACTGTAGATCTTTAGATTATATTAATTTTTCAAAAGCAAAAAAAATAACAATAAATCATGTTAGAACTGCAAAAGAAACAAAAAAGTTTACTTTACAATTTTGGATATTTTTCTATAATTATGATAGAGATAGTACATCTAATCGAGGAAATTTCCTTGGAGCAACTTTTAATTGGAAAGGACATAATAAAATTACTGTTTTTAGAGATAAAGTTAATAATAGAAAAAAATATTATACAAGATGTGAAACATATACTATGGATGATAATATAGTAACATTGTATTCCAATGATACTGAAATTGACCAAAAAAAATGGAATTTTATATCTTGTTCAGTAAATTATGAAGAAAGATTATTTTATTTAAATTTAAATAATGATATAGATACTAATTCTAATAGTGTTCTCGATGGACCTAGATTATATACTTATAGAATTAATCCTTCGGTACCAACAGATTTTTTACTTAATAATGATTATACAACTTTAGAAATAACAGATGATACTGAATTATTAGATTGGGGCTATTTATATTATAGACAAATTCATTTATGGAAATATGCTTATTTTAATGCGGAATTTTTGTCAAGAGTTGATATTTTAACTCCAGAAAAATTTCCATATTTATTAAATAGTTGGGATACTTATTTCAGAGGATATAAAGATGGTAATTATCATAAAAATTTTATAGTGAAAGATATTTGTGGAGTAGCAAATGATTTTAATGTCACATACACAGGTCCTTATGGATTCAATTATATACCAGATGAAGATATTAAATATATTGATTTATGCTCAGAAGATGGAGAATATTATGATTTATATCTTAAAAAATGCTTACCTTTTGCTGATTTAGGTTTATTAGACGATTTTGAGTTTAAAGATGTACCCTTTAGTTATAGTTGGAGTTATTCAATGGCATTTTGGATATTTTTTGAGGATTCATCTACTGCAGGTTCAGGAGTACATCTTAAATGGGAAAGACATCTTCAAATAACTGTAATTAAATTAACTCAATTACAAGGATATTGTTTGCCTCAAGGTTATTATTCAGATGATATAAGTAATAGTCAATTCACTGAAAAATTAAATAAAATTCCAAATTATGCTTCTACAAATTTATTAAGAAATGATCAAAGTGAAAGTGGAGTTTGGATATGGGTATTATGCTCAGTTTCACTTTATAATCAGACATATTTTATTAAAGGTAATGATGTTAAAATAGAAATGAAAATAGAAAGAGAAGAATTATATTATAGTGATTTAACTAACGCAGATCAACCTGTAAGAAGTGTTTATCCTTATCATTATTTTATGAGTGAAGTAGAAAATGGAAAACCACAAACATCAAAATTGGCTTTAGAAGGTATATCTAATGAAAAAAGAATATATATAAGAGATTTATTTTTATTTAAAGATTTTATTCCAGATTGGTATGCAGAAGAATTTAAAAATGTGGATTTATCTCAAATACCTGCAGATAGAATGATTAATTCATTGGTTTTCATATGTAATTTTGCTGATTTTAAACTAAATACAATGACTTTATCCTATTATGTAATAAATCAAGAAAAAGCAGGAAAACAATCTAAGTTTACAAAAACAAAAAAAACTGTAAAATTAACTCGTAATACAAAAGTTTCTGCTTCAAAAACTTTTGAATTATGTTCAAATTTTGCTTTTATTAAAATAATTAATCCTATAGAAGGAGATTTATGTAAAGCGGATGAAAACTCTGTATTGGATACCGACCCATATCTATTATTTTATTATTGTAATGATAATAAAGTTCCTATAGTATGCAGAGAACTCAAATATATGACAAGATTGGCGGATGGTTCTTTAAAATGTTTAGAAAATTGTGAAGATAATTTAATACGAGTTCCAGGGACTCCTTCTTATTCAGGAATTTGTACTATTCCTAAGACAGAAAAATCAAAAGCTGCAACCGGCGCTGTTCAATTACTGGATTATAGTAATCACACATATTATTGTGATGATAATTGTTACCAAATAGCTTATATGTGTTATCCGAAAACATTAGATGAAAAAAGTGGTTTCTTCTTTTCAAGATGTTATAATCAGCCTAATTTTTATGGAGTTATAAGTAATCCTACAAAAGAAAAAATACCAAATGGATATTTTTATGAATTTTGGTTTAAATTGGATAAAGTACAAATATTGGAGCATTGCGATACTACTGCAAGTGAAGAATATATACTATATTCTACTCCTCATTCCATATATTTAGATTTGAATGAAAATAAATATTATTATAAAATAATTGATTCGATATATGCAAAACCATTAGATGGTATAAGTGATTATGAATGGAATAAAATAGTAATTAAGACAACTTTAGGGGCGACATTAGGACAAAATGTTTATGTATATATTAATTTTGATTTAGATAATATAAAAGCTACAATTTTAAATATTCCTTCATCAATTAAAATGCAATTACAATATATTAGTTTTTGCTCTAAATATGATAATGGAGATTGTACTCCAGGGGGTGCTGCTGATGTAACTTGGGGCTCAGCTTATTATAGAAATATAAGAGTTTGGGAATTATTTAGTTCATCTATTAATTCAATACAAGATTTTAATATTGATATATTTACAGAATGGCCTACAAGTTTGATATTATTTTATCCATTATTAATATCTAAAATGAATTATAATAAATTAACTCAAGTAATTGGAAACAAAGAGACAGATAGTATTACTGCAGGTCATGAAGAATCAGATGATTTTAATTCTTTAGATAGATTTACCTTTTATAATTATGCAACTAATTTTGATTGGGGAGTTGAAAAAAGTGAAAATGTAGGGAGATTTATTGCTTCAATGGATGGTATATATATAACTTCCCAAGAATGTGGAGATAATTGTGAAAGATGTTATACAAATGCTAATTCAAATTGCTATAAGTGTAAAGTAGGATATGTTTTAAAAGGGATGACTTGTGTTGTAACAAATGGATATTTTTATTTAAAAATACCCGGAAATGAAAAAAAAAATATACAATTTGCATTAGATGGTACAGAAGGTAAACCAATTACCGCTTACCCTGGTATAACTATGCATTTTTATATGAAATTTGAAGGAGTTTTGACAGATACTATTACAACTTCACCACGTATTATGGCTTTCAAAGCTAATACATTTATGTCTTATAATACTATAACAGCTTATTTAGAATTTGATATAGAAAGTTCTACTGCTTTTAGATATACAACATTTTATGATATATTAGGACAATGGGTTCCATATTCAATCGCAATTTATGTTGGAGATGATCCTATTCCTAACAGATATCCACATATGTTTACATTTAGTGTTAATAAAAAAGATATTCCTTTTGTAAGTGATTTTACCTTACCGACTACTTTAAGCAGAATTAATTATATTGAATTAGGAAAAGAAGTTATTGCTTTATTTGCAGATTTTAGGGTATATAATACATTTATTCAAGGTTCTTTTGGTCATGCCATTTCAGTTGAAAAAGATGATACTGGTTTAATATTACAATATGATTTGTTTAGTACTTCTGATTCTGATTGTCTAAAAGACAATCAAGCTGCTATTTATGATCCAAGCTCTTTCCAATGTAAATCAGATTACATAGATTATTTGTCTAAATCATGTGGAAGGGATACAACAAAATATTTTGATTTGAGTATTCCAGGAGAAGAACCATGTGCATCATGTCTAGAATATTGCAAAACAAAATGCTTTAATCCTTCTGACCAGCAATGCACTTGCGATATGACTCATGGATTATTTTGGCTTCGAAGAGATAAAAGAACAAGAGAAACTTATTGTGAATATTTACCTTCTACCGACTATTCTATTTTAAATGATATTTCTTTGGATGTACCAGTTAGTCAATCATTTGAATCAACTATTGAATTTTGGCTTTTTATTTATTCATATAATACTGAATCTTATCAATTTCGATCAATTTCAGTATCATGGCTCTTACATAATAGAGTATATATTTTCAATGATAAAAATACACTTAAAGTTAACTGTTATGCATTTTATACTGGTACTGTAGGAGAAGGTGAATACCTCACTTTAGCTATTTCTGGATATACTTGGCTTTATATAAGATGTGGAACTGATTATATAAGTCAAACTAAAAAATACTTTTTAAACAATCAAGAAGAAGAACTATTAACTTTGAATTATCCGGTGAGAGATGGAGTAGAAGTAACAAAATTTGAAATAAAAAGTGGAACACCAGGTTCTTTTGGTTTTGTATTTTTAAGGGAAATAAAATTATGGCAGCAATATAATTTTAAATATATAAATACTCAATATATTAATTTATTTGATGATGTAGGTTTATATGATTTAAGTCAAAACCGTTCTACTGGTTTATACCCAGGATTAATTACTTATATAACAAGTGATTTTAAACAAGATGATTATGATAGAGTTATGAATTATCCATATAAATATAGAATTATAAATTTAGTAGGAAAAGATGATTTAGGATATCAATTCCCAAGAACTTATGCTGAACAATTTACAAGAAATATTGATGAATTTTTAGGATATAATATAGTTGATCCTGATAATTATGGTTATTATGAGGATTTACTTATATGCAATGAAGGATATGTGTTTAGTTCAGAAAATCAAGTTTGTCTTGAAGTTACTTTAACAAAATGTAGATATCCTGGGGATGTAAGTGATAATTGTATTAATTGTCCAGATGAAAATAAATATATATATCCTCCAGATGGAACTTGTGTAGCTGATTGTGGTCCAAGATTTTATCCAAGAGATGATATGAATCAATGTCGTGATTGTCATTGGACTTGCTATACTTGTTGGAGTTATGCTGAAGATAATTGTTTATCTTGTATTGATGATAGATATTTAGTTGAAAGAGAACATAGGTGTGTTTTATATTGCCAAGATTATCAATTAGTTGCTTCAAAAGTCACTCCAAACCTTTGTGTAGATTTTGAATGTATTGTTAGACTAGTTAATTATCAAGAAGGAGTTCCTATTGATATAAATACATTTGATTATTTAATTGCTGAAATAACATATATAAATACTAAACCATATTATACTAAGTGGTATTTTAATGAAACAGAAACAAGAAAAAATAATACTGGTAGAACATTGAAATTTGAAGAAGGTGAAGTTCCATTTGAACCAAACACAGATGACAATCTAGAAAATTTAAATGTATCATTAAATCATTCTTTCTTCGAATTAAGAACTAATTATGTATTTACTTTAGAAGTAACAGCTTATAATACTCTTAATACTACTAAAAAAGCAATAAGATATTTCAATTTTATTTTAACAATGAATTCATATCCAGTTGATGGGGGTTTAGAAATTATACCTTCTGTAGGCCTTCATAATACTACCATATTTTTAATAAGATGTCAAAATTGGACCGATGATACAATTGAAAAAGAATCAGATTTAACTTATTATTTTTATGCAATAGAAGATATGTCAAATGAAGTAATATTATTACAAGATTGGATTCCAAACAATGAAATAATATCAAGTTTTTCTTTAGAAAAAGATGCATTACCTAGTAATAATATAACTATATACTGTAAAATTAGAGATAATTATTTAGCTGAAACTGAAAATTCTAGTTCGATACAATTAGTAACAGATTTAAATAATGGATTATACTCATTAGGTGCAGCTTTGGACGAATATTATTTACCAGATCGACAACTTTCCCCAGTAGAACTATATCATTTATCCGAAGTATTAAAATCTTTTGGATGGGATCTTTATAAGCCTTTAAGGCCACTTCATTATCAAACCATTTTTACTCCTTCTATTGATAAAGATATGGTCATTAAAGTAGATCCTGAGTGTGTTACTTTTGATAAAGAATGTAACAATAGAGGTGAATGTAATAATAAAGTAGATGTATTTTTGGCTTGTAGATGCGATGATGGTTACATTGGTAAAAATTGTCATATAGATAAAAATGATGGAGCAAGATTACTTGAAAATTATAAAGTTTTATATACAAAATTATTAGGAACAATGCAATCAGAAATAACTTATTACGAGTTTAAGGTTATGCATAATTTATTTAATGGAGCGCAATATTTTGCAATGGATCCTACTTTTTATAGTAATCAAATGGAAACTTTTATAAATATGGCACTAAATGTTTATCCAAATTCAATAGAAAATAACACCTATGAATACATTGATTTATTAGATTTTTATTATTCTTATGAATTATATAGATTGAATGAAAAACGTGTGAAAAAAATGTTTAATACAGGATTGCCTTATAGAGATTTACCAATAGATGAAGAAGATAAGCCAGAATTCCAAAAAGCATTTGAATATATTCATTCTGAATTAATATCTATAATACATTATAAATGTAATATGCATATTAATACTCAAATAAGTTACACATATTCCTCAGATAATTTTTTTATAGAAATAAAATCAGTAAACCCAACATTTGATGAGGCTGAATTCTTCGAGGAAAGAAAAAATACATACAGATCATTTCCAAGATTTATGACATGTTTAAATTACATCGAAAATACTAGATTAAATAATCCATATTTCCAAACATTTATGATATATATTGAATATTTAAGTTTTCCGTTTGGTTATGATGAAAAAATATCGGAAAATAATACAAGTCCTTTAATAGAATTAAGATTTCTTGATGCAACAACTGGCAAAATTTTTGATTTGACTGAATGCAATGATGCTAATCAAATAAATATAGATATGCCTTTTACAAGTTATAGATGGTTAGATCAAATAAATAAACAAAGACATTTATATGATCCAAGAAATTATAAAGCACCTGATGATCCTATTTTTAGTGATCCTATATATATTAATGAAAGTGGATACGTAAGTGATGATACTGTTGAACAGAGAATAAAAAGATACCATCGTGAATATAATTTTTCTTGCAGATATTATGACATAGAAGATTTTCAATTTGTTGATAAAGGGGTTGTTTTTACAAATTATACAAGTGATACAAATTTCATTGAATTTAATACTACACATTTATCAAGATTTACTACTTTCTTTGTATTAAATAATGCTACTTTTAAAGTTAAAGGAAGATTCTTCTACGTGCCTAGAACAGAATTAATGAAATGGCCAGGAAATTATGAAGGTAATTTTGGATTAATAGTTTTTATTATATTAATTAGTGTTTATATTGTATTTAGTTTTGTTTTAGGATGTTATGATAGTATTTATTTTGTTCAAGAATCATTATTAGAATCTTTGAAAAAAGAAATTGTTAAAGTATTTTTGCCTTATAGAAGTAAAAAAGAGAAAGAAGCAGAAGCTAAAAAAATAATTCCAATGGGATTAGATCCTAGCTTAATCCAAGAAAAAAAATTCAGTGATAAATTAAAAGAAAATAACAGATATGGTAAACAAGATGATGATGAAAATGAATTAGAAACACAAAAAGGAAAAGTCGGATTACTATTAAAATCGAATAAAACTGCTCTTAATTCAGAAGAAAGAGTAATGATTGGTTCAAAAAAAGTTGATAAAATGAGAGATTTTTTGAATAGAAAAACGAATAAAGATGTGAGGCCAGAAAATCTTATGACAAAAGGAAATAAAATGGATTTAAATTTAGATTTAGAAATTCAAAATTTTTATAGGACTAATATTGGTAAAAATGAAATTGCTTTATTAAATCCAAATAGATTACCTGAGATATTTGAAAACAAAGAAGTTGAATATAAAAGAAGACTTAATGGTTATGCAAATTTAGGCCTTTCATTTTGTCAATATTTTAGCAAAAATTTTATGCAAAGAAATATTTTTCTTTCTCCATTTTTTAATATTAGTATGTTTGGACCTAGATGGAAAAAATTAATTGCATTTACGACTGAGATAGCATCAGAATTATTAATTCTAGCTGTATTTTTAACTGATGATGAAAATGCTTTAGAAACAAATATAGTTTTATTACTTCAATATTCATTATATACTGTTTTAATCGTAGATACTTTTATGCATTTTATGGCAATATTTTTCCAAGTTTCAAATAGGCAAAAAAGAAGATTATTAAAATTAGTTCTTATGTCAGGACAATTAATTGTATTAAAAGAATATGAAGATATGCAATGCGTTAATACTATTATTACAGTTATAGGAATGATCATTTGTTGGGCAATATGGGCCTTTTCTTTTTATATGAGTTTTACTTTTTATTCTGTCTGGAAGGTACAAAATAAAGCTTTTATTATTTCTTTCTTTATAACAATAGCATTAGATTTCTTTGTGCTTGAATTTATATATGAATTATTTTTAGCAATTATTTATACTCAAAGAAAAACATCTGGTTTACTTAGAAGAGTGGGAGAATTACTTAATAGAATAAGAAATCATCGTTGTATGGCTTAATTATCCAATTATATTTTATTAATTATTTATAAATTATTTATTTTATTGATATGTTTAATTATTTACAATATTTTAAAAAATTAATTTTTATTTATTTTTTTTATAAAATAAAAATAGTAATGGGGATTGGGGATTGGGGATTGGGGATTGGGGATTGGGGATTGGG
>JAEEGL011753582.1_pt1 | contig 12597 bp, 7 predicted proteins | sample 9134231 | NCBI WGS metagenome assembly JAEEGL01 (sample SAMN16246548, study PRJNA631951) | gut metagenome | biome: gut microbiome; feature: rumen; material: fiber-attached | host: Bos | place: Iran: Karaj | collected 2018-10
TCTGCCCATAGGGCACTCCTTATTGGTTCGCCAATTTCCGATTTGTCTTAATGTACTTCCATTTTCGAGAACAGGTTGATTACGATAACGCCTGCCATAATCAGTGCGATGCCGATATAGGCTGGCAGGTCGGGCACCTGCTTGAACACGAAAATGCCGATGAGCGTTATAAGCACGATGCCGAGGGCACTCCAAATGGCGTAGGCAATGCCGATGGGCAGCAAAGGTACTGCTTTAATTTGGAATAGCCAAACTTTTTTGAAGAAAAAGAATAAAGTCCCGCCATACTTGCCGTCAGTCAGCAAAGCAAGAGAGAAGGGTGGCCAACTTGTTGTACCCTGTTCTGTTTTGCGTTGCCGCCTGGCCGGATTTTTTTCCTGCCTGGGAAAATTATTTTCTTTGGCTGGAAAAGTTTTATTCCCTGCCTGGGAATCTAGGACTTTCTGACCTTACCTGCGCACGGGGGGCCGCACGGGGGCTGGGCGGGGGGCCGGGCGTGGGCGCGAACCTATAGAAATATTATATAAATATAATATCATTATCATGATGATATATATCATCATCATCATCATCATCGTCAATGCTCAGGCTTATCCTTACTCTGAAATTCACGATGCCGGCCAGGGCTTGCATCATAAAGTCTGGGACAATCCATTGCCATTTGCCAGAAAAGCTGTACCTTTGCATCGAAGAAACAATTTTTCTAACCCATAAAATATCGAAAACTGTATTATGAGACACATTCTCCTTTCCCTCATCACCCTGGCAGCACTTGCCCTGCCAGCCGGTGCCTTTGCACAGAACCCCAAGAGCCAGAGCCGTATGGACCGCTCCCGTCTGAACATCGGCGCCTACATCCTGCAACCCTATGCCCGCAGCGAACAGCACATCCGCGACATTGCCGACTGCGGCATCGACTTCATGACCTGCGTACAGAACGACCGGGCTATGCTCGACCTCTTCCAGAAATACCACGTAGGCGCTATCGTCAGCGGCGTGGTGCCCGGCTGGTGGGGAGGCGACGGCAATAATGCCGGACAGCTCAGCCAGAAGAATCCCATGTCGGCCTACGAGAAGGCTGCAGCCTCCTTCAAGGACCATCCCGCCATCTGGGGTATCGACATAGGCGATGAACCCTCGGCCCTGGACTTCCCCTATTATGGCAAGGTCTTCGAGCGCGTTGGCGAACTCTTCCCCAATCAGTTCCCCTATCTGAACCTCTATCCCAACTACGCCTCCGTTTCCCAAAACACGGCTCAGCAGACGGTGAACCAGCTGGGTACCCCAACCTATCAGGAGCATATCGCCCAGTACATCAAGCACGTGCCCTCCGACTACGTCTGCTACGACTTCTACCTCTACAGCATCAACGTGCATCAGGCCTACGAGAACCTGCGCACCGTCTCGGATGCCTGCCTTGGCGCCGGACGCAGTATGTGGATCGTCCTGCAGGTGAACTCGAACGATTCTACCCGCTGGATTAGCGAGAACGAACTCCGTTTCCAGGCCTATACCGCTATGGCCTTTGGGGCCGAGAACATCATCTGGGGCTGTTATACGGCCGGCTGGTGGTACAATAACGTGCTGGATACCAAGGGAAACAAGACTGCGCAATACGATAAGCTGCGCGTCATGAATGCTGAGCTGCATCGCCTGGGCCCCGCCTACATGAAGTACCGCAGGGTGCGTACCGACTTCGTGTCGTTCCAGGGAACCAAGTGGCTTCAGGACGTTCGGCAAGAGGCTCTTCCTTCCCTCTCGAACGGCGTCTTCACCAACCTGCAGGCCACCGATCATGCCCCGCTCGTAGCCGGAACGATGGTATCGCGTAGCGGTAACGGAGACCGGGCCCTCTTTGTATGTGCCGCAGACGATCCCTATGATGAACATCCCACGAAGCATACCCTCACCTTCCGGGCCGATGGACGACGCGTCAGTGCCACCGGTCCACAGGGCCCTGTTCCCGTTCGGGTGGCTGCCGACGGATCCTATTCCATCGAGCTCGCATCCAGTCAGGGCATTCTCATCGAAGCCGTGGTCTATTGATAACTTATCGCCTTGGCCCAAAAAGGAATCCGGATGCAGACAATTTGAAAGTTAAATTGCGCTTTTTTCTCCAAATTGAAACATTTATTCCGCAAATAGTTGCACGTTTAATTAAATATAGTTAACTTTGCACCCAAATTTTGCAAAATATGGTTAAAATGCGCCTAAAAACACGTCAGAAAGACCCGTTTTCAGACCTGAAAAGGCCTGATTCGTCAATCTGTGTTCATATGCGCGCGTATAATAATAATGTATAGGCTTGCGGCCTCGACTTAGGAATCAAAACAAACACAATAAATCAATAAACAAACAATTAACACAATCAACATGGGTAAAAAAATCTATTTTTTGTTTGCTTGCCTGTTCATGACAGCAAGCATGGCATTCGCCCAGCGTCAGGTGACCGGTACGGTTGTCGATAGCGAGACGAATGAGCCAATCCCAGGAGCGACTGTCAAGGTGCAGGGTACCACAATGGGTACGCTCACCAATATTGACGGTAAGTTCTCTCTCAGTAATGTCCCCACGTCGAGCAAGACCCTTGTGGTCAGCTGTGCAGGCATGAAGACGGCCGAAGTGCCCATCCGTGGTACGATGAACGTCATTCTGGTGCCTGACACCAAGGCTATGGACGAGGTGATGGTCGTAGCATTCGGTACCGCCAAGAAGAGCGCCTATACGGGTTCTGCCAAGGTGGTAGGTGCCGAGGAACTGCAGAAAGCTCAGGTCAGCAACGTGATCAACGCGCTGGCAGGTGCCGTTCCCGGCATGCAGCTCACCAGTTCCAATGGTGCTCCCGGCAGTTCGCCTACGGTACGTGTGCGTGGCTTCAGCTCTATCAATGCCGGTAAGGGTCCCCTGTATGTGATCGACGGTTCGCCTATGAGCCCCGACTGGGACATCACCAACCTGAACCCCAACGACGTGGAGAGCGTAACCGTCCTGAAGGACGCTGCTTCTAACTCGCTGTACGGTGCCCGCGGTGCCAATGGTGTGATTATGATCACCACCAAGAAGGCCAAGCAGGGCGAAGCCACTATCAACGTGGATGCCAAGTGGGGTAGCAACAGCCGTGCCGTGCGTCAGTACAAGATTATTTCTGACCCCGCTCAGTACTACGAGACGCACTACACCGCTCTGAACAATTACTACCTGAACAATGGCATGTCGGCCAACGACGCCTGGATCACTGCCAACCAGAACATCGCTGGCGACCAGGGTAACGGCGGTCTGGGTTACAATGTATATACTGTGCCTGCCGGTCAGTATCTGATTGGCCAGAACGGCAAGCTGAACCCCTACGCAACGATGGGCCGCCTGGAGAACTACCGTGGCCAGGACTACCTGTTGGCTGGTGACGACTGGCTGGATGAGTCCACCCAGAACGGCTTCCGTCAGGAATATAACATAACGGCTTCTGCTGCCGGTGAACGCTCTAACTTCTATGCCGGCGTAGGCTACCTGAGCGACGAGGGTATCACCGTGAACAGCAACCTGAAGCGCTTCAGCGGCCGCTTGAAGGCTGACTATCGCATCAAGAAGTGGGCCAAGGTGGGCATGAACATGTCATACGCTCGCTTCGAACACAACAGCCTGGGTAACAACGGTACCGAGACCAGTTCCGGTAACATCTGGGCTACCGCTATGCAGGTGCCCTCTATCTATCCCTTCTGGATTCGCGACGGACAGGGCAGGGTTATGATAGACAGTGATGGCATTAAGATGGCCGACTATGGTAATGGCACCAATGCCGGACACGGACGTCCCTTCGTAAGCGACGCTCATCCCTGGATGGACCAGAACCTGAATACCCGCGGCAACGAGGGTAACGCCAATACCGGCTACGGCTTTGCCGACTTCTATCTCTATGACGGCCTGACCCTGACGGTTAACGGTACGTACAGCCTGGATGAGACCCGTTCCACCTACGTTTACAACCCCTACTATGGCCAGTTCGACACCACGGGCGGTACCGTCGAGAAGTCTCATTCCCGCCTGTTCAGCTACAACCTGCAGCAGCTGCTGAACTACACCACCAGCTTCCGCACACACAACAACCTGAACCTGTTGCTCGGTCATGAGTACACGAACGACCGCTACTACTATCTGGGTGCTTCGAAGAGCAAGATGTTCAGCCAGGACAACAAGGAATTGGACGGTGCTGTCATCGACGGCCAGAGTTCAAGTTCTTATAAGACGGAGTACAATAACGAAGGTTACTTCTTCCGTGGCATGTACGACTGGGACGAGCGTTACTTCGCTTCCGGTTCTGTTCGCCGCGATGCCAGCAGCCGCTTCCATCCCGACAACCGCTGGGGTACCTTCTGGTCTCTGGGTGGCGCTTGGCGCCTCTCCAAGGAGAACTGGTTCAATGTATCTTGGGTTAACGAACTGAAGCTGAAGGCTTCTGTGGGTTCTCAGGGTAACGACGATATCGGTTCCTACCGCTATGTCGATCTGTACACCATCACTCCCAGCGCCGGCAATATCGGTACTGCCTTCGACAGCAAGGGTACACATGATATCTCTTGGGAAACCAACAGGAACATCAACGTAGGTCTGGAGTTCGAGCTCTTCAATCGTCGCCTGAGCGGTGGCGTCGAGTTCTATCACCGCAAGACCACCGACATGCTCTTCAGCTTCTCCGTAGCTCCCTCTCTGGGTTATGCCAACTATATGGATAACGTAGGTGACCTCTGGAACCGTGGTGTAGAACTCGACCTGAACGCCAACCTCATCCAGAAGAAGAACTTCCAGTGGGACTTCAACCTGAACATGGCCTACCTGAAGAACAAGGTGACCAAGCTCGACCCCGACAAGAAGGTGAACAGCATCTACGACCTGGACGGCAACGAGTATAAGGGTTACGTAAGCGGCGGCTTCTTCATTACCGAGGACGCTTCTATGTACACCTGGCGTCGCAAGGAGTTCGCAGGTATCTATACCCAGAATACCTGGAACCAGACAACCGATGATGCATACGACCCCAAAAAGGCCGGTCTGTCTATGTGGTACATGCGTAGCGCGGTGACCGATGACAACGGCAACCCCGTGAACGATGCCGACGGCAATCCTACCTACGAGACCAAGACCACAACGGTCTATAGCGATGCTACCTACTACCTGACCAAGAAGTCCACCATACCTCCCATCTACGGTGGTTTCGGCACCACGCTGCGCTTCTACGGCTTCGACCTGAGTGCCAACTTCTCCTATCAGATTGGCGGTTACGGCTATGACAACACGTATGAACAGTTCATGTCTTCTCCCACTTCCAGCAACGGCGGTTACAACTACCATGCTGACCTGCTGAAGTCATGGTCTGCCACGAACCAGGACAGCGATATTCCCCGCTTCCAGTTCCAGGATCTCTATAGTGCAGCAGCATCCACCCGTTTCCTGACCAAGGCAACCTACCTGAACATCGAGAACATCAACTTCGGCTACACCCTGCCCGCCAGCGTGCTTGCTAAGCTCCGCATCCAGGGTCTGCGTGTCTATGCAGCAGCCGAGAACGTATTCTACTGGTCCAAGCGTCGTGGCTTCGATCCTCGTCAGACATACTCTGATGCAGCCAATGCTACCCGCTACTCTCCCATGCGTTCCATCTCTGCCGGTATCAACCTGACCTTCTAATAAAGAGATGCATCGTAAGTGAAACATAACGTAAATAAAGAATATACAGATATGAATAAGAAAATATTTAAGCCTATCTTTGTGATGATCGCCGCCGGGCTGCTCGTCACAAGTTGCATCGAGGAGACATTCCCTGAGAGCAGTTCTGCTACTGCCGACCAGGTGGGTGGTTCAGCATCGGCTCTTGAGGCTGCCCTGAACGGTATCCCCACCCAGATGTCTCAGTGGTATTATGTATATGGCGAGCAGGAGCACGAGACCGATATGGCCTACCTGATGTTCCCCATTGCCGACACGGAGCTGCTTGGTGATATGTATCCCGAGGGCAGCAACAGCGGTTACGACTGGTATCGCAGCTATAACATCTGCACCGGTTTTGCACCTAACAACTATATTCCCTACCTGTCTTGGTTCTCGCTCTACAAGCTCATCAAGGCTGCCAACGACGTGATTTCCGCTGCAGGCGAGAATCCCGAGGGCGACGCTCTGCGTACCTACCTGGGCGAGGCTCTGACCTGCCGTGCTCTCTACTACTATCAGCTGATGGTGCACTGGGAGCCCGTGGAGAACAAATATACCGACTGCTCGAAGGTGCTGGGCCTGACCGTGCCCATCGTGACCGAGAAGACCACCGGCGAGGACTCCAAGCACAACCCCCGTGTTAAGCACGAGGATATGGTGAAGTTCATCCTGGAGGACCTGGACAAGGCTGAGCAGATGATGGTGAACGAGCCCTCTTCCAAGAGCCTGCCTTCGCTGGCTTGCGTATATGGCGTGAAGGCCCGCGTTTATATGTGGGACAAGGACTATGCCAATGCTGCCAAGTATGCCCGTATGGCCATCGATACCCACAAGGGAACCCCTGTGACCGAGGCTCAGTGGCTTGACGTGAACAACGGTTTCAATACCGAGAACCAGGCTTGGATGTGGAAGGCTACCTATAGCGCAGAGAACATGGCTAACCTGTGTAACTGGACTGGTTGGATGTCTGCCGAGGCTGACTGGGGTTATTCCTCTCTGACCTGCCCGGCCATCGACCGCTCGCTCTACGACAAGATTGCCTACACCGACTTCCGTAAGTACACCTTCTTGGATCCCGACCGCACCGTTTACAACTATCAGTCGCCCCGCGGAAAGGCATGGCTCGACGACCAGCCCGACTACCTGGCCCTGAAGTTCCGCTGCAAGGGCGGTGACTTCGAGACCTACACCATCGGCGGTCTGGTAGATGTGCCCGTCATGCGTGTTGAGGAGTTCTACCTCATCGAGGCTGAGGCTGTGGCTGCCAGCAAGGGCGTTGCTGAAGGTATTACCCTGCTTAACAACTTCATGCAGACCTATCGTCAGCCCGACTACCAGTACCTGAGCCAGAGCGGCTCGCTGGAGAACTTCCAGAAGGAAGTGCTGACCCAGATGCGTATCGAATTCTGGGGCGAGGGTATCGGTTTTGCCAACGCCAAGCGCCTGAAGGTGGGTGTGATGCAGAACTACGCGGGCACCAATGCTCCTGCCGACAACTTCAAGATCAACTGCGAGGGCATCAAGCCCAACTGGAACTTCGTGATTCCTCAGTTCGAGATTGACTCTAACCCCGACCTGGGTGAGCAGAACAACCCCGACCCCTCGAGTGCTGTGGTTGGCCCGTCGCCCGAAGGAAAGTATGCCGAATAATTGTTAACGAAAACCAATATTCAATAGAGAAAAATTATGAAAGCATTAAAGAATATTTTCTATGTATTGCTGGGAACGATGGCAGTGGTGTCCGTAGCATCCTGCAGCGACTCGCCTGAGTACGAAGCCGCTACCGCTCCAACCAACGAGCAGGTCTATTTCCCCAATAGCAATCCTCAGGATCTCCGCTTGAGCGGTTCCGATACTTCATTCGATATCATCGTGAAGCGTGCCAATACAAAGGGCGCTCTCACCGTGAACCTCGTAGCAGAGGGTGACTCTCTGCTGAATGTGCCCGGCAGCGTATCGTTCGCTGACGGACAGGAAGAGGCTAAGATTGCTGTGGGCTATGACCTGGCTACCCTGGGCTACGATAACCCGCAGACCGTTACTGTAGCACTGAAGGATGCCAACCTGGGTACACCCTATGGTATTTCTTCCTACAAGTTCAACATTATTATCCCTTCGCCCTGGACTTCTCTGGGCAAGGCAACCATCACCGATGACATCATCTCCTACTTCTGGGCTGTGAACAACGTGCAGTTCACTTGCGAGATTCAGGAGAACGACCTGGCTCCCGGTTTCTACCGTCTGGTGAACCCCTACACCTCTGAGTTCCCCTACAACGATCCGGGCGACTATGATGACAGCAAGGACTACTATATCTACCTCCATGCCGAGGATCCCGAAGCTGTATGGTTCGAGGACACCAACCTGGGTCTCGACTGGAATTACGGTTATGTTCACGCGTGGAGCCGTGCTGACTGGTATGTTTCCAAAGGCAATGACCCCGCAGCTGTGAAGGCAGCCGGATGGTATGGTACACTCAAGAACGGCGAGATTACCTTCCCCCCAGGCGGTATTCTCATTCACATGGCCGGCTATAAGGACGATGCCCTGTATGCTTGCAACGAAGATGGTAAGTTCAGTGTGCTGCTGCCCGGTTATGTGAAGGCCGACTATAGCGCTGCTGTTTCCTATGCCGGTCTCTTCACCGACAAGGAGGATGCTCTCTTTGCTGTAGCTGACGTGGAACTGGGTCCCGATGCCAAGGAAGTGAAGGCTGTCGTAATGCCTCAGGATGCTGACGCAGCTGCCGTGGCTGATGCTATCGCTTCCGGCGAACTGGAAGCTATCGACATTCAGGCTGGCCGCATCCAGGTGCCCTTCGATGCTGAGGAACTGGGTGGACCGAAGTATCAGGTTATCGTAGTTGTGATTGCCGAAGGCGAGGTTAAGACCGTGGCTACCTCCAACTTCGAGTACTACGGTGGTGCCGCCAATCCCTGGCAGAGCCTGGGTACCGGTTACTTCACCGACGATATCGTGATTCCCCTGTACAGAAACAGTGAGACAGGTGCCGCCTTCGAGCCCGTTACCTACGAGGTAGAGATTCAGTACAATCCCGACGAGGGTGTTTACCGCGTGATGAACCCCTATAGCAACAGCGTATATCCCTATGCTGATGACGACTGTGCCGAGGAAGGCTTCTTCCTGGAGTTTGTTGCTCCCGATAACGAGTCCGTATATGTGCCAAGGCAGTCTCTGGGCTTTGACTGGGGTGAAGGCGAATATAGCTTCATCTCTCAGGGTGCCCGCTACATCGCTGCTGGCAACTCTGTAGAGGACGTGAAGGGAGAAGGTTATCTGGGCACTGTTGCCGCAGGCGTCATTTCCCTGCCTGTCTTCACCGCTCAGACCGATGACGGTGACCTCAATTACCAGGGTGTTGTCTTCGAAGGCAGCAGTGGCTACTATGCTGGCACGAACGGCAAGATCGAGGTTGTCCTGCCCGGTGCTGCAGCTGTTGCCCGCTATGCTGCAAGAGCTAAGGCTGCTATCGGCAAGCGCAGCGCTAAGTCGATAAAGGCTCAGAAGGCTAACCGCCCCCTGTTCAAGCTCATCAGCAGCGAGGCTATCGTGAAATAAATGACTGGGCCACGAGCCTAAGCTATTAATAGAATATGCAGAGCGCTCAATGCAGAGAAGTGTTGGGCGCTCTGTTTTTCGGTAAAAGGATAATAAACAGCAAAAGCATTTCAGAATAAGAATGAGATACAAACTACTTCTATTTCTTGCTTCGGCCCTGCTCCTGCCCGCTACGCTGAGAGCTGTACCTGCCTATCCTGCCAAACGCATCATAAAGCATGCCGACGGCTCGGAACAGACCCTGACTCTCACTGGCGACGAGCACTGCCATTACTGGATCACCGATGACGGAAAGTGCATGACCCTTCAGGCTGACGGAACGTTCCGGACCTTGTCTTACTTCGAACTGGCGAATATGAGGGAAGCGGCTGCCGAAAGACGTCAGTCCAGCAATGCCCGCAGGGCCAGCCGCAGGGCTATCGGTAACTTCCAGCCTCTCCTCGGAAAGAAGAAGGGACTGGTCATCCTGGTTAACTTCAGGGATGTCAAGTTTGTCACGCAAAACCCGCAGACGGTCTTTCAGGACTTCTTCAACAAACGCGGTTATAGCGAATACGGTATGGCTGGCTCGGTGAGCGACTACTTTATAGCACAGAGCTATGGTAAGTTCGAACTCGACTTCGATGTGGCCGGGCCTTACACCGTGTCAAAGGCGATGGGTGCGTACGGAGCCCCCTCGGGCAACAATCACGATACGGCTCCCTGGGCTATGGTAGAGGAGGCCTGCAGGATGGCCGATGCTGACTTCAACTTCAACGACTACGACTGGGACAATGACGGCGAGGTCGATCAGGTCTTCATCATCTATGCCGGTTATGGCGAGTGCTACGGTGCTGAGCCCAATACGATATGGCCTCATGAGTGGTTACTTCCAGAGCCTATTCTGCTCGACAATATAAGAGTCCGTACCTATGCCTGCAGTTGTGAACTGTTGGGTTCAACCGGAACTACACTGGACGGCATTGGTTCTGCCTGCCACGAATTCAGCCATTGCCTGGGCTTGCCTGACTTTTATGACGTGAACTATAACGGTGGATACGGCATGAGCTATTGGGACCTGATGGACAGCGGAGGCGACAATAACAACGCCCGTACGCCAGCCGGATATACAGCCTACGAGAAATGGATAGCCGGATGGCTTGAACCCGTTGAACTGACAGAGGAAACACTGGTGACGGGCATGAAGCCTTTGGCTGAGGCGCCTGAAGCCTATATATTATATAATGAGGGAAACCGAGACGAATACTACCTGCTAGAGAATCGCCAGCTCGTCGGTTTCGATGCAGGCCTCAAAGGGCACGGACTGCTGGTAGTACACGTGGACTATGATAAGAATATTTGGAGAAACAATAATGTGAATATTGACCCTTCTCACCAGCGCATGACCATCATTGCAGCCGATAATGACTATGTGAAAAATAATTTACAATCTCTGGCCAGAGATCCTTTCCCCGGCCGAACGGGCAACACGTCGCTTACTGATGATACCACGCCTGCTGCCATCCTGTATAATAAGAACGTCAGCGGGGAGAAGCTGATGGGCAAGGCTCTGGAGCGTATCACGGAATCGGAGAACGGACTCATCTCCTTCCTGGCCGTGCGTCCCCCGCTTGGCATTCCCCAGGTGAAGCTCAGCAATCAGGGCGAAACATCCTTCACAGCCACATGGGATGCTGTTGATAAGGCCACTGAATACGAGCTGGAGCTGACCGAGAAACCAGCCCGTCAGTCGGTCGAGGAATCACGTATTCTGGAGGAAAACTTCCAGGGTGCCTACAGCAAGTCGGCCGGGTTTGCCGACATCGGTGCGAAGTTGAACAATTACCTGGAGACGAAGGGCTTTTCAGGTTCGGGCCTCTATCAGACGCCCGACCTGCTCCGCCTGGGTACCGGTACGACGACCGGCGAGCTCAGGTCGCCCACGCAGCCTGCGCTTGGCACAGGCTCGCTGACCATCGTCATGAAGGTGAAACCGTTTGCCGAAGGCACCGAGGTGGCTGCCACCGTCAGCATACGCATGAACACCAGGCCGACCGAGACGCTGCCCATCAAGTTCGATACGGAGCAATACATCGTGCTGCATCCCGCTACGTTCCTGGACGACATTTTCCGCGTTGACATCATGGCCAGCGGGCGCATGTACATCCAGTATCTGGCCTTCTACGACGGTGTTTTCAGCAACGAGGAGCTCGGGCTAGATGCCCAGGTGAAGGCGCGCCGCGTCATTAAGCAGACGCTTACCACGGGCCAGACGAGCTATACCTTCAGCGAGTTGACGCCGGGCAGTCTCTACACGCTGCTCGTGAGGGCCAAGGAATCGGATCGTGTTTCGAAGTGGAGCCAAGAGGTGAGCTACCAGGCCCCGGCCGGTATCGCCCCCCCCACTTTCACAGGGAAAGCCGCCCCGGATGTCTATTACGACCTGCTCGGACGCCCCGTATCTTCGCCGCGTAAGAACAATATCTACATCCTGAACGGCCGGAAAATCCTCTATTGATTCTCCGCATGGTATAGTCCGGCGGCCAGCACGAATCAGTCTGGCTCATCAAAAAGAAAGGGGACGTGTCACGTATCAGACACGCCCCCTTTCTTAATTCCTTTCCGAGGCCATGCGCATGACCCGAATCGGGTTTATTCCAGGCTCCGGATAACCGCTTCAGCCTGCCGTATCATCTGCGCTGCATCGTCCTTGGGCTCGTAGTTGTTGGGCCGGAACTTCAGCACGGTCTGCTTCAGCAGCTCTAGCTTCTTACCCTTGAGCTCGCTCATCAGTATGTGAATCTTCTCGTAGTCCTGGATGCCCTGTACGAGGCGCTCCAAGCGGATGCTGCTGCCTCCGGGATAGACGAAGAAGCAGTCGCCAGAGGGCCAGGTGCGGAAGCGGGAGTCCTGGCACGGTGCCTTCACCCAGCTGTTGAATGCCCATCGCAGGTAGCCGTCATAGCCGGCGGCTGCGGCGTGCCATCCCAGGTAGGCGCTCTCGGCAGGCGGGCTGAAGGTGAACGTGTTGGGCCATGCCGGGCCGCAGCATGTGTAGAAGGTGATGGGGTCTTTCTTCGTCCTGCGCTCCTGCAGCGTCTTCTCGTCGATGAGGTCGTACTGATAGGCTACGCTGGCATCGTGCACGTTGGCCGTGAACTCCGGGAAATAGTTGAAGGCTCCGGCAATGCGGTAGTCGGGGTCGGCACGCTTTACGATGTTGTATGTCGCCTGCATCTGGTCCATGGGACGCTCGTCCATGGCGATGCAGGTGCGCTGGAACCACCCCTTCTGCTTCAGGTGGGCGGCGAAGTCCTTCAGGAAGGGCAGGATGAA
>JAEEGL012779933.1_pt1 | contig 12597 bp, 11 predicted proteins | sample 9134231 | NCBI WGS metagenome assembly JAEEGL01 (sample SAMN16246548, study PRJNA631951) | gut metagenome | biome: gut microbiome; feature: rumen; material: fiber-attached | host: Bos | place: Iran: Karaj | collected 2018-10
TGACATAGGGAGATATTATCATGAAAAAAAGCCTTTTTGCGGTGATCGCCCTGATTCTTATCATGACCGTATGCACTTGTCAGGCAGCTGACTATACGCTTCCTGAAAAAATGTATAACCAGCTTGCCATCGGCAGCGGGCTGAAAGGCAGCTTTTCGGTAACATCAGATGGAGACACGATTGATATTCCCGTTCTGAAGAATATCTTTGATACGCGATTTATCAGAACTGTATCCGATGCAAAATACAGTATTCGGGGCATTGCTTCCGGTAAAGATCTTCATTATTATATTTTTCAGGCCAATGAACAGGAACAGCAGAAAGCGCTGTCTGAACTGTATCGGAAAGACGGAATCTATTATTTCAGAAGCGATATGGTACAGGGTCAAATCCTCCAGTTTCCGACAAAAGAAGACTTTCTGAAAAGCATTATTCCGGAGGGAAGCGAAAACATCAATCCTGCACAGTTTATTGCCAATATTCTGTCAGTTCCGGAAAATGAACAAAAAGAAAAATGGGATCCTGTCCTGACCCGTTATCAGAATGAACTGGAAATGTGGCTTGCAGGTTTTGCAGTGGACGCTGAAACCGTTAAACTTGAAAACGGCCTGTCCGCTCTGGATTTTACTTATGATATACCCATGGAAGAAGTCAATAAACAGATTATTGCCCTTTTCGGAGAGCTTTCTTCGGACCCGGAAATCAATATGCTGCTTGACAGTGTTATGACAGCTGAAGAGAAAGCGCTATATGCCAACGCAAACCTTCTCTATTACTATCAGGATGCGTTGAATTCTTTTGACATGAGCAGAACACTGAAAATGAAAAAACGTGTATCTGCAATGGGTGAGGTTCTCAGTTTTGGTCTTGAGCTTCCTCTTGACGAGCATTCCACAGGATACAATTTACTCTGTGTGGATTCCATAGCCGATCTCACGATCTACACATTAAGGAACCAGGAACAGGTGATGCTGCTGGGAATGCCGGAAAAATCAAATGCGCTAGACACGTCGTTTGAAAAAGACATATGGATTGCCAAAGTCAACACAGATCCTTCCACTGAGGAAGCAAAGAATAATTTTTCCTTCAGAATCAATATACAGAAGACCAATTCAACTTACAAAAAAGGCGAAGGTGATGATGTCAAAAATCATGAGGAAGATCAGTATGACATTATCATTGAAAACAATTCTTCCTATCTGCCTTCAGATATTGATCTGAGCGTGATTCCCGAATTTGCCACTGTCAGTGCAAATATCAGTCTGCATTACTCCAGCCAGTATGCACAAAACAAGGCCACGACACTTGAAATTCAGGCCAGCATTAAACAGGAAAATACACAGCTGAAGCTGCAGGGAAAAGTCAATACAGCTGCACCGTGGATTTTTATGCCATTTGAAATTGTGAATCCCGAACCGGTGGGAACAGATATTGAAAAGGTATTTACTCCATATTTTACAGATTGGGTGAGTAATGCTGCATCCATGATTGAACATAAATCAAACACGGAACAGGGTAATGAAAGCAATACTATTCCTGCGCAGGAAGCACCTTCAGGACAGGAAAGCAACGGAAACGGAAATGCAGAAACAGCTCCGCTGGACGTTGAAGGACAGGAATAACACTGTTTACGCTCGTTTGAGGATGATTATGAAAAAGATAGTCTGTATTCTGACCGCTTTCATTTGCTGTATGGGGTTCACGGCTTCAGCAGAATCACATATCGGAATACAGGGAAGTATTGCTGACAGAACGGAATACAATACTGTTTATTTTGATTTGTATGAAGAAGACAACACCATAAGCATGATTTCCGATCTGATCCCGGATATGATCGTACAGTCTGCCAACGGTCATGCAGATCTGTACGATATGTTCAGGATCTTTTTTGATCTTTCTCCGGATAAAACCATCAGTTTACAGAACAGGGCGGAAAACCTTTACAGAAACTGGATCCAGTCCCGATATTCAGAAACAATTGAAGGTGTATTTTCAGGACCTTTATTTGAGAAAGCAACATCCGTCTGTGTAACTGAGTTTATGCTTTCCGACCTGATACAGCATGCTGAACAGCAATCAGAAAAGAATACTATTTCTCAAAACAGTGAAAAAAGCAAATATCAATATGACGAGATTATTCTGGCTGCTGCCGCAGAAATAGGTTCTGCCGCTGTGAAACAATACAATCCGCTTGTCAGAGCAAAAAACTATGATCACAATCAATATCTATCATTTGATATTATCAGCGGGAACCAGGTGATTTTGACATTGTCCCTGGACAATTCCCGGCATAACCGGAAAAGAATTCTGATTACACATATGGAAAACGGTAGGTACTACTTCAGGAATATTGCTGTGCAATATAAACAGCAGAGTATTATCATGGATTGTGAATTGTTCAGCAGTGACAAAAGTGTTTATGATGAGTTAACAATTATACCGTTGATTCATGAATCTTATAGATTTTCATCAGACAGCGACGGGCATTCAGCAAAAATAGCATATACCTGTGAGAACGCGCAAAAAGAAATACTGGTTTCAGGTACCGGCACACTGTCTTCAACAACGATAGAAGGATATCTGCAGCTTGGAGAAGAAAAGGAAGATATCATTTTTTTGACCGCTACAATGGATCAAAAACAGAAACCCGATCTGTCGTCCTATCAGATGATGCATATGGATCAGAAAAAGGGAAATGATATCATTCTGAATGCTCTCATGTCCGGAATGCTGGAACGGATGACGCGTATCCTGCCATTATTTCCGGCGTTTTATCAGAATATCATTTTGAATATGCTCATACCAAGGTGAAACAGTTATCTTTCAACAACAGTACAGACAGCATAGGCGGATATACCTTCCATACGTCCTTCAAATCCGAGATTTTCAGTTGTTGTTGCTTTTATATTGACAGATGAAACCGGTATATCCAATGTACCGGAAACAGTTTCAAGCATTCGGGGAATGAAAGGCAGAAGCTTCGGCTTTTGTGCAACAATCGTAATATCTGTATTAAAAACTTTATATCCAGCTGCTTCGATCAGTTTGTTTGTTTTTTCCAAGAGAAGAACTGATGAAATATCCTTATAGCTGTCGCTGGAATCAGGAAAGTGCTTTCCGATGTCTCCGAGAGAACAGGCTCCGAGCATAGCGTCCATCAGTGCATGAAGCGCAACATCAGCATCACTGTGACCGAGCAAACCCAGATGATAGGGAATTTCCACTCCGCAAAGGACCAGTTTTCTTCCTTCGGTGAGACGATGTACGTCATAGCCCATACCAACACGCATATTCTCTTTTTCTCCTTTTATAATCGAAACAGCACGGGATATATCTTCAGGTTCTGTCAGCTTTATATTCTGAGAAGATCCGCGTACTACCCTGACAGGAATATGATAATGCTCAAGAATACCGGCATCATCGGTAAAGACAATTCCTTCATCAGCGGCTTTCAGTGCCGCGGAAATAAAAGTACCGGCTGAAAAACCCTGCGGAGTCTGTATTTCATAAAGACCGGAGCGATCCGGGGTATAAAGAACCTTACGGTCTGAATCGCATATTTTATATGTGCTGGAGGCAGGAATGCCGGGAATACCGGATCCGTATAATTTTACCGACTCAATCACCCGACTGATCAGATCGTAATCCACAAGACACCTTGCTGCATCGTGTATCAGGATGATATCTTCGTCGCAGACGTCAGTAAGAGCCTTTATACCATTGAGAACGGATTCCTGCCTTGTATTTCCGCCGGATGTAAAATGAACGGGAAAGGGAAGTGGGGAGAGACTGATCAGATTTCGGATTGTTTTCTCTTCGTTTTCGCGGCAAACAATAACCATATCATCGGCTGTAGAGATGAAAGCTTCAGCACTGCGCCGTATAACAGCCTTTCCGCACAGTTCAAGCAGGACTTTGTTTACAGACGCATTCATTCTTGAGCCTTTTCCGCCTGCAAGCAGAATGACATGATTTTTCATGTTCTGTTACGCTCCGTTGCCAGAAAAGCATCTTCATCCAGGACTTTGTACATGGAAGATGCCATTTCCTTGCTGATTGTATCCTGTACAAGGAGAACTTCATAATGTCCTGTATGTTCTCCGAAACGAATACTGATGATATCTCCTGCCTTAATGACAGAAGAGGGTTTTGCAATCCGATCATTGACCATGACACGTCCTCCGCTGCAGGCTTCACTGGCAACGGTGCGACGTTTGATTATTCGTGATACCTTCAGAAACTTATCAATTCTCATCTTTATCCTCACAAAACAAAGCCCGCAGGAAGCAATGTTCCTGCGGGCAGAAACGATTTTTATTTCTTCGCCTTTTTCTTAGCGTTAACCTTATCCTTCAGAGCCTTGCCGGCTTTAAAAGAAGGTGCCTTGGAAGCTGCAATTTTGATTTCAGCGCCTGTACGGGGGTTGCGGGCTGTACGGGCAGGACGCTTTTTCACATCGAAGGTACCAAAGCCAATCAGCTGAACTTTCTCGCCCTTCGCCAGAGCGCAGTTGATCGTGTCGACGAAAGCATTCAGAGCTTTTTCGGCATCTTTCTTGGAGAATGATGTTTTTTCTGCCAGAGCATTAATCAGTTCACTCTTGTTCACGGGTAATCTCCTCCTTGTCTTTATGCAGGTTGCATAAAAGAATATAAGTATGCCAAAGACCGGAATTATTCAATTTCGCCTTCAACATGCTTTAAGTATACACATAGTTCACTGAAAGTCAAGCTTTCTAAGGATTTTCCGTCCATGAATATATTCTTTTCAACCTGTTTTACAGCACTTTTCAGGCGATCAGACGTCTGGTGCAGAATCCATTCACTGTCGAGTTCAGAATGACAGCAGAGAACACAGCAAAGAAAAAGCAATAAACCATATAAACGGGCTGTGGTTTCAGCGTCATGTTTTCTTTCCAGCTTTAGGAGAATGTTCCGGAGCTTCGTAATTACATCTGAAGAAGAAATATCAGCTTTAGTAAAACGGCTGATCTTTTTGATGATCTTTGAAGCATATTTCAGTGCAGGAAGAAAAGTAGGAATGTCGTCCAGGTTTTCCGAAAGGGTATAATGTCCGGTTTCAGTCTGTTTGATTCTATCCCATATTGCGGCATTATTATCCGGTGCCGGCGAATCTTCAGAGAAGACATGAGGATGCCTTCTGATCATTTTCTGACAAATCTGCGTAATGATATCATAAATCGTAAATTCATCAAAGTCTTTGCCAATAGATGAATGAAATACGATCTGAAAAAGAAGATCTCCCAATTCTTCTCCCAGATGATCAGGATCATTTTCATCAATTGCGGCAACACATTCCCAGGCTTCCTCTATCAGATAAGGACGCAGAGAATTATGAGTCTGCTGTCTGTCCCAGGGACAGCCGTCTGGAGCACGCAGGCGCATAACAATATCTGCAAGATCCTGCAGAACGTATTTCTCCCTGTGCAGATAATCGGTTCCGGGAATCAAAACAGCAGTAAAATGGTTGTACATACGCTGACGGTCCAGCAGATATAGCTGCAGCGTTACCGGACTGCCGGATTCCTGGATGAGGAAGATGATGTGTTCGTCTTCCATAACATCCGCAAGAGCAAGCTTTACCTGCCCGGCAAGTATGGCATTGTCAATTTCAGTGATTAACAGTGTACAACGCGGATCATAGACAAAGGAAGAAAGAAGATCGTAAGCAGGGAGAATCTGAACGGAAGAGTCCGGAAGATACCTCAATGAAGAGGACAGATGAAGATCATATGAACTGATACCCGGCACTACAGTAATAAGCATATGCTCAGGAATTCGCCTGAAAAGCATTTTAACGGAGTTATCCGTGTAAGCATCAGGCACAGCATAAACAACGCCTGACGAACCTGCGCATCGAATTACTTCATCGGCTATATCCTGTGCCAGCTGGTCAAAATCCTCAGCATCACCATACAGTTCATCCAGCGTCTGATAATTTATTGTATTAGCTTTAAGCCAAACAGTCAGAGGATGTTTTCCTGTCCGGAGAATAAGCTGTTCTGCTTTTTGAAGCGTATTGATTGTTATGACATTCAGAAGATCAGGATCTCCCTGACCGATAGAAACAATCTTAATTTCATTTTTCATATTAAGATCCTCATCAGAGCATTATGAACAGATAACGGAAAAGGAAACAAATCCATAAGGAACAGCTGGATCATACGGGACACAGCGGACAGAGAAAGCGTATGAATAAAGACAGTCAGTACTTATGCCATGCGGAACGTGTGAAAAGAATGAAAAGAGGGAGAAGTTCAAGTCTTCCGAAGAGCATCAGGAATGAAGCAGTCAATTTGGCGTGTATACCATAGCCGGCATAGTTTTCCACCGGCCCGACTGCGCCGAGACCGGGACCGACGTTGCTGACACAGGTAAGAGAAGCGGAAAGGTTTGTGCCGATGTCGTAATTGCTGCCGAGAGACATGATAAAACCACCGACAAGTATAAGCGCAACATACATGAATGCAAACTGGGCGATCTGGGACAGCATATGTTCATCCACGGCTTTACCGTCAATGCGGATTACATCCATTTTCTTCGGCTGTCCCGTGGCACGGATGTTTCTGCGGGAAAGCTTGCTCAGAACGATAATTCTGATTACCTTAATACCTCCTGCAGTTGAACCGGCACAGGAACCGATTAACATGGCGATCACTATGATAATATGTGATGACGCAGGCCATTGATTATAATCATAGGTAACAAATCCTGTTGTTGACATGATGGAACTGATCTGGAATGAACCGTAACGCAGAGATTTCAGGAAATCTCCCTGATAATAATCCAGATTCAGGAATGAAATCAGGATCATAAATGCTGCCGCAAAAATAAAATACCAGCGGAATTCTTCATCGTGAAAAAAGGCTTTTATTTTTTCTCCGATCAGGCATTTATAATACAGTGCAAAATTTACACCGAACATAAACATGAAAACTGTAATGGCAATTTCAACAGGCACACTGTTATAATGTGCAATACTGTCGCCGTAACGGCTGAATCCTCCTGTACCGGCAGTTGCCATCGTATGTACGGCTGAATCGTATGGAGACAGTCCGCATAAAAGAAGGGTGACAAACTCAAGCAAAGACAGAAGAATATAGATTTTATAAAGGATTTTAGCTGTGGCGCCTGTTTTAGGAACCAGTTTGCTGAGGGACGGTCCGGGACTTTCTGCTTTGACAAGATGGGCGGTTCGGCCGGTCAGCTTTGGAAGGAGCGCAAGCGTCAGCACAAGTACGCCCATTCCGCCGATCCAGTGAGTAGTAGCGCGCCAGAAGAGGATGCCGCGACAGGCATGATCGAAAGTATATTGTGTAAATACACTGGCACCGGTAGTTGTCAGGCCGGATACGGTTTCGAAAAATGCTTCTTCAAAACGAGGAAGCGTGCCGGAAAGCATAAAGGGAACAGAACCGAATATGCCCAGAAGAATCCAGCCAAGAGCAGTAATAATAAATCCTTCTTTGAGGCGGAGATGGGAATTCTGATCTTTACCCGGAATAAAACTCATCGAGGAACCGGCCAGCAGGTTGATCAGGATACTGTACAGGATGGGAAGCGCGTCACCCTCGCCGTAAACCAGGGCTACGATCATAGAAGGGAGCATGGCAGCGGCTTCTATCAGCAGCAGTGCTCCTAACATTCGGACAATCAGCTTACGGTTCATTTGTAGAGCACCTCATTCAGGTCGGAAATGCCTGATTCAACAGAAATGATGACTACATGATCATTTTCTTCTATGTGATCATTACCGAAGGGAACTATGATTTTACCCTGATGGACGATGATTGAAACAAGGGAACCTTTTTTCATTGTCAGTTTTTTAAGCGGAATCCCAATATAGGAATCTCCTTTTCTGGCTATAAACTCAATTGCTTCGGCTTTGCCGCCCACAAGACGGTACAGTCTTTCTATTTTTGTTCCGTTACTGTTTTCACGCGCGCGAACATAACGCAAAATGGTTGAACTGGTTATAAACTGGGGACTGATGACTGAATCCAGACCAAGATCATTCAATATATCCTGATAAGCCAGACGGCTGTTTTTGGCAATTACTTTCGGTACCCCTGAACGGGAAGCGTGCATACCGGAAATCAGGTTTTCTTCATCCCGGTTGCTGAGCGAAACAAAGGCGTCCATTTGAGACAAACCCTGTTCTTCCAGCAAATCCTGATCTGTACCGTCGCCAACGATGACGTCAACCTTCGGCAGCTGTTCGCTGAGCACACGGGCTTTTACAGGGTTGATTTCAAAAAGAGTAACATGGATCCCCATGGGAACGATCAGTCTGGAAAGATAATAGGAAATTCTTCCGCCGCCAAGCAGCATAACACTGCGTACTTTATGCTTATTCCGACCGAGAAACCGGAAATATTCCGTAATTGTCAGCATGTCCCCGGAAACAAACACCTTGTCACCGGGCTGGATCCTGAAATCACCGCCCGGAATCATGACCGTGTTGTTTCTTTCAACCATGGCATAGAGAATACGCGGAAGGCGGGGCAACTTTCCCGCGAGGTCTTTCATCGGTATACCGACAAAGCAGTCTTCTTCCTGCGCGCGGAATTCAACCATTTCCACAAGACCTTTTGCGAAAGATTCAATACTGCCGGCAAAAGGATAGCGAAGGAGACGGCTGATTTCAAGAGCAGTAGCACGTTCAGGATTGATGGCAACATCAATACCAAGCTCATTCTGCAGCAGCATCTGGCTTTCATTAAATTCAGGATCGCGGATCCTGGCTATGGTATAGTTTGCTCCCAGACGCTTGGAAATGAGGCAGGCCAGCATATTGCTTTCGTCACTTTCAGTAGAGGCAATAACAATGTTGGCTTTATCCACACCTGCTTCAAGAAGAACTTTGGCATTAGCTCCGTTCCCGCGGATACACAGAGCATCCAGTGAACCGCTGCATCTTTCAATTACTTCATCATCTTTATCAATGATAATAACATCATGTTCTTCGGCAATCAGGTGTTCAGCCAGCGTGTATCCGACTTTACCGGCACCGATGACAATGATTCTCATGATAAGCTCCTCCTCATAAAAATCATTTTATTTTACCATTTTTCCATCTGCATGAAAAGCTTTTTGAAAAAGCAGAACCAGGATGGAACCCGGGCAAAAAAACAGTGCAGACAAAGTCTGCACTGTTTGGCGGAGAGTCAGGGATTTGAACCCTGGGTGAGGTATCACCCCACACACGATTTCCAGTCGTGCGCCTTAGACCACTCAGCCAACTCTCCACGTCAGCGAATGCTCACGTCGATAAATTATAGCGCCATTTTGCGTTTTGTCAAGATCTGAGTTTTTCAATTTCCTGATCAGTCAGTTTGCGCCACATTCCGGAAGGAAGATCACCCAGCTGTACAGGACCAAAACGTACTCTTTTCAACCGAACCACCTGATGCCCGACAGCTTCGATCATTTTACGGACCTGACGATTCCGGCCTTCATGAATCGTAATCAGCAGATCGGTGGAAAATGTATCATGCCTGATTAGCCTGACTTCAGCTGGAGAGGTTATTCTGCCGTCAATCATTACGCCCTTGCGTAAAATCCTTATTTCGTCCTCCGTAACATTGTTGGATACTTTTGTAAGGTAGGACTTTGGAATTTCGAAGCTTGGATGCAACAACTGATTCATCAGGTCCCCGTCATTGGTGAGCAGAAGCAGGCCTTCGCTGTCATAATCTAGCCGGCCGACGGGGAAAAGACGCACAGGATAATCTCGAAAACGGTCCATAACGGTAGCGCGTCCTTCAGGATCGGATACAGTGGTAACCTCTCCGACGGGCTTATTGTAGGCCAAATAATGCTTTTCCGCTTCTGGTGTAACGGTACGTCCGTCTACCTGAACAATATCCGTATGTTCATCTACCTGTGTTCCAAGTACACGTATGATCTCACCGTTTACAGAAACACGGCCATCCAGTATGTATTGTTCAGCATTTCTTCTGGACGCAACGCCGCAGGAAGCAAGATATTTTTGCAGACGCATATTTCAGACTTCCTTTCAAAGATCAGAGGGGACAGTTTTCCTGAAGAGGAATATGAGTATACTGCCTTTTCCCGGATTTCATTTCTTCCATGGTCTGCCCGGAACCGATCAGTTTATATTTATAGGTTGTCAGCCCCTCAAGACCCATAGGACCGCGGGCGTGAAGCTTGCCTGTTGCAATGCCGACCTCAGCTCCCAGACCATATACAAAGCCGTCGGCAAAGCGTGTTGAAACATTCCAGTATACACCGGCACTGTCCACTGTATTCATAAAAACAGAAGCATTTTCGGAATTGCCCGTAACAATGCAGTCTGTATGATGAGATCCGTAATGATTAATATGTTCTATAGCCTCATCCAGAGAAGAAACTGTTTTTACAGAGATGATATAATCGAGATATTCTGTGGACCAGTCCTGTTCTGTAGCCGGAACACAGGGAATAATAGCCGCTGTTGCTTCGTCCCCGCGGATTTCAACGTTTTTTGCAGCCAGACTGCGATACAGTTCCGGCAGAAATACGGGAGCAATATCCTTATGGACCAGAAGCGTTTCCAGAGCATTGCAGACAGATACGTACTGTGTTTTGCTGTCTGTAACAATTTTACAGGCGATTTCGGGATCGGCGTCACTGTCAACATAAACATGACAGATTCCATCCGAATGACCCAATACAGGAATACGGCTGTTATCCATAATATAACGGACAAAACTGTTGCTTCCGCGCGGTATAATCAGGTCGATGAGCGTGTCTTCCTTCAGCATCATAGCGACATCTTCACGTGTTTCAAGAAGATTTGCCGTATGGACTGAAAACCCATTTTCATCCAGAGCCTGACAGACGAGACGGCATAATACCTGATTCGTATGAAGCGCTTCACGTCCTCCCTTCAGAAGAACGGCATTTCCGCTTTTTATGCAAAGGGATGAAATCTGAATAAGTGCATCCGGACGACTTTCAAAAATAACTCCGATGACACCGATCGGTGAAGATACACGGTACAGTTTTAAGCCTTCTGTAATCTCAGTGGCTGTCTGAGTTTTATTGAGGGGATCAGGAAGGTCAGAAAGCGCATAAAGACCCCGCACAACCTGATCCAGCTTTTCTTCACCAAATACCAGACGGTGAAGAAGCGGGGCAGCCAGATTTTCATCGGCGGCGGCATCAAGATCTTCTTTGTTTGCGCTGAAGATATCATCCTTGTTTTCTTTCAGCAGACGGGCAAGCGTTAAAAGGACTTTGTTTCTCTGATCTGTAGTTGATACGGATATCTGATAAAAAGCTTTTCTTGCATTAGCGGCAATTTCGTGCAGGTCTTTCATATCCATCCCTCCCTTTGCGAGATTATAGCAGACAAATACACGATTGAAAAGGGAATGTCTACGTGATATACTTTTCAGGGAGGAAACTGTAATGCCGCATCAACAGGGTATCAAAACCATTGCACAGAACCGCAAAGCTTTTCATGATTATTTTGTTGAGGAAAAAGCAGAATGCGGCATAGCTCTTTTCGGAACAGAGGTAAAAAGCGTCAGGCAGGGTAAAGTAAACCTGAAGGAGAGCTGGGCCCAGATCAGAAAAGGGGAAGTATGGGTCGAAGGAATGCATATCAGCCCATATGAACAGGGCAATATTTTTAACCGTGATCCGATGAGACCCAAGAAACTGCTCCTTCATCGAAGCGAGATCCGAAAACTTGAAGGACAGGTTATGAAACAGGGCTTTACTCTGATTCCGCTGGAAATGTATCTGAAAGATGGGCGCGTAAAAGTTTTACTTGGATTGTGCAAAGGTAAACAGCTGCATGACAAACGTGACAGTATTGCACGGAAAGATTCTGATCGGGAGATACGGCGTGCACTGAAGGAAAGACAGAAGTAAAGGCTGTTGAATCGTGTTATTGTATCCGGGGATGATCCGGTTTCGACGGGGGTAACAGAGGAAGGATAAGCGAGCCGCAGACCCTGTACTGCGTAAAAACGGGGAAAAACAATAACTGACAATAGCAATTACGCTTTCGCGGCTTAATGCTGCGCGTCGGCTCTGACCGCCTGCAGATCAGAATACCGGCGTCATTAATGCAGGGAACGAATTTCGCCTAAGCTTTGCAGCGGAATCCGTAAAAATGAAGCTACTCTGAATAGTGTTTTTCCGCGGACGTTATTCAGAGGAAATATAACCACGGAATGCGCTCGGAGAAAGTCTTTCTGAAGTACTTTCGGACAGGGGTTCAACTCCCCTCATCTCCACTCATCAAAACGCCGGTCTGTATGACCGGCGTTTCTGATAAAAAAAGATCCTGAAAAATCAGGATCTTAAGTGCGGTCGACGGGACTTGAAAAAATACCGTCTTTTTTATATTTTGGTACGGATTCCGGAAAACTCAATAAAATCAACGGTTTGCGCATTACGCTTTAGTATACTTTATTACGGTTTATTTCTTCTGTTTTTCGCTGGTGGCGGTATGGTGGCGGTATTGGCGGTATGAAAACATAAGCATATGCAGATAAAACAAAATGTGTAATAGATTGTACAATAGAATAATGTTATATAGCACTAAAAAGACAAATATACA
>JAEEGL013085955.1_pt1 | contig 12597 bp, 10 predicted proteins | sample 9134231 | NCBI WGS metagenome assembly JAEEGL01 (sample SAMN16246548, study PRJNA631951) | gut metagenome | biome: gut microbiome; feature: rumen; material: fiber-attached | host: Bos | place: Iran: Karaj | collected 2018-10
GATGGGGATTGGGGATTGGGGATTGGGCCCAATCCCCAATCCCCAATCCCCAATCCCCAATCCCCAATCCCCCATCCCCAATATCATTTCTTTGATTACTTTAAATTATTTTTATTAATAAATATATATTTAATAATTATTTTTATTATTAAAATTGAATTCCTTTTTTATTAAATTCTTCTTTATAATATTTAATTATTTTATTCTCATCATTAAATAGTTTTTTTCTTCTATAATTTCTAATTCCTTCAATAAAAATTAAAAAAATAGAATTAGTTAAACCACTTTTAAAAGAATAATTTAAACCATATTTATAATTCATAATAAATCCAGTAGAAAAACCAGCAAAAGCTTTATTTAGCATATCATTTTTTTTTCTAAATTTATATATTCCATTATATGATAAAGAATAAATCAAAGAACATAATAAAAAATTTTTTCCTATTTTTTTTGTTTTATCTTTTATATATTTTAATGAACTTTTTTTTCTATCAATTTTTGGAATCACATAAACTCGTTTTATTATATAATATATATTTCCTATTGAATAATCTGTTAAAATATTTTCATTTATGTTATATGTTAAAATTCTTGGAAACGATATTAGGCAATTCATTTTTTTAAAAAATTGATTTTTTTATTATTGAAATTTATATATATAATTATACAAAAGTTATTTTTAATTTTTGAATTTTTAATGTATTTTTTGGTTTTATTTATTTAATTGATTAATTCAATTGGATTATTTTTAGGAAGATATTCATATTGTTCATCAAGTTCATTTGCTCTTATTTTTCTAAAAGATTTAATATATTTATAAAAATAAAATACTAAAGATATAATAATAAGAATTAATATTATAATGAAAATAACAAGAAATAACATAATAAAAGAAAATCCTTTTTTCATTTTTGTATAAAAAGAAATTATTTTATTATCTTGATCAAAAATTAAAATATGCTTTTAAAAAAAGGTTGACCAAAGATCCAATTTTGTGTCTCATCAATTTTATCATTTTGATATTTAAATCCAACTAAAAAATAAATTTCATTGTCAAAAAGTTCAAATAGTTCATTTTGAGTCAATTCATAATTAAAATGATTAAAAACAAAAATAATATTTTTAAATTTATTTAAATTAATAGATTTATCACAATAAAAAAATAAAAATTCACTTCTTGAGTCAAAAATAGTACTTTCAATAATTTTTTTTTTACATTTATTATTAATTAAATATTCATTAAAAAAATCAAATATAATATTATCATAATAAATTTTAGTCCCAATAATAGAATTAATTGAAGGTTCAAAAAAACAATTTTTAAAAGTGGTTAAACTTTTATTATCATAAATAATATTTTCACTTTTAATCATCCATTTAATATGATAATTATCATTATTTACTGAAATTTTTTTTAAATCATTAATATCAAAATTAGTTATATTCATTTGGATAAGCTCCAATAATTAAATAATAATTATTTATTTCATTAAAATAAAAAGAAAAACCAAATGAATTAATATCATTATTTTCTTTTAATTGTTTTATAAAATTTATATCTTCTAAATTTTGACCTAAAGGTAAATGAATATCTAAACCTAAAGTTCCAGAAATATTTTTTCTTAAAGAAGTAGCAAGGATAAATTTAATTTTTTTATTTAAATTTTTTTTTTCATTTATATAAAAATTATCTATTGATTCAATTCCATATGAAAATTCTTGTTCTGGAGAATAATAATTTATTTTATTTGATATTTTTTCATATGAAGAAGAATTTTTTTCATTATATTTAATTATATCTTTTGGCACTTTTATTGAAGAACTTGAAATAAAAATTGCATATTTATTTAATTCAATATTAATTGGAATTTTTTGAATTGGATTTCCTATTGAAATATTAAATGTTAATTCACTATTTAGTAAATTATTTATATAATTATTTTTTGTTAGTTTTTCTTTATATGTTCTTTTAAATGGAATTTTTATGTAGTTTTGACTATATATTTTTTTGGATATTAATATTATTAATGGGAATAAATCATTTTATTTAAATAATTTATATTGATGTAATTATATTATATTGATTAAATCGTTTATTATTATTATTTTATTTTATTTTAATTTTTTTTTATTTCTGTTTAATGAAAAATTTGACAAAAAATTTTTCAAAGAAAAATTGAAAAAAACATTATTAAAAACGCAAAAAAAATCTTAATACTAATAAAAAAATGGAAAATAAAAATAAATTCACAAAAGATCTCCTTTCACATGCTTTTACTTTTTCCTTTAAAAATTTACTTTGAAATAAAAATCAGGAAAAAATTAAGGAATTGTGTATCTCTAAGTTTTTATCAGAAAATTCAAACGGAAAAAAAATAAAATATAACAGGAAAAATTTATTAAAAAATCATTGACTGGACACCGGATTGTGTAATTATAATTTTTTTTTTAATTGGAAAAATATTTATTTTTTTTTTAATTTTTTTGTTTTTCTAAGTCAATAAATATATTCTAATCATTTTTATATTAATTATTTTAAAAAATAAACAAATATTTTGTTTCAAACAAATAAATTAATAAACATAATGAATATATTATTGTATTTTAGAACTAGTATTATTTATACAATAATAAAATAATTATTTTTTAAATTTTTTTAATATTTTAATTTTTAATTATTTACTTTATTTTATTTTATTTAATTTATTTGAATTTTAATTGAATTGATGTGAACTTTTATTTGTATCACTAAATCTTTTAACAGAATTAAAAATCCTTTTCAAAATACAATGTTCCGTGGAAAAATGTTTATTTTGAATAATTCCATAATGACATCCACATTCACAATCTTCTTTTGCAACCATATAAGCAATCATAAAAGCCATTTTAATATTCATAAATTGAAAAGTACTTTTAGCCACATTATTTTGTTTATTTAAAGGATCAATAATAATTAATTCATGACTATTATTTATAAAAGGATAAGAAGTTTCTTTTTCATTATTTTCATCTTTAATGGGATAAACTGGATAAGTAATAATAATAAATTTATTAAAATCAAAGAAAATTCCATAATGACCTAAAACATTTAAAAAAGTTTCTCCTAAAATTATTGGTGAATTTGAATTATATTTTTGACTATCAATTTTACTTTGAATAAAAGAAACAACCATTAAAACTAAACCATAAGAACTTAAGCCTCCAGTATAAGGATTATTTAAATTTCCATTATTTAATAAAGTTTTCAAAGCCAAAATAATAGGTTTTAAAACAGAATAAGTATTTAAATAACTTTTAATTAATTCTACAGTTTTTAAACCAAAATGATTATCATCTTGAACAGAAATATCAATATGGAAATTATATTTATCATTAGAAACTAATTTAATAATTGGAACATTAGTATTTTCAATAAATTTATAAGATTTAACCCAATTTTTAGTGATTAATTTGACAAACAATTTATTTAAAAAAAATTCTTCTTGATAACCAGGAGTAAAAGAAATAACAGTATCCATATCAGACCAAGGAAGACATAAACCAGTACAATAAGACCCATATAAATTTACTTTATAATGTGGATTTATTTCATTTACTGTATTTTGTAATTCTTTTAATAAATCTTGAATTATTGGTTTTTTATGTGATATTATTTCTTCTATATATTCTTGATAGTCTGTTAAATCTTTTTGAAGACTTTTTATTATATACATTTCTTGATAGGTTACATTATTAAATTTTAAATTTAAAAATTCATTTTCCATTTCACGCTTTTTTTCTGGGTTTTCTAAATATAAATTTATATCATTTATTGTTGATTCTAATTCTTTTATTTTATTCTTTTGATTTTCTATTTTTATCTTTTCTTTTGATATTTCATTTTCTGTTTGAATTATATTTTGCTCAAGATCATTTTTTTGCTTTGATTGATTATTTAATAAAAATTCATAATTTTCTATTATTGATGTTTTTTCTTCTATTAATTTAGTTGTTTCAATAATTTTTTCTGATATTTCATTTAAATCTTGATTTAAATCTACATTTAAGTAATTTTCTTCTTCACTTGATATTGATAAGTATGATGGAAAATTTTGGTTTTTTAATTCTAAAGGAATTATTAATGAATCTTTTTTATTGTTTCTATTTATTGAATTTAATGCTTTTTTTGTTTGTTCTATTGTGTTCATTATTTAGGAATTTTTATTTGTTTTTTATTTTATTTTAAAATTTTTTTGTTTTATTTTTAAAGAATTTTTTTTGGGGAAATATTATTTAATTTTTTATTTTTTAATTTAATTTTCATTTATTTTATTTTTAAATGAATAATGGAAGAGTTAAAGATTTTTTAGATTTTTTAATTTATATTGGTTTAGTTTCTAATAAGACATTAAATATATTTAATAAAAATTATAATCAAATAACTCAAAATCCAAATTTAACAGAAAAAAAGCAAAATAAAAAAGAAAATTTATATCAAACTTTAACTAAAGTATTAAATAATTATTTTACATCTCTTTCGAATTTAGAAATAAAATTAATATCAGAAAATATAACAAATAAATATAAAGATAATAAATTAAAAATAATAAAAACATTACTTAAAAATATATTTTTAAACAAAGTTCAAAAAATAAAATATTTATATTTAGAAAAATGGGTGAATCAAATAAACAAAATAAAAAATGAAGAATTTAAATTAATTTTAACAAAAGAAACAATTAAAACAGAACAAAATGTAAAAGCAGAAGAAGAAAAACATTTATCTCGTTTTGAAAAAATTCAAAATGATTTAATTAATAGACAAAATAAACATTTAGAAAAATTTAAAAAAAATAAAATGGAACAAATGATTAAAAATGAAAAAAAAAATAATGAATTGTGTCCTTTTTCTCCAACAATTTATACAAAAAATTCAAAAACACATATTTCAGAAAGAAATCCTTATAAAAGATTATATGATGATGTTATAAAAAGACAAAATAAAATGTTACAAAAAGAAAAAGAAGAAAATGAAAAAATAAAACAAAATTCTTTGTGGAAAAGTAAAAATAAATTTTATAGTAAAAGTAAAAATAATTTAGAACAAACTATTAATAAATTATATAATGATCATAAAAATTATCAAAGTAAAAAAAGATTAATGAGAAATAATTTTGATAAAGAAAATGGATTTACTTTTCATCCTGATATTTCTTTAAATTCAAAATATAGTTTTTCAATGAAAGATTTTAGGAATAAAAGTCAAGAAAAAAAAAATTATATTTCTTTATGGAAAGAAACTAAATAAAATTTATTTTTTTATTTATTTTTATATTTTATTCATTTTTATATTATTTCTCTTTTTCAATTTTTTATAATTTTTAAATTAAATAAAGTTGTATATAAAATAATGTTTTGAATTATCATAAGTTTTTCAATATAAATTAAGATACTAAATGAAAAAGTGATTATAAATATATGTAAAAATTTTAAAAAAAATAATTAATCATAAATTTATTTAATTAAAAACATAAAGTTAATAAACTATATACTATAAAACAAACATAATTTAAATATTAAAAAAAAAATGAATTCAAATTTTGGAAATCAAAACCAAACTTCATTTTTACAAAAAATAGAAGAAAACACAAAAGAAATAGAAGAAGAAATAGAAAAATTATATGAAGAAGAATATAATGAAAATTTTGAATATATTCTTTTGAAAAAAGATTCTGATTTTATGAAATTAATAAGAGAAAATGTGAAAATCACATTAGTAGATAAATATAAAAGTGAATGTTTAGAAAATGAATTGTTATTAAAAATATTAAAAGAAAAAGAAAAAAATTTATATTCAAACAATTATTTAATTGATAAAGAAAAAATAAATGAAAGTTTATTGAAAATAAATAAAGAAGAAAATAATCAAAAATTTTCATTTTTAAAACATTGTAAATATCAATCAAATAATCCAATTCATTATTGCAATGAAAGTAATAATTTTATGATAATAATAAATTCAGAAAAAAAAATAGATTTAATAATATGTTTAAATTGTTTAAAATCCTATAAATCATCATTTATAAAATTATATTGTGACTTTTGTCAAATTAATTATTATACAAAAATAATAACAAACGAAAATAATTCAAATGAAAATTTTTTACAACCTGCAACATGGGAAAAATATCATTGTCATTTAATAATAAATCAACAAATGATTTGTATAAATTGTAAAAAGGGAAATTTATTTTTAGATATTAAATCAAATAAATTAATATGTAAAAAATGTGATTTTAGAAGTGATCCTTATAATATTATTTGGACTTGTATTAAATGTGGTCAAGACTTTAATTCTTATGCAAAAATTTATAATCCTTATATTTATAAAAGTTTAAGTTTATGTATTAAAAAAGGTATTATTGAAAAAAAATTAGCTGTTCCTAAAAAATTTCCTTGTGGTCATTTTAATAAAAATTTATTCCATAAAAAAGATTGTGATGGTAGTATTTTTTTTACTTATTATAATGGAAGAAAAATGGTTCTTTGTTCTAAATGTAAATCTATTATTAAATATGAAAAATTTATTTTTATTTGTCCTCAATGTAATTTAAGATTTAGAGATGAAATTAATGAAGAAGATTTTTTGATTGAAAAAGAAAATGAAATGAAAAAAAAAGAAGAAGAAAAGAAATATGTTGAAGAATATTATAAAAAAATTTTCGAAAAAAATATTGATTTTAGTAATAAATCATTAGAAATTTCCACTAATCCAAATAGTAATACTAATTATTCTGATAATTTAATTAATAAAGATTCTTTTGAACAAATTAATAATAATAAATCAAAAACATTGAAAAGTGTTTCTCCGAATAAAAGTAAAGAAAATATTATTCAATTTGAATATAAATCTGTAAGTGAAAAAAAAAATAATTTAAATAATGAATTAAATAATGAATTAAATAATGATTTAAATAATGAATTAAATAATGATGATAATAACAATAATTTTTCTATTTCTAAAAATTTAAAATTTGAATTTGAAAAAGAAAAAATTATAAATTTTAATATCAAAGAGGAAAAAGAACAAAATGAAAATGAAAATGAAAACAATAAAATAATAAAAAAAAATAATTTACCGTTTTTCGAAATAAAAGATTATGAAATAATATCTCAAATATCAGAAAGTTTAAAAAGTAAAGTATTTTGTGTTAGGAAAATAGATGATAATAAATTTTTTACAATGAAAAAAAAATATATTCATTCAAAGGAAGATTTAGAAAATTATTTAAATTTATATGAATTACAATATAATTATTCAGATGATATATATATAACAAAAGTATTTGGGGTAAATTATAATGAAGAAGAAATAAGTATTTTAACAGAATGTGGAATAAACAGTTGGGCAAGTGAAATAACAACATATAAAAAGATGAAAAAATTTTATTCTGAAGAAGATTTAATTAATATTATATATCAAATTAGTTTAGCTTTGGAAAATTTACAAAAAAAAAATTTAGCTCATTTTTGTATTAATCCTTTTAATATTACAGTTTTTAAAAATAATATTTATAAAATTACTGATTTTGAACATGTTACTTGTTTAAATTCTAAAAATATTATTCAAAATGATAATAAATTTATTAGTCCTGATTTAAATTATTTATTTCATTCTAAAAAATTAAATGGAGGAATAAATTTAATTAAAAATGATGTTTATTCTTTAGGTTTATGTTGTTTATTTACAATGATAAAAAATAATAATATTGATATCTTAATAAGAGACTTTATTAATATTGATAAATTTTGTAAAAATGAAGAAATTATTCAAAAATATATAAATAATGTTATGAAAGTGAAGAAAGATAATAATTTTTATTCGAAAAAATTTATTCAATTAATTTGTAATATGATGAAAAATAATGAAGAAGAAAGATATGATTTTAATAATATAATTGATTATATTTGCAAAGAATATGAATTTGAATGCGAATAAATCATTAATTTAATATAACTATAATATTTAATAATATTTTTCATAGTATAAATTCCAATAAATTTAAAATATATATAAATTAAATTCATAATAAAATAAATATCTAATGTGTTTTTAAATTTTGAAATGTATTTAAATTGTATCCATAATTTAAAAATATAATTTAACTTATTTAAAATTTATATTTTTTGTTTTTGATAATTAAAAATTAATTTAAATGAATTATGAAAATAACTTTGAAGAAAATAAGAAAAATTCAAAAAAAAGAAAACTAAAAAAAAATTATAATGGAATTTTTTCATTTATAGAAGATGAATATACATTTATTTTAAAAGAACTAAAAGAAAGGAAAAAAAGATTAAAAAAAATAAAAAATTTTTCAACGGATTATAATGCAAGAAACCAATATAATTTTACAGAAGGTTTACAACAAATAAATAAAAATTTAATAAAAAAATCAATTGGAAATTATTATAATGATAGAAAAAAATTAGAAATAGATGAATATCCTTTTAAAAAAGAAAATAAAACAGAACAATTTACTTTTAAAAATAATAATCCAAATAATTATAATGAAATAGATCAATTTACTTTTAAAAATAGTAAACCAAATAATTATAATGAAATAGAACAATTTACTTTTAAGAAAAAAAATGATATTAATGAAAATGATAATTTAAATTCCAAATTAGATAATAAAAATATTAATATTGAATCTTTAAATATAAATAATAACGAATATAGTTTTAAAAAAGAAAAGAATAAAAATTATAAATCAGCATCTTCAAAAAGAAAAAAAAAAAATTTAAGTTTAAATAATTTATATTCAGAAACTTCAGAAAGTTTACAAAATGAAGAAAATAATAATTTGCAATCTTTTTTAACATATAATAAATTAAATGATAATTTAAATGTAAACTCAAAAAGTATTTTTTCTTCTAAATATAATTACTCAGACAAAAATCCAATAAATAGATATTTAAATGAATATTTAGAAAGTGTTAATAATGAACATTGTAATTCTTTTGAAAAGTTAGAATATGAAAAATTAAAAGCTTCAAATAATATAAAAGATAATTTAAAAATTTTAGAAGAATGGATTAAAGAAATTAAAGATAATAATTCCCAAAAAGAAACAATTGTCAACAAGAAAAAAAATATTAAAAAAAAATTAAATAAAAGTGTTAATATTTTTTCAGATAGAATTAAAAGTTATAGTAAAAGAAATGAAAAGTTATATTCTAAAAAGAAAAAATATGATAATGAAAATAAAAGAAATATTGAAACTTATTCTAAAAATAAAAGTGAAAATTTAAAAGAAAATTTATCTATTATTGGAATTAAAAATAATAATCAAAATGTTTTAAATGAAATAGAAAGAATTAAAGAAGAAAATAAAGTTTTAAATGAAAACATGAATTTTGAAAAAAATTATATTAATGATTTAAATAAAGAAATTCAAAATTTAAATAAAAATATTTCTAAAATTAAAAAAGAAAAAGAAAGTCTTTCAAATATTATTATATCACAAAAAAAACAAAACGAATATATTAGAACAAAAATAAATAAACAATTTGGTAAAACTTCAAATTTTATGTTAGAAGTGAATAATATATTAAAAAAATCAAGAAAAAAAAGCTCAAAAAATAAAAAATAATATATATTAAAAAATGATGATTTTTTTTTTGTTTTTTTAGAATAAAAAAATTAAAAGATATTTAAATAAAAAATTTTTTACTTTTTATTCAGTATTTTCTTTTCTAATTTCTTTATTTTTAATTAATTCCATATCAATTCTATTTAAAACTTTTTTAAAATCTAAAAGTGATTTTTGTTGTAAAAGAGAATATGGATCATCAATCTTATTAATAATATTAACATTAGCAACACTATCAGAAGGTAAATCTTTAATACTTTTCATATAAAAATTATCTCGATTAATATTAGTGTTATTCATATAATTTAAATTTTGATTTTGTAAATTTTTAAAATAAATATCATCATTAATATTATTATTAATAGAATTTATTCCAATTGAATTAATATTATTCATTCCATTTAAATTAATATTATTTCTCATTAAATTATTATTATTACTACTTAATGGAGTATAATTAATATTTAAATTTGAATTATATGAATTATTGATTTTATAAGAAGGGGATGAAGGACTTCTTTTTGGAATAAGATTTTTATTAATTAATTTACCTTCAATTAACTTTTGTTTATTTTCTTTTAATATTTCTATTTGTTTTTTATATTTTTGATTTTCATTAAATAATTCATTTACTTTTTTTTTCAATTGAATAATTTTATTTTTATATTCTTTTAACTTCAAATTATAAGAATTAATAATATTTGAAAAAGATTGAGTTTTTTGATTAAATAAATCATTAGCTTCTTTTATATTAACATTAAAAATTTCAAAACCATTTCTTAAATCTCGATTTTGTTTTAATAATTCTTCTCTTTCAATTAATAATTGTTCAACTTGATTTTTACTTTCTTGAAATTGAGTAATATTATTTTCAGAATCAATTTGAATTTTATTTATTTTTAAATTGAAATTTTCTTCAATTTCAGAAATTCGATTTTGTAATTCTTCTATAAATCTATCTTTATGTTCATTTGCTATATTTGAATCTATATATTGATTATTTAATAATTTATTTTCTTTTTTTAAATTATATATTTCTTCATTTAATAATTTTATTTTATTTTCTAAATTTGATACTTGCTCTATTACAATTTGAGAATATTTCCCATTGTTTAAATTATTATTATTTTCATTTAAAAAAGATATTTTTTTCATATTATTATTTATATCATTTGTTAATGAAGAAATTGTTTTTTGTAATTGTTGAATTTCTCCATTTTTTAATTTTGATAATAATTTAATTTCATTTTCATGTTGATTTTGAAGGTCATTTATTTTATTTTCTAACATTTTTTTCTCAAATTCAATTTTTTGTTTTGAAATTTCTGTTTCATCTAATTTTTCAGTCAATTCTAATAATTGCTTTTTATCATTTGAAAAATTCGGATTTTGAATTAAAGTTTCATTTGTTGATAAAAGAGATTTATTTTTTTGGGTTAATTCTAATATTTTATAATTTAATTCTTCATTTTTTTTTTCTAATTCAGATATTTTTATTTCATATTCATTTTCTTTTCTTTTTAAATTTTCAAATATTTGAGTTAATTCACTTAATGAAATATCCTTTTGTTCTAAATTACTAGATAAGTTTAATTTTTCTTTTTCTAAATTAGAAATTGTTTGTTTTAAATTTTCATTTTCTAATTTAAAATTATTTAATGCTGATTCTACTTTTTGAATATATAATTTCATTTCTGAATAATTTTCTTCATTATAGTTTTGTTCTTGTATAATAGGAGTTTTAAAAATTTGAGAAGACATATTAAATATTGATTTTAATTGTATTTCTTAATAAAAATAATATTAAATATTATGAATTATAAATTATAAAATTAAATCATGAAAAAATTAAATTTTTTGTTTTTCGTATGTAAAAAATAATTAATTTACTTTTATCTTTCTGTAGTTGAACTTGCAGTTGAATTTTCTCGAGATTCTAAATATCTTTCATCAAAAGAAATATCCATATCTTCTTTTATACCTTTACATATTTTTTCTTTATAATATTTAAACATTCCAATTTGCCTTCCATAAAAACATGTATAAACTATAGAAGAAGAAGCAACAGAAATTATATGAATAAAAGCTAAATAAGTAATATCAGGATAAAATTTATTTACTACTCTATATATTGTTCCAGGAAAAAAATCAAATATTTGAAATAATGGAAATATAATAAATGTTAAAGCTAATTTTTTTTTTTTTTCTATTTTATTTATATCTTCTTTTTCTAATGTATTTGATTTTCTTATCATTCTTATTAATAGTATTGTACTTATAGTTGAAGTTGTTATTATAATCCATTTAACTATAAAAATAAGAAGTATATAAGTTTCTTTTCCTAATTTAATAAAACAAAAATGATGATTAGCTCCTATTACATCTTTATATTTTAAAAATGAAGTCAAGGAAATAGGAAAAATATAACATAATAGATAGAAACTAATTAGTTGAGCTTTTTTTTTATTTTTTGGTGATTTTTTATTTTTATTTATTATTTTTAAATATAATAATATTACTATTATTGTTGTCCATAATTCTAAAGATAATATTGTTGTTGTTAATAACATTGATTGAAATTGACAGAAAAATCCATTTTCTTCTCCATAATATAAATTACTATCTTTTGTGTCTTTCCAATTTAAAAGTGTTCCTAAACATTGAATAAATGATACTATCATTGCATTCATTACACAATAAAATATATTGTTTTTTTTGTTTTGATTTTTTCGCAAATAACATAAAAACAAGATAAATAATAGTGTTGTTATAATATTTATTATTATTAGTATTGAATATATTATTCTCATTTAAAAATAATATTATTAAGGTTTATTAAATAAATAATTGATTAATATATTAATTTAAAAGGATATTCATGAAGAAAATCTAAATTATATAATTTCTTTGTCATTCAATAAATATATAAAAAAATTATTAAATATATTATTGATATTATCTA
>JAEEGL014685196.1_pt1 | contig 12597 bp, 15 predicted proteins | sample 9134231 | NCBI WGS metagenome assembly JAEEGL01 (sample SAMN16246548, study PRJNA631951) | gut metagenome | biome: gut microbiome; feature: rumen; material: fiber-attached | host: Bos | place: Iran: Karaj | collected 2018-10
CCGTCGCGCATGGCGGAGTCTCGCCGGAGAACATCCTCCTCGATGTGGGCGGACGCGCCGTCCTCGGCGGATTCGGCTCCGCGCGGCAAGCCACCGGCGACGGCAACTCCGCCTTGCTAGCCGACGATGTCCGCGCCCTGGGCGTGCTTTTGCGCGATGTCCTTGGCGGACGCGTTCCGCATCGTCTGCGTCCGCTTTTCCGCGCGATGCTCGCGGACAATCCCGCGGAGCGCCCCTCCGCCGCCGACGTCGCGCGGCGCTTCGGTGCGTCTGCCGGCCGCAGCTCGCGCCTGGCGATGGCCGCCGCCGGCGTAGCCCTCACCCTCGCCGTCGTCGGCGTGGCCGCCTTCTTCGCCACCGCATCGGCAGACGACCGCGGCGTTGTCGACGAAGTCCATTCGCCCATCGTGACATCCCGTTCCAACACGCTCTCTTCGCGCCTTCCCGCGCTCCCGGCTGATGTCATCGGACGCATTCCCTGGTATCACCTCATGCATTCATTTGATCGGACGGCTCCGGGCATTGAGGCGTATGGCAGGCGCTACAACGAGTTCGCGGCCGCGCATCCCAACTGGAACAATCCCCGCCGCGATGTCTGCGGCGGTGCCCGGCGGCTGGTCCGTCTTCCGGGCGATGTTCAGCTGGAGTTGGCGGCGGTCCCGGCGGGATTCTGCCGCCGTGGCTTCTTCCTGTCGAGCAATTCCCCCGACCGCGCCGAATGCCTCGTCACCGCGCAGTCGGCGCTGATCTCGCGGCCGTTCTGGATGGCGCGGACCGAACTCACACGCGCGCAATACGCCGCCGTGATGCGCGTCGCCCCCGCCGTGGAAGGGCATCGGGCGAGGCGTCTCGCCCCGTGGGAGGGAAGGGGAGGCCGCCCGCTCTCAATCGAGGGCGGCGACCTCCCGGTGGGCGAGGACCTCGACCTCGCGGACGTTCTGCGCTTCATCGACGCCCTGAACAAACTTTGCGGGCTGGAAGGCGAACGGCGCTTCCGCCTTCCGACCGAGGCCGAGTGGGAGCATGCGTGCCGCGCCTTCGTCGGGCGGCGCTACGAAGGCGAACCCAATCCGGGAGACGCCGCGTGGATGGCGGAAAACAGCGGGGGCGCGCCGCATCCCGTGGCGTTGAAGGCGCAGAACCCGCTGGGCCTCTTCGACCTTCACGGCAATCTCGCGGAGTGGTGCGCCGACGCCTACGGGCCCCTGACTGACTGGCCACCTTTCGACTTCTGCGCCGTACCGGCGTCGAACAGCGCCCCGCGCGTCGTGCGCGGCGGCTCCTTCCGCGACGCCGTGGCCGCCTGCGACTCCGACGCCCGCGCCGCCGCCCGGCCCACGGAAAAGGGTCACGCCATCCGCCTCGTCGCCGGGCCGTAGGGACAGGTCAAAAAGTCAGAGTCGCGGCGGCCTGACGCCCGCCTCCCTGCACAATGCCGGAAGACGGGCGCGTGAGGCTTTGGCCCGGTCAATGATGCCACGGGCGGCGGGCGCGGGCAAGTCGATTTGCGAGGCCAGCCGAAGCAGGTCCGCCTCGCCGGGATTCGCCCCTTCGCCGGCGACGGACAATGTCTGCCAGCCACCCGGCCCCTCGCAGAACGTGAAGTCGTAGAACGGTGCAAGAGACCATCGCCCTTCGGAATCCATGAGAAACGAGAAGTTCTTGAGGTGGTCGTCGCGGTTGTGCATCAGGACATTCAGGCAGGCCCTCAGGAAGAGTTCGCGCTTGGCCGATTCGTCTCGCAATAGCGCTGCGCACAGGCGGAAAAGAAGCGAATACTCGTTTCCCGGAATGCGAAAGTCGGCATTGAGCAATCCCGCTGCGGAATGCATGTGGATGCGCCGCCCACCGCTTGCGCGGTCGAAACGCTCCGTGGCGAAGAATTTCCCCGCCTTTGTTTCGACAAGACGGTGCCGGGCGACATCCGCCCCCGCTTCCGAAGCCAACTCCGCATAGACGAATTCAAGGGCGCCCGCGTTTTTGCCTTCGGCCCGCGTGTTGAACTTGACAATCCAGGGCGAGAAGCCGTTCTCAATGGGCGAGCCGGGTGGAAGCACGTCGCCAGTCCTTGGATTGAAAAGAATGTTCGCCTTTGGCCTTGCCCCGCCGGAACTGCCCGCCGCCCGCCTCAATGCGGGAAGCGCCTCTTCGATTTTCCCGTCGTCAAAATCCCAGGCGTTGCGCGCCAGCATGTCAAGCCGGAATTCTTCCACCATTTTCGCGTCGATTGGTTCCTCCGGTTCAAACACAAGCGCCCCCATGCCGTCTCCGCCAAGCGATGCGAAACGTTCCATGAGAGTTGGAAGCCTGCCGTGCCTTCGAAGGAAGCGGGTGTCTATGATCCTCCGCCCCCAACCATCGGGAAGGGCATCCTCGAAAACGCCGAATGTTTCTATCCCGCCACTTGACGTGCATACGTGGATTCCCTGTCTCGGCTGAAGCCTCAACGGGGAAAGGGGAAGAGGTGCGGCGAGAAACTCTTCCTCGAACTGGAAAAGTGAGTCTCGGCCTTGTTGGGAAAGAACTCCGACTGGACGGCGGTCGCCTGGTGCAAAGGCAAGGGAGACTTTTAGCTGTTCAATGCTCATTGCCGGCCTCCATTCCTGCCGCTGTGTCGTATGCGCTTCGGTCTTGGAGTATTTGGTCGGAAGGTCTTGAGATCGGCCGGCATATCCGCCAGATGCCGCTGTCCGTCGAGAAACTCCTTGAAGGGATCGAGCGCATTCAGGGCGAAAAGCACTCGTGCAACGCGGTCCATTGAGGCAAGGCCGGTCCGCTCCAAACGGGAAAGGGTTGAAGCCGGGACGCCGGCCCGCACGGCCAGTTCAGACTGCGTGAGTTGCGTCCGCTGCCGCAAAGAGCGGACGAGGCCGCCAAGCGCCTCGGTCACATCCCGTGGCTCGACAAGATTGATGTTCAATGGGGTGTTCATGCGTTCCATTATACTACAATATTTTGAAATAATCAAGGTTTTTCTCGGTTTACTGCAATATATGGGAGTAATAGGAGGGCCGCCAATCATCAATTCTCAGTGTCCATCAATCGGCAATGATTCCCGCGTAATTGTCATTGACATTGCTGGACAGTTGCGATTTGTGGACAATTGCATACTTGTGGACAATAACCAAGCCCCCTCTGGGAGGGCCGCCCGCCGCGGCGGCCGTTGGGTGGAAAATTTCCAAAAATTCTCTCTAAAAAATTTCATGCTTTTCCCATACCAATATAGAAGGTTTCATCTTCATCCCTCCGGCGGGTGCCGGAGAGGGAATGACTTAGAACCATTGTCTAGGAAGTGTGCGGCAATTGGGCGATCAAGTCTTCTGCCGATGTCACATTTGGAACTCAGAAAGGAACAAACAATGACTGGCGATGACAATAATACACGAGTAACGAAGAAGATCTGGGCGAAGGCCATATTCATACTCCTCTTGCCGATAATTGGAGGATGCGTCGCAGTTGCCATGGGCGCATCCTTTTGGATTGGCCTCATTGCCGGATGCGTGGTCAGTAGTATTTTCGGCAATCCGTTTAGGCAGAAGTAATGAAATTTCATCTTCGGTTTCCCTCCGGCGGGTGCCGGATGAATCAACCAACACGGATTTCACCGGACAAACCATGTCCAGAGGGGCAACAATGGTCTCCATGCAAGTGAACCAATGTAAGCGTAAAGGAGGACAATCATGAGCGCAGATGAGAAGATGGCGAAACTTATTAGGGAAAAAAATAAGGAAGAGGCCCGTCTGCGTGAAGAGTATGAGGCGGCCCGGAAAGAGGCGGAAGAGTTGCGACGCGCGGAGGAGAAGACTGATAGAGACAAGTTCTGGGGCGAGTTCTGGGTCTGGCTACTCCGTATGCTGCCATGGTTTGCGGGCTGGTGCGATTGGGCCAAGGTGGATGGTGAGGCCTGGCCATACCTGCTTGAAAAGCAGCCGCAGTTCGCCGACAAGTGCGGCAAGTGGGCCGAGTTTGATGGGCGCGGCTGGACCGACCTTCTTCGTAGCCAGCCGCAGTTTTCGCACAAGTGCGACTGGTCTAAGCTGAACGACGATGACTGGACGCGGCTTCTTGAAAAACAGCCTCAGTTCGCAGAAAAGCGAAACAAATAGACCCAGCCACCGTGCCAACAGCAACAGAACAAAGGAAGATTGAAGCGATGTGGAACGAAAAGTACGGCTCGCGCTTCGACATCTATGCCGCAGACAAGGAGTTTTCATGATCTTTTCTGAAAGTGAGTGGCCTCACTTTCAGACTTCCTCCGGCGGGTGCCGGAGGGAAGTTCACACTGATCAGCACATAGGAGGTGGTTCCAATGAGTTACGAAGACTGGTTTAACGAATTGGACATTCAAGACGACATCGATGAAGTGTTCTGTCTCTACAGGACTATAAAGGAACGCTCGTCGAATTGGGGATATGATGTCAAAGACTCTGGCAACATATTTGTCGTTTCCAATTGTTATGGCGAAGCGCATCGCTTTACGTCTAAGACGCAGTTGACCTTTTGCAATTACCTCGACTCCCTTTACGAACTTGGAGTTGAAGGAGAGCATGAATTGCAAAAGAACATGCGCAAAAGTTCTGACAAGGACTAGTCACCAACCCTTTCCCGCCCGGCGGGTGCCGGATGCGAGATCAACCCCCACGCCGGCGGGTGTCGACGCGGGATTAACCAACAACAACCGCCATCTAGGGTGAATCGGTTTCACCCGATGACAATGAACAAGGAGTTCTGTATGTACGTTGACTGGGATGATCGTAATGTCAAGGTTTATGACGACAACTCAAATACTGTTCAACGATTTATCAACGTTCCTCAGCTTGAGGTAATCCAAAATGCCGTCTGTCAGGGAGATAAAGTCATTGTGACGACAGATCGCAATATTTATGTCTACCAGAAAGACAATTATTACAATTTCACCCTAAAGAATATCCGCAGCAGATAAGCAAGTAGGTGCCGATCGGCTGTATGCTGATCGACTAACGCCACCCCCTCCCCTGCGCGGGAGACCAAGCGGGGGAGGGCTTTTCAACTTGGACTGAAAGGAAATCGCGCCATGTGGAATTCGAAATACGGCAGCGGATGGAGACGGCAGAAGGATCTGCTCTTCGAACGCGAGGAGGTCGAAACCGTCTCGCAGCTTCTCGCGAAGCTCGCAGGCTTGCAGAGCAGGGGCTTCTATTTCAGGGGGCAACCCGACGCCCGGTACAAAATCACATCGTCCATCCAGCGCGCGTGGCTTGATGGGGAAAGCTGGAGGAGGCATGCCGACGACCTTTGCTTTGCCGAGTTTTCCAAGGAACTTGTAAAACATGCAAGAGAAAGATTGTTCGCGAGAATGAGAAAACCTCGCTTGATGGATCATGAAATCTGGGGCTATCTTCAGCATTACTGCTGCCCCACGCCCTTTATCGACTTTTCGTTCAATCCCTTTGTCGCGCTTCATTTCGCGTTGCGCCATGCCAGCACGAATGAGGGCTGCTGCTCGATCTACGCAATGGAGCCGGAAGAATACCGCAAATCCAATTTGCGCGATTTCATCAGACTTGACGAATTCCTCCAGAATGCCTATGCGAAAAAAGCCAATCGCAACACGTCTGCCGATGCAGACACAATCAGCAAGGAAATACGAAGCCTTCGGGAAGCGGAGTTTGAATACTGGGGATACCTCGACAAGACGGCCGGAGGCATGACGAGTGTCGGCGGAATGCCGAAAGACGGGGTCGCGCTTTTCATATACAAGGATTTCTCGAAATGGCACAGGAAAGCCGTGACGCCGCGCCTGAAGAAGCAGGAAGGGCTTTTCGTCTATGCCCCAATCGAGGACGAATCCCTTGAGGAGTTCATGTACCGCAAGAACATGGAAGTCAATCCAGATGGCGATCCGAATGGTTTCGTTTACCGCAGGATAAAGTGCCTCGACATACCGTGCAGCCTCGTCGAAGAGACAAGTCGAAGCGTTTTGGGCGCGAAAATCACTGAATCGTCGCTGTGCCTTGATCCCTGCCCGGAGGAAAACAAGGCGAAGGAGATGTTCGGCTCCTGGCTGAACTTCCTTGCCGGAGACGAGAGGCTTTAGCACAATAGGAAAGAACTGAAATGAATGACTTTTTCCTCTTCGTTTGGCGCTGCACCATAGGCCCGGTGCTGTTACTTCTTCTGCTGCTGTGCGGAGCCGTCAGTTTCCTCTTCGGCGGTCGGCGCTTCCTCAACGGATGCATGATGATGGCGAGGCACGCGGGCATGTATTACGCTGGTGACGCGACCCCATACTATGGACTCTATGACATACGCAGACGCTACATGCCGGAACCGGAAAGGACAACTCCGCTTTCGGCTCTCCTTTGGAATGTGCTTTTCGGCGTCTGGCTGCAGATTCTATTTCTGGTTCTTGCCGCGCTGTGCCATTTCCTTTTACCATGGCGTTTCGGATTCCATATGCTATCGCTGGCACATGGAGTCCGAAACCCAGCATACTTCATTGAATGCTCTAATGGAGTGGTTTGTTTATGAACTCGTGGGATAGATTCCTCCTCGTCGTCTGGCGCTGCACAATCGGCCCGGCCTTGTTCTGCCTGCTGCTGCTGTGCGCCATCGCCAGTTTCTTTCTTGGCGGCTGGCGCTTCTTCATCGGCTGTTGGAAAATGGCGATGTTCAGCGAGATAGTGGATTGGGACAGTGGGTTACTTTGCACGCGTCAACATGATGATCTTGGAATTGGCAGAATAAGGACGACGAATTGGATTTCGTTGATCCTGTGGACGTTACTTGTCGGCCTCTGGCTTCGGATTCTCTTTCTGACCCTCATGGTCGCCACGCATCTTCTGCTTTTTTCGGATTGGCTTGCCAAGGCCATGCTTAATTTGGCAGACGGCGCCCGCAATCCCGCATACGTTAGGATTTTCTGGACACACAACTTTGAGATGGACGATGTCGGACGTTTTCAAAAGAGTTGCAGATTATTCCATCCCTTTGAGATCAGTCGGCGGAGTGACTTGTCAAAACTTAACGGCGGGAACTGGGTGCATCTGCTTCTAACGAGGCCTCAGTTCGCGGACAAGTGCGACTGGTCGAAACTGCACGGCAGGGACTGGGACGAGCTTCTCGGGACACGCCCCGAGATCGCGGACAAGTGCGACTGGTCGAAGCTTGGCGGCAGCTTCTGGTCGTCCCTTCTTGGGAAACAACCGCAGTTCGCGGACAAGTGCGACTGGTCTAAATTTGACGGCGAAGCCTGGGCCCGGCTTCTCGCGACACGCCCCGAGTTTGCTGACAAGTGCGACTGGTCGAAACTGGACGGCGAAGACTGGTCGTGTCTGCTTTGCAATCAGCCTCAATTCGCGGACAAGTGCGACAAGTGGGATGTGTTCTCCAGTAAAGACTGGAGTTATTTGCTTGGAGAACAACCACAGTTTGCCGACAAGTGCGACAAGTGGGACGAGTTCTCCAGCGAAGACTGGAATCGGCTCCTCAAATGGCAGCCGCAGTTCAAATCCAAACGCTGCTGCGAATAGCTCAAGTTGCGCAAGCCGACTTTAACCAGCAATCAACCCACAGGAGGCAACAAGATGAACCAAGGATGCGAAATCAACGACAGAAACCGCAGCGGGAAGGCGGAGGAGGAGCAGGCACGGGTAAAAGAGGAGGAGTGCTTGTTTCCCCGTGATGAAAAGGCAACCACACTTCGCACATACTGCCTGCTGGGACTGGCGGCGGTTATTATTCTGCTGGCAGCCCGTATGCACTGGACGGCCTTCGTGCTAGGCCTTCTGGCGTCATTCTTCTGGCCTCTTGCCGCCAGGAAAAACAGGATCTCGGCGTTGATCCTGGGAATAGTCGGGTATCTCGCGATTCCCGCCCCCTTCATCCCGCTCATCCTGCGCCATCCATACTTGGCCGGGATACCGATTGGCATTGCGCTGGTCTTTTGGGTTCTATTTTCTCGCAGCATTGACGAGGATGAGTTGAAATTGGAGCAGACCGGGGAGGAGCTTGAAGATATGAGACGCAGCGATGCCTGGGCCATCTTGGTTCGCTTTCTGCCGCTGTTCTCGAAATGGTGCGACTGGTCTAAATTTGACGGTGGGCACTGGGCGTTTCTTCTAGGAGCACAGCCGCAGTTCGCCGAAAAGTGTGATTTTGCGATGCTGGACGGCAGCTACTGGTCGTCCCTTCTTCAGAAACAGCCGCAGTTCGCCGAAAAGTGTGATTTTGCGATGCTGGACGGCAGCTGCTGGTCGTCCCTTCTTCAGAAACAGCCGCAGTTCGCGGACAAATGCGACTGGGAGAAGCTGGACGGAAGGGATTGGATGTGGCTGCTCGGCGAGCAGCCGCAGTTCGCGGACAAGTGCGACTGGTCAAAGCTGGACAATGAAGACTGGTGTTTTCTGCTCGAAAAGCAACCGCAGTTTAAAGCCATGCGTGGCAAATAGCCAAGCGACACACTACAATGCAGAAGAACACAATTTCATTAATGGGCAATCTGGAGAGAATGCCGCCGCTTTGCAGGTTGCCAGTTTTTTCAGGCGGAAAACAACATTGGAGGCATTAACCATGAACGACGAAACCAGGAATGACTTCGACGACTTGCTCACAGGGAACTTTGCTCGTTTTGCAGGAAGGAAAATAGGCAAAGGAGTAAACAATGCGCTGGACAGAACGGGTAGGAGAATCGAGGAGAAAAGGGAAGAGCGAAATCAGAAGAAGGGAAATAAAGGCTGCATAGGCTGCGGATGCGTTGTGCCAATCTTCATTGGGTTCTTTATCCTTGTTCACCTGCTCTATAACAACGCGCGCCCATCTCCCAGCTCATCAACCGAACAAGTAAAGGCGACTTTCGCGAAAGCCATCGGGAGAATGGTGAAGTTGACTGGTGGCCAATTGGCCGGACTTCTGGCGCGCGAGCCACAGTTCGCCGATAAGTGCGACTGGGCGAAGCTGAAAGACGAAGACTGGGCGAAGCTGCTTGCGAAGCAGCCACAGTTCGCCGACAAGCGCGGCAAGTAGTTCACCACGGACAGTCACGGACGGGCTTCGCTGACGCTCGCCTTTTGTTTGCGCAAGCGTAAGCGCAGCGCGTCCGTGTTGGTCAGTGGTTGAATTTGCCCCCGCGCAAACCAACTTTTCACCAACCACCAACCGACACAGGAGACAAGACCATGGCCGATGAACAGGACAAGAATCGTGAGACGGACACTTCCGAGGAGATCGATTTCGACAGCCTCGATGGCGAGGGAATAGTTGATCTGCTTAGCAAGCAGCCGCAGCTGGTGGACAAGTGCGACTTGTCAAAACTTGGCGGTTGGGACTGGGAGCTTCTGTTGAGGAGGCGGCCTGAGTTCGCGGAAAAGTGCGACTGGTCGAAGCTTGGTGCCACGAATTGGGCAATTTTGCTGGGGTATAAGCCAGAGTTTGCGGACAAGTGCGACTGGTCGAAGCTGGATGGCTGGAGCTGGAATCAGCTTCTCGCAAAGCAGCCCCAGTTTGCGGACAAGTGCGACTGGTCTAAACTTGACGGCGAGGCCTGGGCCCGGCTTCTCACGACGCGTCCCGAGTTCGCGGACAAGTGCGACAAGTGGGGGGAGATTCCAGAAAAGTCCGAAAGATGGAACACGGATTGGCGCTCTCTCCTCACCGAACAGCCGCAACTGGCGAAATACAAGCCGGAGAAGTAGTTGAACGAGTTCAGCAAGAACCCGCTTTCACCCGCATTTCAAGTTGACTGCCACATGGCATTCTGATATAATGATTGCATCACCGTGACAAAACGCCTCGGCCGCATCGGCGCGGCCTGCGTCCGCCACAGGCGCGGCAAATAGCCGCGCAAACCAACTTTTCACCAACCACCAACCAACACAGGAGACAGAACCATGGCGAAATGTAAGACAACCCAGTCCGTGAAGAGAGTGCCAAAAACGGCGACGGAGGTTATTATTTTGAACAAGCCGTTTTCTGGGGGATGGCTGAATGGAGAAGGCCATATTGCACATGAAATCATTGATTTCCTGAAGGATGACCACGGTAACCAGTACATCTATGGTCTTCATTCCGGAATCTGCCCCAAAGAAATTTGGGTCGGTGAAGTCAATGACGAATCTCTCCCTGGCAAAGGAGCCCTGATTCGAGGAAAGGATGAACCTCTGAAGCGTATTAAGCAGGAAAAATGTGCTGCTAGATATTTGGTTCTTACTAGTGCAGCGGACAGAAAGGAAAAAAAAGGGTTTGACACCTTTGATATTCTTTATGTTGTTGAATTGGCGGAGAAACTTCACCGCATGACCGGTTGCGACAAGAAGAATGAAAAGAAACGGCGCACAAATATTGAAAACAGCAAGCAGTTGGTAACGAATCTGGACATAAAATATAATGGCAAGCTTTTAAGTGATTGCTTTGACCTAGATTGGGACATTTTGGTTACCTATAGGTCTGGGAAAATCTATGAAGCCAAGAACAGAATACCGTTTGCTTTGCCATACAAGTGGAGGAATAAAGGCTATGTTTGGAATAAGTGCATTGGGAAAAACGGCAAAGAATCTGACAACAAGTATTTCAAGAAACTGAAGCAAACAATCAAAGACGCTATTGCAAATTCTTCATTGGTGGAGTTTGACGCCAAGCAGGTTTGCGAAAGCGAGTTCAGAGAAGAGAAATTCCGGAACCTTAAAGAGAGAAGTACGTTTCTCGACATTCTTTCGTTGCAAGATTATGAGCAAGCTTATACGAATATGCTTTATGCTGTTCTGCGCGTCGATAACGGGAATATGATGAAAGAGTTTTGCTCTTTCATGCAGGCCAAGGGGAAACTGCCAACAAGTGCTTTTGACATTAAGCAATGGAAGGACATCAAGGTCCAATGGGAGAAATCCTCAAAGGAAGGTGACACGAAAGAAAACTTTGATGATGAGGAAGCGCAACCGAGTGCCAAGAACAAGGAAAAGAATGGAAGAATGGACATCTGCGCCGAGATTTTTGACAATGGCGGAAATAACAAGAAATTGATCCAACGTGTGGTTCTCGAAAACAAAATTGATAGTGGACTAAACGGTCGTGACAAGATAAAAATGATTTCGCAATTGAACACCTATTATAAGTGGGGTAGCGGGGAGAACTTGGAGAATCGCCCTTCACGAAAAAAACCTCTTTGCATGGTTATTGCTCCAACATATCGAATTGAAGAACTGGAATGGGAGATTAAGGAACTTGACAAAAAACAGTCAAGCCTTAAAGACAAAATGTTAAGAGATGAGCACCGCAAGTACCATCTTTTAACTTATGGTGACGTGGCAGATTTCATCGACAAATTTAAGGCCAAGATTGGAAAAGAGATTGATCCCGCATTTGTTGACCAATTCTGCTGGTCATTCAGAGCACATTCTCTCGAGAAAAAGGATGATTACGCCTGGAGATTCTTCTTGGAGACTAAAAAGACATTCACACCATGACCAGATGTGAAATCCGCGTCACGAACCGCGGCGAAGACAGCAACGTCCTGGCGGATCGCGTGGACGAGATCGCGAGAGACCTTCTCTGCGGCTTGTGCCGGGAGTTTTCGTGCAAGCTCAGCGATGACGGGAAGACCTACACGGTCTCGTTCAACGTGGAGGATGTACCAGGGCTTCCGAGGAAGGAGTTCGAGGATGAGCTCCGCGAAATGGCCGAGGACGAAACCGATTCGGTCATTTACTCCTACAGCATTTCGTGATTCCGATTTCCAAAGCAAAGCCCGCAAAGTCAATTGGCCATTGGAATTGGCATCGGCAACATTTTCACATTTCCGTCGTTCATCACCTAAAAAAACTTACCCAATCTGCTCTAAAAAAAGCCGCGCCTCGGTGCAATAAATAGTAAAGATGAGTAGTCGCGTCGTTCGGTGAACCACCTGAACGTGCCAACCAACTTTTCACCAACCACCAACACAGGAGACAACACTATGGACAACGATCCGAAACAGGCAGCTGACGCAGGGAACAACACGACCGGAGACCCGATCGCCTCCATCCAAAACCTACTCGCCGACATCAAGAACAATAACAACATGATCAGCCAAGTCTATGAAAAATTAAATGTATTTGAGGAAATTGCAGATAAGAACTGGGACGACGAAATGGAGAAACTAAAAGAGAAGTATCCGAACCTCGAACGCTGGCAGATATTCATTATAAAGAAGTGTCCCGAGATGGCGTCTGAGTTATTGCCCCGCTACCTGGAATGGGTTAAGGAAGTCGAGAAAGAAGCCAACCGGCAAGAGTGCATTCTGGACATCTTCCTTGATTTCAAGGATGGCAAGGACTGGGTGGACTTACTTTGTGAGCATCCAAAGTTCGCGGACAAGTGCGACTGGTCGAAGCTGACGGATGAAGACTGGGAGCGTCTTCTCAAAGTCCAGCCCCAGTTCGCCGACAAACGCGGCAAGTAGTCAACCACGGACTGTCACGGACGGGCTTCGCTAACGCTCGCCTCTTTTGCTTGCGCAAGCGTAAGCGCAGCGCGTCCGTGTTGGTCAGTGGTTGAATTTGCCCCCGCGCAAACCAACTTTTCACCAACCACCAACCGACACAGGAGACAAGACCATGGCCGATGAACAGGACAAGAATCGTGAGA
>JAEEGL017037662.1_pt1 | contig 12597 bp, 13 predicted proteins | sample 9134231 | NCBI WGS metagenome assembly JAEEGL01 (sample SAMN16246548, study PRJNA631951) | gut metagenome | biome: gut microbiome; feature: rumen; material: fiber-attached | host: Bos | place: Iran: Karaj | collected 2018-10
AACATCACATAAATCATTTTCAATGAAAGGACCGAACAGCCATGAGTATGATGCGAATCAATTACCGCAGCGAGATCCTCGGACGTTATGTAGATGTAACTGTCGTTTATCCGACCGACAGTCTAACAATACATGAAGCCGGTGACAGAGTAGTTGCCAATCCGGCAGACGTAAAAAAACTGTCGCCATATGTGCCGGGGATGAAGTTCCAGACGATATATCTAATGCACGGCGGCGGTGACGATGACACACTGACCTACCGCTATACGAACGCAGAGCGCTTCGCGCAGGATCACTATGTTATGCTCGTAACCCCCAACATCGTTCACAGTTACGGTATAGACACAGCATACGGCGTCAAATACCAGAGTTTCCTCGCCGAGGAGCTCCCGCTGGTCATCCAGACACTGTTTGCCTCCTCTCCGAAACGTGAGGACAACTTCATCATGGGCTATGCGATGGGAGGAAACGTCGCTCTCGGCACAGCACTTCTGCATCCCGAGCTCTTCCAGACATGTGTCGATATGTCAGGCGGCATCGGAATGACGCTTGACACGGAAGCCCTGAAAAAAGAGCTTGATTCCGCTCACTTCAGAAACGGTCTGTACAGAACTACTTTCGGTGCTCCGGAGGACCAGGACACTGCAGCCCACAATCTGTATAATGCCGTAAAAAAGAACATAGCTGAAGGGAAGCAGCTCACTGACCTTCACATAGTCTGCGGAAGCAACGAGTTCATCATAAAACGCGTAGAAAACGATGTCAGAATACTCGGTGAGCTGGGATATCCTGTCAACTACATCGTGGCAGAAGGATATGATCACAGTTTCCCGCTGTGGGAAGACTATATCCCGTATGCAATGGATAACCTTCTTCCCCTTAAGAATGCCCCGATCTATCCGGAATGATCTGCTGTCCGCAACCGGACCATGATATATAAAAAAGGGAGTTCTCCGCACTTGCGGAAAACTCCCTTTTCAATATGTATGTACTATCTGCGGATCAGTTGATCTTTACCTTTTCCCACAGAGTATTGATATAATCCAGCATTTCCACAGGAAGATTCCTGTATGCGTACTTGTTGTACTGTTCTGCGAAGTTTTCGATCGGAGGATAGAGGATATCTATCGTCTCTTCACCGAGATCTTCCAGATACTCTTCGTCTGTATAAACGACTTCATATGGAGACGCATAGTATGTATACTCCGCATTTGCAACTGCAGCATCCCTTGACATCATGAAGTTGATAAAGCACTCAGCGAGTTCCTTGTTCTCGGAGCCTTTGAGTATTACCATCGCATCAACGTAATAGTTCGTCGGATCAGGATAATAGAAGCGAAGATCGACGTTTTCGCTCTGGGCATCAAGCATAGTGAAATAGTCGCCTGCATAATAGGATCCGACTTTTGCCTCGCCGGTCTCCATAAGATTGTAGATCTCATCCATGACGAGACTGTAGACAAGGGGATACTGCGCCTTGAGTTCCTCTGCAGCTCTGTCCCATTCAGCTTTGTCTGTAGTGTTTACATCAATGCCGAGCTTATACATAGCTGTGCCGAAAGCGTCTCTGGGGTTGTTGTACTGCAGGATGCCGCCTGAGTATTTGGGATTCCAGAGGATGTCCCATCCGCGGGCATCAGCTTCATCCACCTGATTTGCATCATAAATGACACCGACAATACCGTAGGTGTAGGGAACTGAATACTCGTTTGTAGGATCGTAGTAAAGGCCTTTGAACGAATCATTCAATGTTGAATAGTTAGGTATATTTGAGAAATCGATCTTCTCAAGCATTCCTTCACTGATCATCCTGGCGATCATGTAGTCAGAAGGGATAGCAACATCATAACTGACTGCGCCTGCAGAGATCTTGGAATACATATCTTCATTGGAGTTGAAAGTATCATAAATGACACGGACTTTCTTACCGTACTCTTTCTGATACCATTTTTCGAACTCTTTGACTGTGTAGTAACTTCCTTCTGCACCTTCTGAGATGTACTCGCCCCAGTTATAAACCTTGAGCGTGAGCGTCTCTCCGCCGCAGGACGAAAGCATGATGCACATCATGGCGCAGAGCAAAATGACTGATAATACCTTTTTCATGTTTTATTTGCCTTTCTCTGTTCTTTTCTGTTTCTTCTCTTTTCACTCGCGTCTTCATCAGTAAGATTGCTGATAAGTAGCAGTGTCAGTATTACAAAGAAGATAATGGTCGCTAAAGCATACATCTTCGGTGTAACAGTTTTCTTTGTCATGTTATAGATCCTGACCGGCAGGGTCTGGAATCCGGCGCCGGATGTGAAATAACTGATGACGAAGTCATCAAGACTCATGGTGAAGGCCATGATCGCGCCTGTGATGATGCCAGGCATGATCTCCGGTATCGTGACTTTGAAAAATGCTCTCGTCGGCGTGCAGCCGAGATCCTGGGCAGCTTCGGGAATACTGGAGTCCATCTGCCTCAATTTCGGAAGGACCTGCAGGATCACATAAGGCAGACAGAATGTCACATGTGAGATCAGGATAGTGGTGAAACTCAGAGAGTCAGCCCTCCCGAACAATCTGCCGAAGAACACGAACATCAGCATCAGAGAGATACCTGTGATTATATCGGGGTTGGTCATAGGTATATCAGTGACCATATTGATAGTATTCTTGATCCACTTGTTCCTCAGTCTGTTGATGCCGACTGCTGCAGCGGTGCCCATGACCGTGCTTATCCCTGTGGCTGCAAGAGCGAGAATGAGTGTGTTGCGGACGCTTTCCAGCGTAGAAGAGTCGATCATGAGTTCCTTGTACCATCTGAATGAGAATCCGGAAAAGACTGAAAGACTCTTTGCATCATTGAATGAAAAGACGACCAGTATGGCTATCGGCGCGAAAAGAAAAATGAAGATTATCGCGGTGAATACTTTGGAAACTGCTTTCATTCCGTATCACCTCCGTAAGCCATACCGTTTGTGAATTTCTTGATAAGTGCCATCATTATGATCAGGATGACCATCAGTATAAATGCCATCGCAGCTGCGAAGTGCAGGTTGTTCGCCACATACTGCCCTTCTATCGCGTCGCCTATCAGGAAGAACTTACCGTTTCCGAGTTTCTGTGAGATATAGAATGTGCTTACAGAAGGAATAAGGACCATGTTAACGCCGCTGAGGACGCCAGGCATGCTCAGAGGGAATATGACACGTCTGAATACGCCGTAGCTGTTGCAGCCCAGATCTCTGGCAGCTTCTATGAGCTTAAGATCCATCTTGGCCATGACCGAATAGATGGGAAGGATCATGTATGGAAGATAGTCATAGACCATGCCGATGACTACAGCGCTCTCCGTTCCGATGATGTGCACTTTCCCGAGCCCTACTCTTGCAAGGAACCCATTGAGGATCCCTGTATCCTGCAGGATAGTCATCCAGGCATATGTCCTGATCAGGAAGTTCATCCACATCGGTATCATGATCAGAGTCATCATGATCTTCTGTTTCCTGCTGTTTGCTCTGGACATGATGTATGCCATCGGGTACCCCGCAAGCAGGCAGATCACTGTGCTTATAAATGCCAGCTTAAGGCTTCGCCAGAAGATAAGCAGATAAGTCCTGACTTCAGAATCGCCTGACTGGCTGGTAGCTGTAAAGAATCTTGTAATGTTATCAAAAGTAAACGAAAACGAGTTGTCCGTGAAAGCGTAGTATGCCACGAAGCCCAGAGGAACGACGATGAACACGAACGCCCACACAGTATAGGGACCGAGAAGTCCCCAGACCGGCTTGCCGTTTTTCTTCATTACTCCTCCTCCGTCCCTTCAACCTCGGAGATATCCAGCTCGCCTGATTCTATCTCTGTCAGTTCCTCAACCTCGTCAGAGTAGGTTGAGTAGTCGCCGTAGAGGCCGGAGTACTCGCTCTTTTTCATTATCTGTATTGCGTCAGGGTCGATCGTAAGTCCGATGTTTTCGTTCTCATCCACGAAATCCGTGGTCTGGATCATCCACTTGAACCCGTTTACGTCGACGATGATCTCATAATGAACGCCCATAAAGGTCACTGATGTGACAGTTCCCTTCAGCATTCCGTCTTCAGGCTTCACGATATCAACATCCTCAGGTCTTATTACAACGTCGACCGGTTCGTTGGTCCCGAATCCGGAGTCGACGCACTCGAAGATCTGATCGGCAAACTTTACCTTATAGTCCTGCAGCATCACTCCGTCCAGGATATTGCTTTCTCCGATGAAATCGGCGACAAAGGCATTGACCGGTTCATTGTAGACATCTATAGGAGTTCCGATCTGCTGTATCTTTCCTTCGCTCATTACGACGACTGTGTCAGACATCGTAAGCGCTTCTTCCTGGTCGTGAGTAACGAAGATAAATGTGATACCGGTAGCTTTCTGGATCTTCTTAAGTTCCTGCTGCATATCCTTGCGCAGTTTGAGGTCAAGGGCTCCGAGAGGCTCGTCAAGAAGCAGCACCTTCGGCTGAGCGATAAGCGCTCTGGCTATCGCTACTCTCTGCTGCTGACCGCCTGAAAGGCTTGTAACATCTCTCTTGGAAAAGTTTGAGAGCATCACCAGAGACAGCATCTCGTGGACCTTCTCTTCTATCTCGTCTTTGGGGACTTTTCTTTCTCTGAGTGCGAATGCGACGTTCTCAAATACATTCAGATGGGGAAACAGTGCATACTTCTGGAACACTGTATTTACATTTCTCTTATGTGCGGGCACATCATTGATGCGCTCTCCCATAAAAATGACATCGCCTTCATCAGGCTGTTCAAAACCGCCGATAAGGCGCAATGTGGTAGTCTTTCCGCATCCGGAAGGGCCAAGAAGAGTTAGGAACTCATTATCGTAGATATCAAGATTGATATCATTGAGCACTTTGACTCCATCATATGATTTGCTGATGTTTTTAAGCTCGATGATCTTATTCATGTCAGCCCCCAAAGCTTTTTATTTATATAGTAATTAATAAATAAAGGTGATATGGCTTTCAGCGCATATCACCTGTGAGTTATCCGTATCATGTACGCCCCTGCGGACGGAGGGAATACTATAAATACTTTGGTTCAAGAGTCCTGCAGCAAAGATGACTTTACTACTCTTATTGACCATTTCACAAGTTTTATGCCCTGTCAGGCACCGGTTATAAAGTAACCAACTCTGAAACTGAGCTTTTAACTCAATCAATAAGGCAACAAAGGTTGCCGGCCGCGATCGCGGCTTTCCAATCGGCATTCGACCCGGCTGTCCGTATGGCCTTGGCTTATCCTGAAAGGATAGGCGGTCAAACAATCCTGCTTCGGAAAATGCCTTTTTCAAGGCATATAGACTCTTCCCAAGTAGTTATTATATTCTACTCTCCCGCATCAGACGGTGTCAATGACACAGCATCATAAATACTGTTATTTTGTACAAATATTTTTCCAATAATTCTCAAAATAGACAAAACAGCTGTTTCCTTCTCTGTTTAGTTTTTCTGCAGACCCGTCGCTGTTTTTCGGTGCTTCTGATTATTTCTGTGTGATGATTATATGAGATCGGGCGGTGATCCTTCCGTCGTTTTGCACAACTGCATCCAACCGGTGAAGTAGTTTTGACGAAAGCGCATTCTCCGTATACATCTCAACATCCCACGGGATTATAATCTATAAAAATGAAACAAAGGAGGCAATAAATGGCCACTCTTCAGATGAACATATTATCCATGAAGCTTGGTATGCAGAGCAACTTTACTGTGATCCTGCCAAGTTTCAGGCCCGGTGTGGATGCCGGAAAAGATCTGAGCGAGCTCTACCCCAGAGATGTGCGATTCAAGACTCTCTGGCTGCTTCCCTCGGAATACGGCGATGACATCGAGGAACTCCGCTATACCTCCATTCAGCGGTATGCTGATGAGACAGGGATCGCAGTCGTTATGCCCGCTCCACTTAACAGGATGTATTCGAATGATCCTACAAACCAGAAATTCATCGATTATATCACAGAGGAGCTTTGGAGCCTGTGTCACGGCACTTTCGCTCTCTCGTACGCCAGGGAGGACAATTACATCGGAGGCTTCTCTCTTGGTGCATACGGAGCGATCAAGGCAGCGTTCCGCAATCCCGATAAATACAGCAAGGTCTTTATGGTCGGCGGCGTATTCGAAAAAGGGATCAAGGATGGTTATTTCAAGGATATAAATGCCAGGATCGCTGAGCAGGGCCTTATACCTCACCTGCCGCTGGACGATGCACTTCCCGGAGACGAGGAAATACCGGTCCCGGAAGGAAACGAACTTCCGAAAGTCGCTGTCTACTTTGCTTCAGAAGATGAGCTCTCGGATTATGCCAGACGCGCTGTGGAAAATCTCAGGTCCGCAGGATTCGATGTCGAGTACAAAGAGTATCCCGGCAAAGACACCTGGGACTTCCGTGACGAGGCCCTGAAAACCGCAGTGACGGAATTCATAGTCAAATAAGGAGGGATCGATCATGCCAGTAATGAGACTTAACTTTATATCAAAGGAACTCGGAATGGCGACGAATGTCACGGCTATCATGCCTGGTTTCGACCAGAATTTCGATGTTGGCAGATCGGTGAGCGAGATCTACGAGCCCGATCGCAAATTCCCGGTGCTCTGGCTCCTTCACGGAGGCAGCGGAGATGATGCCGATTATCTCAACTGGACCAATATCGCAAGATATGCCGTTGAGTATGACTGTGCTGTCATATGTCCGGCAAACTACAACGCGGCTTATTCCGATTTCCCCAGAGGTGCAAAGTACTATAAATACATCACAGAAGAACTCAGGGAATTCATCTTCTCGAGATTTCCTCATCTGTCAGACAAGCGAGAGGATAACTTCATAGGCGGTCTGTCCATGGGAAGCGGCGGCGCCATGAAGATAGCTATGGATAAGTGCGAGCAGTATTCATACGCGCTGATAATGTCCGGCGGCATTCCTCCCAAAGGTGTCATGCCTTCAGGCCACAGTGCATTCCGCGAAAGGATAATAGCTGCCGGTTGGCCGATGCCCAAACAGCCTGCCGATGTAGCACGTCCCGATTCAGAAGCGATCGCCAGGCGTAACATAGAAGAAGGAAGACCGGTTCCCACGTTTATCCTTTGCTGCGGCGAAAGTGACGCTATAGCTTATACTTCCCACATGAATGCAAGGAAAGTACTTCCGGAGATGGGCTATAAGACCATCAACTTCTCTCTGCCGGGATACAACCATGAATGGGACTTCTGGGAGATCTGTTTCCGTCACGCATTTGCCGAATGGCTGCCTACCAAACAGAAGACCAAAACGGAAGGAACCGCAGCCGCATGGGCTCCGAGAGACGAATCCAAGAACGATTGATACGTTCATATTTGCGATCATAAAAAAAGAGCCCTTCTGGGCTCTTTTCTTTTACACGGTTTTCAGCTCAGTTCGATCCGCTTTGCAGAGGGAACTTCAGCTTCCTTCTTTGGCAGGTGAAGCGTCAGAACGCCGTTTGTATAGTCGCCTTTGATCTGGTCGGAATCTATCTCACTGATATTGAAACTGCGTCTGTAGCTTCCAAAACTGCGTTCGCGCCTGAGGTACCCTTCGGAAGATTCTTCGTTCTCATCGCTGCGTTCAGCAGAGATGGTAAGTCTGTCTCCGTCCACCTCGACATTGATATCTTCTTTATTGAATCCGGTAAGATCAGCCAGTAGTTTGTATCCGCCGTCTTCTTCCATGATGTCAGTGCCGAAGCCGGCCATTGACGGAATAACAGAGAAGAATCTGCGCTCCATCTCTTCCAATTCTTTAAACGGATCGTAATTGAGCATTCCATTGTTGAAACGCCTGGTTGTAAGTCCAAACATCTTATATGTCCTCCATGTCATTTATTCGATCATTAATTCAGTATCTGATCTGTGTACGTTTTTATTATCTTCCGCAACTGTGAACAGAATTGTCTATATTTGTGAATCAGCAGTAAACAATTAGCACTCTTAATATGCGAGTGCTAATTGTGCCAACATGATTGTTTGTTGTTTGTTCACAACATAGGCACGCTATGGTGTATAATATGCGGACGGAGGTGATTCAAAATGTTTACAAAAGACGTGCTGATCCTTTGTCTTAAGATCTTCTTTTCAAGAATACTCGACGTCTCTCTGGGAACTCTCTGCACTATTTTTACGGTCAAAGGAAAGTCCAAGACTGCTTCGCTCATAGGATTCGTCCAGATCATGATCTGGTTTCTGGCGGTACGGACCGCTTTCAGTTCGGATCAGGGCGGCATACTGCTGGCTCTGTTCTATGCAGGCGGATATGCTGTCGGTACTTATGTCGGAGGTCTGCTCGCAAAGAAACTTATCAAAGGAACTGCAACCGTTCAGATCGTGAGCAGCAGCCGAGATGATACGCTGATAAACGCGATCCGCGATGCCGGTTTCGCCATCTCGGTCGTCAACGTGAATCCCTCCCAGTTCGGAGGAGAGAAATATATGATCTTCGCAGAGATAGACACGAAACGGATCGATGAGCTGAGAAGCCTCATATATTCGATCGACAGCAAAGCTTTCATCACGGTCCAGGAATCAAAGTTCGTCTATAACGGCTTTATCAAATGACTTACGGAGATCTGTCCATACTAAGCAAAAGCTCCTGCCCGGAAGAGCAGGAGCTTTTCTGTTTGTATTTATCTGGTCCGCGCGGGAAAGGTCATCCGACCATGCTCACAACCGAACCTTCGTACTTTTCTTCAATGAATTTCTTCACTTCGTCGCTGGTGAGCGCTTTAGCCAGAGCCTGCACCAGTTCATTATTCTCATTGCCTTCCTTGACCACAAGCAGGTTCGCATATGTCTCCGCCGCTACAGAATCGGTGGTCTCGAAAGCCAGGGAGTCTCTGGTGGCATTCAGTCCTGCATTGAGCGCATAGTTGCCGTTGATCACGGCAAGATCGACATCAGGAAGATGAGCAGTAAGCTGAGCCGCTTCCATCTCAACTATCTCAACATTATGGGGATTCTCGGTGATATCAAGCGCTGTCGCGTTCAGTCCCGCGCTGGGGTCGAGCTTTATTATCCCATTGTACTCAAGAAGCAGGAGAGCTCTGGCTTCGTTGCTCGTATCATTCGGTACCGCGATCTTAGCCCCGTCCGGAATACTATCAAGAGATTTTGTCTTTCCGGGATAAAGTCCGAGCGGCTCATAGTGTACAGCGCATACGGGAACAAGGTGAGTCCCCCTCTCCTCATTGAAACTGTTCAGATAAGGAGCATGCTGGAAATAGTTGGCATCAAGGCTTCCATCTTCTGTTGAAGTATTCGGGATCACATAATCGTCGAATTCCTTGATGACGAGAGTTATGCCTTCTTTTGCAAGGATATCCTTGCAGACTTCAAGGATCTCTGCGTGGGGCACCGGAGTTGCTCCGACTGTAATGGTCTTTTCATCCTTTTTTCCGCACGATGCCAGCGACAGTGCGAATACTGCGATGAGTATGATTGCCAGGATCTTTTTCATTTGTTTTTCCTCCTATAGTAAAGACGTAGAAGTCTTTAGTTGTTATTTCTGGAATTCTTGTCACTCTTTACGGAAAGCCTTGCTCCTGCTTCCTGAATGATCTGCACCATAAGGACCAGGATCACTATCAGCACGTACATTATCCCGGTCTCTCCTCTGTAATAGCCATAGTTGATCACTATGGAGCCGAGTCCGCCGCCGCCGCACACTCCAGCCATTGCGGAGAACCCCAAAACGGTGATGAGAGATGAGGCCGCCCCGGTGATCAGTGAAGGCACAGCTTCAGGAAGGATCACTCTGGTGATGATCTGCATGTCAGAAGCTCCCATGCTCTGCGCCGCCTCTATCACACCGTGTCTCACAGATGACGCTGAAGCCTCTACGCTTCTCGCCACGATCGGAAACGATGCGATAACAAGCGGGACTATTGTCGCCGAAGAGCCGACCGACGTTCCCATTATGAGTCTTGTTAACGGTATTGCCGCCACGAGCATTATCACGAACGGCACGGACCTCAGGAGGTTCACCACTGATCCGAAAGCCCTGTTAAGAACAGGTTTCGGCGATATGCCCTCCGGCCTGCTGACAGACAGAAACACGCCAAGCGGCAGTCCGATGATATATGAGACCAGGGATGCCGCCAAGGTCATATAGATCGTCTCAAAAAAGCCTGTGATCACAAGTCCCAGAAACTTGCTGTCAAACATCTGTCTCCTCCGTGTATGAAATGTTTTCGCTGTCCAGATAAGCCATCATCCTTTCCGCTGAACCGGCTCCGGACGGAAGCTGTATTATAAGCTGTCCGAATGTCTTGCCGTCTATCTGCTTGGTATCGGCTGCCACTATACTTACCGGTTCGCCGCAGCTCAGTACCATATTGGCCACGATCGGTTTGTCTGTGGTTGTCCCGTCAAATACAAGCCTCAGAAGCCTTCCGCTTCCGTCGAACGGCTCGACGCCTCCGGAAGGAAGGATCAGTTTCCTGGCTGCTTCTGTTCTCGGATTTCTGAAAACATCACTGACATTGCCTGATTCAACGATATGGTTGTCCGCAAGTATTGCCACTCTTGAACATATCTTCTCGATCACCTTCATCTCGTGCGTTATCATTACGATCGTGACTCCGAGATCTCTGTTTATCTCCTGGAGCAGTTCCAGTATCTGATTCGTTGTGGTCGGATCCAAAGCAGAAACGGCTTCATCACAAAGAAGCACATCCGGTTCGCATGCCAGCGCTCTGGCTATGGCCACACGCTGCTTCTGTCCCCCTGAAAGCTGAGAAGGATATGAACCCGTCCTGTCTTCCAGTCCTACTCTGGCAAGCAATTCAACAGCTCTCTTCTCAGCTTCCTTCCTGCCTGATCCGGCCAATCTGAGAGGAAAGCATACATTCTCGAGAGCAGTGCTCTGCTCCAGAAGATTAAAATCCTGAAAGATCATGCCGATCTTTCTTCTCGCCTTCATCAATCCGGGAGGATCCAGTTCTGTCAGCTCTCTCCCGTCTACGACCACCTTACCGGAAGTAGGCTTTTCCAGAAGATTGATGCATCTTACAAGTGTGCTCTTGCCGGCCCCGGAAAGTCCTATTATCCCGAAGATCTCGCCGCGGAATATGTCAAGACAGACATCATCCAGCGCTTTGACCTCGTTCGGTTTTCCTTCGTCATAGATCTTACCGAGGCTTTCAATATGAATGATCACATCATTAACAGAAGCCATTATCTCCTCCAACAAAAAAACTGCCGTCCATACAAGGACGACAGTATTACACTTCGTGGTACCACCTTGATTCACTCTGTCTTCACAGAACAGAGCCTTATAGAGCGCAATCACGCCCCGGTGCTGTATCGGGCACTCCCGTCGCAACCTAAAAAGTTCAGCAGCGCAGCTCCAAGACCATGTTCGGCAAGACCACCGGCACTCCCTTTCACCTTACGGAGCTCTCTGAAGCCGCTGAATGATGCTTACTCTTCTCTTCACAGCTTTTACAGTATCATGTTGATAGAATTCTATGCTTAAAAAAGCGGAGAGTCAATTACAAATCGGTAAAATGTTTAGGTACAAATCCTTTACCTGCTTTACTTTATGCCCTCTTTGCCGAGATCGGCAATAGTCCTTATCAGCTCAAGATCATTTTCATTCATTCTCACATTGCACCTCAGGCTTCTGCCGCCCGGGTCCGTGACTGTGATGTCTATGATACTTCCCTCTCCGACATATCCTGAATCCCTGAGCTCCCTGAAATACGGCAGAAGCCTGGGATGAGCAGTTTTGAACCGTTCCCATAAGTTTTTGACCTTCAGTATCTTTACAGGATTAAGTGCCATTTCTGTTTCCTCTTTCCTGATCCTACTCCACAACTTCTCCGTCTTTCATGATGCAATCCCCGTCTGCCCATATCGTAGGATCGTGCGTTACTATATCAAAGTGACCGGGTGCGGTCTGTACTCCCCCGAGCGATATGTTTCTGCCCATCCCAATATGGAAAGTGCCGTATGTGGATTCATCTTCAATATAGGATACTCCCCTGCACTGTGAGAGCGCATTCAGTCCGATGCCGAACTCTCCGTTCATCCACATCTTTTCACTGCCGAAGCTCTCGATATACTTTACAAGGCGCTGTGCATCCTCATGTGTGTCTTTCGTAGACAACCGACCTCTGTTGAACTCAATATGTATAGGCTCTTTCACCAGTCCTTCATACCCAAGTGACCCATCCAGGACAAGCACGCCTTCCGTGGCATCTTCCACAGGAGCGACATATACCTCAAAGCTGGCACTGGCTACGCTGCCTCTTCTGGTAGCGCTGCCGTTGTAGTACCCTCCCTTTCTTCCTTTTACTGAGAATGTAAGATCGGTACCAAGCTCAGTCGTTACATGAAGCGTGCTGCTCCGGTTGATCCTGGGAAGCAGTTTCTTAGCCATCCTCGCAGTCCATCTGCAATCCATCGCAATGAACTCATTCTCCAGAAGAGAGGTTCCGTTATTGCATGAAAGCGGAAGTGAGAGAAATCTCGCACCTGCCTCAGTTGCCTTCTTGACGGCAGGAGTCGTGATGAATGAAAAATCAGTCGCGCCTATGATCACGTTTGCCCTGCAAAGA
>JAEEGL010711369.1_pt1 | contig 12596 bp, 10 predicted proteins | sample 9134231 | NCBI WGS metagenome assembly JAEEGL01 (sample SAMN16246548, study PRJNA631951) | gut metagenome | biome: gut microbiome; feature: rumen; material: fiber-attached | host: Bos | place: Iran: Karaj | collected 2018-10
CACAGCCAGGAACCAGCAGGGAGACACGCTGGACCACCTGTTCAGGGGCGCCTTTGAAATCCTGAAGGGAAGAGGGAAACTGTTCCTGGTATACCCGGCGCCGCAGATGCTGTCCGTGATGGAAAAACTGCAGGCGCATCACCTGGAACCGAAGCGGTTCCGGATGGTTTATCCGTACGCTGATAAACCGGCGAACCTTGTCCTGATCGAAGCGGTCAAGGACGCGCGGCCGATGCTTCATCCGATGCCTCCGCTGGTGGTCTACAGGAAAGACGGTACCTTGACAGATGAACTGAAGTCTGTTTATCATATACAAGAACAGACCGAATTCTAATTTAAGGGTGACAGAGTTGGAACGGATCATGGACGTCATCGTCACAGGAGGCGGAGCTGCCGGTATCGTCGCGGCCGTGCGGGCGGCGGAACGCGGGAAAAGCGTACTGCTGCTCGAAAAGAGCGACCGGTTCGGACGGAAGATCCTGGCTTCGGGAAACGGACGGTGCAACTTGATGAACAGGGGAACTCCCCGATATTACGGCGATCCGGAGTTCGCGTCCCGGGTGCTTTCCCGGTGCACGCAGGATCAGCTGACCGGTTTTTTCCGCCGTTACGGTCTTTTTATGACTGAAGAAGAGGACGGACGCGTCTATCCGGTGACAGAGCGGTCCGATACGGTCCTGAACGTGCTGAAGGCCGCCATGGAGACCGCTGGAGTCCGCACGGAAACCAACGCATGCGTTACCGGTGCCGGAAAGGAAAGCGGAAGGTTCGTCCTTTCCTCAGCCGACGGAAAAAGATATGAATGCCGGAAACTGGTCATCGCCTGCGGGGGCCCGGCCCAGCCGAAACTAGGAGGTTCGGCGGACGGCTACCGGCTGCTGGAATCCCTCGGTCATACCCTGATCAGGCCGTTTCCGTCGCTGGTACCGCTTAAAACGGATAAACGAAGCGTTTCAGGGCTTTCCGGCATCCGCGCAAGATGCCGTGTCACGCTCTTTGAAGGCGGGAAAGCGCTGCACAGCGAAACAGGGGAAATGCTCTTTACGGATTACGGAATCAGCGGCATCTGCGTGATGCAGTGCGCCCGCTTCGCTGAAGGACGCGGCACCTGTATGGAAGTTGATTTCCTGGACGGTGTTTTTGATGATGAGCGGCAGCTGAATGACGAGCTTGTCCGGAAAAGGACGATGTACCCGGACAAGTCCCCCGTATCCCTGCTGGAAGGGCTTCTTGCTTCCCGCGTCGCCTACGCCGTGCTGAAGCAGGCCGGCATCCCGATGCGGGGAGAAACTGCCGGGGAGCTTACGGAAGAAGAACTGGAACGCATTGCCCGCACGGCTCGCGGATACAGGATCGAAGTCACGGGCAGCAGGGGAATGGATTATGCCCAGGTGACTGCCGGCGGCATGGACTGCCGGGAATTTGATCCGCTGACCATGGAATCCCGGATCGTACCGGGTCTGTACGCCGCCGGGGAAGTACTGAACGTGGACGGCGACTGCGGCGGATTTAACCTGATGTTCGCGTTTTCCGCCGGACTGAACGCCGGAGACGCTGTCTGAAAATGATCCGGGAAGGAGAGGATGTCCTTGAGAAAGGGAGATATCAGGAAGCAGGAAATCCTGGATATGGCTGAAACGCTGTTCTGCAGGAACGGATATGAGCAGACGGGCATCCAGGAAATCCTGGACCGCCTGAAAATCAGCAAGGGAAGCTTCTACCACCATTATGTCAGCAAGGAGGCTCTGCTCGACGGCATCTGCAGGAGGAGGGCGGAACAGATCTTTTCCGCCGCTTCCGCGGCAGTTGATACGGAGGGGTCCGCAGTATTGAGCCTGGATATCCTCCTGACTGGCATGATCCCGTTCCGGGACGAGAAGCTCAGTTTCCTGCTGATGCTGCTTCCGATTTTCCGTCTGCCGGAAGGCAGGATGGTCCGGGAAGGCTACTGTGACGCGCTTTCCGGACAGTTCCTGGACGCTGTCAGCGAACAGCTGAAAAGGGGACAGGAAACCGGGGAAATGGCATGCGACGATCCGGACACGGCGGCCGGCCTGATCCTGTCCCTGGTAAACCGGCTGTGGGTCCTGATCTGCGGCCTGATCATCCGGGCTGAGGAGGATGGCCGGGAAACGGATCTGTCGGAATGCCTGCGGCTGACGGACTGCTACAGGACGGCCGCGGAACGGATCCTGTCCCTGCCTTACGGTTCCCTTGAACTGATCGATATACCGGTGCTCGGACACCTGAGCGAGCAGATACACAGCCATTGGGTCAGATAAACAGAAAACGAACAGGATAAATGAAAAGGAGGAAAAAGAAATGAGTTCCAGAATTCCGACCCCGAACATCAATGCCCCCGAGGGTGCGTTTGCCGATACCGTGCTGATGCCGGGCGATCCGCTGCGTTCAAAATTCATCGCGGAGAATTACATTGAAAAGGCCGAACTGGTCAACAACGTCCGCGGAGTACAGGGCTACACCGGCTTTTACAGGGGGAAGCGCGTTTCCGTGATGGCCAGCGGTATGGGCTGTCCTTCCATCGGTATTTATTCCTATGAGCTGTTCAATTTCTACGGCGTAAAGAACATCATCCGCGTCGGATCCGCCGGGGCGATCTCCCCGAAGCTGAAACTGAAGGATATCGTCGTGGCCATGAGCGCCTATACGGATTCCGGATATATCAGCAGTTTCGGGTTCCGCGGCAACGTGGCTCCCTGCTGCAGTTATGAGCTGCTGGCAAAGGCCATGGAAAACGCGAAGGAACTGCCCTGCAACGTCGTCTGCGGCCCGATCTTCTCTTCCGACGCGTTTTATTCCGACGTTTCACAGACGGAAACTCTCTCGAAGCTGGGCGTCCTGGCTGTGGAAATGGAAGCCGCGGCGCTGTATATGAACGCAGCGAGGGCAGGAAAGAACGCGCTGGTGATCTGCTCCATTTCAGACAGCCTGGTGACCGGCGAGGAGCTGCCCGCGGAAGAGCGGCAGATCGGCTTCAGGAACATGATGGAACTGGGGCTGTCCCTTGCCTGAAAAGCATCAACAAAAAAGCGCACTGTCTACGGGCAGCGCGCAATTTTTATGCTTTAATTTTCCAGGGCCGGAAGGATTCCTCCAGCGGGAGCGATTCCAGTTTCCGGTCGGAGGCATCCATCAGGCGGTGAAGGACCTCATCCCGGTCGCAGGACCTGTACAGCAGGCGGAAGCTGACCGCGCTTCCGTAGGAAACCTGCTCCAGCATGACCGGCAGCTTTTCCGCGGCGTAGCGGAATTTATCCCAGACGGGGTAGGGCACTTCACAGAGATCCTCGGAGGTCAGCTCCATCCGGGCGATGCCCGCCGCGTCCACCGCGGCCCTTGCGCTCTGTGTATAGGCACGCACGAGACCGCCGGTTCCCAGCAGGACGCCGCCGAAGTACCGGACCACGACCACGCAGCTGTTGACAAGGCTGCCGTTGCGGAGGACGTCCATGATCGGCAGGCCGGCGGTGCCGCCCGGCTCCCCGTCGTCGCTGTAACGCATGATGCCGCTGTTTTCGCCGATGATATAGGCATAGCAGTGATGCGTTGCGGTTTTGTGCTCCTCCCGGATGCGCTGAAGGAAAGCGAGGGCTTCCTGTTCATCGGCGCACGGGGCAGCGTAGCCGATAAATCGGCTTTTGCTGATGACAATCTCCTCGCGGGAACTGCCGGAAAGCGTGATATAGGAATCGATCATCTGACCAGGACGCGGCAGAATCCCTTCTTGCCTTTTTTCAGCAGGGCGCCTTCGCTGCCGACCTGTTCCTTCGTCAGCACGGCGGCCGGATCGGAAATCTTCTGATCGTTCACGGAAACGGCGTTCTGTTCGATCTGCTTGCGGGCGTCGCTCTGGCTCTTGCAGAGGCCGGCGAGGACCAGCATGGTGGAGACGCGGGCGTCTTTCGCGAAATCCTCTTCAGATAAGGTGACTGACGGGACGTTTTCCGCGGACGCTCCGGCACCGAACAGCGCCTGGGCGGCCTCCGCGGCCTTCACGGCTTCTTCCTCGCCGTGCACGAGCTTCGTGACCTCGAAGGCGAGGACCTTCTTTGCTTCGTTGATTTCAGCGTCCTTCAGTGCGCCGAGCCTGCGGACTTCGTCCATCGGCAGGAAGGTAAGCAGCGCCAGGCACTTCTCCACGTCCTTGTCGTCCACATTTCTCCAGTACTGGTAGAAGTTGTAGGGGGAGGTTTTCTCCGGATCGAGCCAGAGGGCACCGGCTTCGGTCTTGCCCATCTTGCGGCCGTCATGGGTCAGCAGCAGCTGGAAGGTGCATGCGAAAGCCTTTTCATTTTCCTTTTTCCGTACCAGGTCCGCGCCGCCGAGCATGTTGCTCCACTGGTCGTTTCCGCCCATTTCCAGGCGGCAGCCGTAACGGTGGAAGAGTTCGAGGAAATCGTAGCTCTGCATCAGCATGTAGGTGAATTCCAGGAAGCTCAGGCCGTTCTCCGTGGCCATCCTGGCTTTGTAGCAGTCTGCAGTGAGCATCCGGTTCACGGAGAACTGGGAACCGATATCCCGCATGAAGTCAATGAAATTCAGATGGCGGAGCCAGTCTCCGTTGTTGACGATCAGGGCCTTGCCGTCGCTGAAGTCCAGGAAACGGGACATCTGCTTTTTGATGCATTCCACGTTATGATCGATGGTTTCCACAGTCAGCATTTTCCGCATATCGGTTTTTCCGGAGGGGTCGCCGATCATGGCGGTTCCGCCGCCCATCAGCGCGATCGGCTTATGGCCGGCCCGCTGCATATGCGCCATGGCCATGATCGGGATGTAATGGCCGATATGGAGGCTGTCGGCGGTGGGATCAAAACCGACATAGAAGGTGGTGGGGGACTTCAGCTGTTCGTAGAGTTCGTCCTCAAAGGTCGTCTGGGCGATAAAACCGCGTTCCTTCAGGATATCAAGAATGTGTTCCATGGGAATCTCTCCTTTACATCTGTGATCTGATCAGATCGTTCAGTACGCTCATACCGGTTTCGATCTGTTCGGAAGTGCTGTTGGAAAAGTTCAGGCGCAGCGTGTTCATGTGTCCGCCGTCCACGCAGAAGTAGGTGCCGGGTACGTAGGCCACCTTTTTCTCCACGGCCGCTGAAAGCAGTTTCACCGTGTCCATGCCCTCCGGAAGCTCGGCCCAGATGAACAGGCCGCCCTGCGGCCGGGTGAAGGAAACGCCCTCCGGGAACTGCTCCAGGCAGCGGAGCATCCGGCGCATCTTGGCACCGTAGCCTTCGCAGATGCTGCTGATATGGTCCGGAAGCAGGTTCCTGCGGAGATACTGATCGACGATGGCCTGGTTCAGGTTCGCGGTATGCACGTCCGTGGACTGTTTACCGACGGTACACTTGCGGATGATCCCGGCGTCGCCGGCGATGAAGCCGATACGAAGGCCGGGGGAGATGATCTTGCTGAAACTGCCGAGGAACATGACCCAGCCGTTCTGATCGAAAGACTTGATGGAGCGGCAGGGAACGCCTTCATAGCGAAGGTCGCGGTAGGGATCGTCCTCCGCGACGATCATGCCGTATTCGTTTGCCAGTTCCGCCACGGCCCTGCGCCGGTCCTCCGGCAGGGTCTTGCCCGTGGGGTTCTGGAACGTCGGGATGGTATAAAGCAGCTTCGGACGGTATCGGCGGATCTTCTCCTCCAGATCGGAGGGAAGGAGACCGTCGCCGTCGCTTTCCACGGGAACCAGGTTTGCCTGGTAAAGTTTCAGGCACTGAAGGTTGCCGAGGAAGGAGGGATTCTCCACCAGCACCGTATCACCGGGATCCAGCAGGGCTTTGCAGAGCAGGTCCATGGCCTGGGTGGAGCCCGTAACGGGCAGCACGGCGGGTACGCTGACACCGAGCTGGTCCTGCACATAGGCCTTCAGGCTTTCCAGGAAGGGGGCGTAGCCCTCCGTTGCACCGTACTGGAGAATGGCTTTTCCGTCCTTCGCCAGGACGTATTGCGCCAGTTCGCTGACAGGCCCGTCCGGAAGGGCTTCCGGGGCGGGATTGCCGCCGGCGAAGGAGATCATGCCGGGCTGGGCGATCACTTTGAAAATCTCACGGATCGCGCTGCCGGTCACCTGGTCGAATCTGTGCGCGAAGCGCACCTGGGAGATGTCCATTATTGTATCCCTCCGGGTAAAAAAATAAGGTTTTCGCCGGAAGGCGAAAACCGCGGTACCACTTCCATTCAGCAGGCGGGCCTGCTCTCTGAGGCGCTGTAGACGGCGCACCGTGCGCACCCTAATGAGACCGGAGGCCCGTTCAGGCGGCTGCTCGGGGATGTACTTCGTCGGAACAGGCCTGCTTCCTCGCACCGGCCGGAAGCTCTCTGAAAAACCGCTTTCCGATTACTCTTCCCTTCATCGCAAGGATTATTATGTTCGAAACAGCCTTGATTGTCAAGGGGGACAAAGTGGCTTGATAAAAAAGGGAATTTACTGTATAATTTTTTAGTCCTGTAAACAGGATCACACGTATTGTGCGCGGAACCCCGCAGCGTTTTATACGGGAGGGAAATTCATGGAGTGCAAGGTTAAGAACGAATACGGCACCATCTACATCGCCGAGGACGTGATGCTCAAGGTCGTCGGATATGCCGCGCTCGAATGCTACGGCATCGTCGCCATGTCCGGGCAGAGAGCCACGGACGGCATCGTCGAGTGGCTCGGCCGTGAGAATCTGACCAAGGGCGTCCAGATCCGCAACGTGGGCGACATGCTGGACGTTGATCTGTACATCATCGTAGAATACGGCATCTCCATCTCCGAAGTCTGCAAAACCATCGTTGAAACTGTCCGCTACAAGCTGGAGAGCACGACCGGCGTCAAAGTGCGCAAGGTCAGCATCTCTGTGGAAGGGATCCGGGTATAAGGGTTCGGATCACCCAATAAAGATTACGGAGGAATATTCCTTTGATACAGTTCAAAACGATTGACGGTCTGTTACTGCGGGATATGGTGATGGCCGGAACGGCAATCCTGGAGAGAAACCGGGAAGCCGTGGACGCGCTGAACGTTTTCCCCGTTCCGGACGGAGACACCGGCACGAATATGTCCCTGACCATGCAGTCCGCTACCCGGGAACTCAACAGCAAAGAGTATCTCCGCGCGGACGAGGCAGCGAACGCCCTGGCCAAAGGCGCGCTGAAAGGCGCCCGCGGCAATTCCGGCGTAATCACCAGCCAGCTTCTCCGCGGCTTTGCGAAGGCTTTGAACGGCGTGGAAAAGATTACGCCCGTCCAGTTCGCCGAAGCGTTGATGAAAGGCTCTGAAATGGCCTACAAGGCTGTGATGAAGCCAAAGGAAGGCACGATCCTGACCGTCGCCCGCGTGGTCGCGGAAGACGCGATGAAGCAGGCCATGAAAGAGCCGGACGACTACGACCAGCTCATCAGTGTCATGCTGAAGAGCGGAGAGGCGATCCTGAAGAAGACACCGGATATGCTGCCTGCCCTGAAGCAGGCGGGCGTTGTCGACTCCGGCGGACGCGGCCTGATGCTGATCTATCAGGGTTACGCGGCGGTGCTGCGCGGGGAGGATATCTCCTCCGCCGAAGAAACCATGGAAGATGACGTGCAGTCCGAGATCGACGACTGCCACGACCTGACCAGGGACCTGACCTATACCTACTGCGTGTCCTTCACCCTGTCCCGGTTCCGCGAGGACTGTGACGAGCACGATCTGGATTCCTTCAGGCGCCGCCTGAACCGGATCGGCGACGCCGTCAGCGTCAGCGGAGACCTGATCCGGGCGGAAGTGCACGTGCATACCGACAATCCCGGTTTCGCGCTGGATTACGGCGTGGAACTGGCGGAGATCAGCGAGATCAAGATCGACAACCTGGCCGCGATGAAACGCGAGCTGGAAAAGGAATCACAGCCGGAAGCCGATGCGGGCGCAGCGGAGCCCGCTGAGCAGGAACCCGCCAAACGATACGGCTTTGTCGCTGTTTCCCTGGGCAACGGATTCTCCAAGTTCTTCCAGGACCTGAACGTGGACAAGATCGTCGAGGGCGGACAGACCATGAATCCCTCCGTGGACGACCTCCTGAGCGCCATCGGCCAGGTAAACGCTGAATGCGTGTTCGTTCTGCCGAACAACGGAAACGTGATCTTCGCGGCGAACCAGGCCGCGGAACTGTCTTCCAAGGACGTGCGGGTGATCCCCACCAAGAATGTGGCCATGGGCATCGCCGCCGCCATCGCGTTCCAGAGCGACAATGACCCGGACGAGAATATGGAGCGGATGAACGAAGCCGCACAGCATGTCAAGACGGCCATGGTCACCTATGCGATCCGGGACAGCGAATATAACGGCATCGAGATCAAGCAGGGCGATATCATCGGCCTGCACAACGGCAAGATCGAGTTCTCCGGCCAGTCCGTGCACGACGTCGTGCTGGAGATGATGAAGCAGATCATCACGGACGAGGACGAGCTGGTCACGGTCTATTACGGCGCGGACGTGACAGAAGAAGACGCGAAGTCCATTGCCGAGGAGATCGAAAGCCGGTATGAGGACTGCGACGTGGAATACCATAACGGCGGCCAGCCGCTGTACTACTATCTGATCTCCGTGGAGTGAGAGATGGAGCTGACTGAACTGTCCGGCATCGGTCCGGTAAGAGCGGAAACATTACGCGCAATGGGAGTTTTCTCATTGCGCGATTTGTTGTATACCCTGCCGGTCCGGTATGAGGATCACAGCACGGTTTCCCCCTGCGGGACGAAAAAAGAGGGAATGGTCCTGGTGGAAGGCACCCTGACCCAGACGCCGAAGCTTTCCGTTTTCCACGGGCTGAAGAAGGTCACCGCCTCGATCGAGGACGATACCGGAAAAATGCCTGTCTGCTGGTACAACGCGCCCTGGATTGTGAACGGAATGCAGGCGGGACAGACGCTCCGCCTGTACGGACGCCTGATTGTGAAGAACGGCAGGCGGACGCTGCAGAACCCCAAATTCGCGGACCCTGAGGAAGGCCTGGTCCCGGTTTACAGGGCTATGAAGGGTTTCCCGGCGGCATCCTTCCGGAAGCTGATCCGCAGCGCGCTGGAAAAAGTGGATGACTGCTGCCCGGAAACCCTGCCGGACAGGTTCCGGATCAGCCATCATCTCTGTGAACTGAATTACGCCATCCGCCAGGCGCATTTTCCGGACAGCCTGAACGCCCTGCAGATCGCGAGGCGGAGACTGGCTTTTGAGCGAATTCTGCTCTATCTCGTATATGTGACGCTGGCAGGCTCAGGCAAACAGCCCGGCCATCCGTTCGCCTTCGGCAGGGAAAAAATACGGGAATACTGGGATTCGCTGCCTTTCTGCCCCACCGGCGCGCAGCGAAGGGTGCTGGAGGATATTGCCGCAGACCTGAAAAAAGGGGAGGCCATGAGCCGCCTGGTGCAGGGGGACGTGGGCAGCGGAAAGACGGCTGTCGCCTTCGGCGCGGTATGGCTGGCAGTTACGTCCGGATTCCAGGCATCCATGATGGCGCCGACGGAGATCCTGGCAGCCCAGCATTATGAGAACGCGCTGAAAGTCCTCGGCCCCCTGGGCGTCAGGTGCCGCCTGCTCACCGGCAGCACGAAAGCCCGGGAACGTCGTACCATCCTCCAGGAACTGAAGGAGGGACAGTGCGACGCCGTGTTCGGCACCCACGCGCTGATTAGCCGGGACGTGGAATACGGCAGGCTGGGACTGGTGATCACGGACGAGCAGCACCGTTTCGGCGTAAACCAGCGGAGCAGCCTGCAGGAGAAAGGAAAAACGGCTGAAGCGGTTCCTCACGTACTGGTAATGTCGGCGACGCCGATACCCCGTACGCTGGCGCTGATCCTGTACGGTGACCTGGACCTTTCCGTGATCGACGAGCTGCCCGCCGGACGGATTCCCGTACGCACAAGACTCGTTCCGGAGCATAAACGGGACGATATGTATCTTTTCCTGCGCAATGAGATCGCGAAGGGAAAACAGGCTTATATCGTATGCCCGCTGGTGGAGGAGGACGACGACCAGCAGGAGCTCCGCAGCGCCAAGGTGCTTTTCGACAGCCTGAAGGAAAACGAGCTCAGGGGCCTGCGCCTGGGACTGACCTGGGGCGGGCAGAAAGCGGAAGAAAAAGACCGCGTGCTGCATGATTTCGCACGCGGCTCCTATGATGTGCTGGTATCGACAACCGTGATCGAAGTGGGCGTGAACAATCCGAATGCGACCATCATGATCATTGAAAACGCGGAGAGGTACGGACTGAGCCAGCTGCATCAGCTCCGGGGACGCGTGGGCCGGGGTGACGCCGAGAGCTGGTGTTTCCTGTTCGCCGAGCCCTCGGAACGGCTGAGGCTGTTCTGCTCCACCAACGACGGGTTCGTGATCGCCCAGAAGGACCTGGAGATCCGGGGACCCGGCGACCTGATCGGCACGAGGCAGTCCGGTGAAGCAGGAAACGATCTGCTGTTTACGGACATCCGCCTGCTGGACGAAGTGACGCAGTGCGTACAGCGGCTCCACCGGGATCCGGAGCTCCGGAAGGACCTGGAGGCGATTGAACGATACGCTTCGGATTACTTCTCGGGAGAAGGCCATACGGTGGCGCTGAACTGAGTTCAGTCCATCAGTTCCACCAGGATGCTGTTCTGAATATCAAATCCCCGGCGGGACAGCCTCAGGAATCCGTTTTCCCGGATGACGAGTCCCCTGTCTTCCAGGCTGTGCAGCCTGTCACCGAAGCACTCATCCGGGGACAGGCCGTGTTTTATCATAAAATCTCCGATGCTGACGCCCCGGTTCATCCGCAGGCCGAGCATCATCGTTTCAAAACGCGCTTCTTCCGCCGTGACGGTCTCCGCCTGCGGCGGATTTTCTGTTTCAACGCTTCGGCGGTATGCCTCAAAGGTGTCCGGATTTGTCATCCTGCGGTAACTCATTCCCTCAGGGCCGGTACGGACGGCGGTCATGGACGCGGCCGACAGCCCAAGGCCGAGATAGGGAACCTGGGTCCAGTAACCGATATTATGCGCGCATTCACGTCCGTGCAGAGCGAAATTCGATATTTCATACTGACGGAAGCCGTTCACGGACAGCAGTTTGATCGCGTCGTCGTACATTTCCCGTTCCTCTTCCGGATCGGGAAGGGACAGCGCGCCGCTTTCCAGGTCCCGGAAAAGGGGCGTTCCTTCCTCCGGGATCAGGCCGTAGGCGCTGATGTGCTCCGGATGCAGGGAGAGCGCGTGATCCAGGGTTTCCTTCCACATGGAACGGGTCTGGGTCGGAATCCCGAACATCAGGTCCAGGCTGATATTGGAAAAACCGGCTTTTCGGGCCATGGTAACGGAGTCCTGAACGTCACCGAAACGGTGAATTCTGCCCAGGAGGCAGAGCAGATCCTCCCGGAAGGCCTGCATTCCGAAGGACAGCCGGTTTACGCCCGCGGCGGCGGCAGTATCCAGCCATTCCCGGGTCACGGTGCCGGGATTGGCCTCGGAGGTGAACTCCGTGACCTCATCCAGGCCGAATATTCCACGGAGACCGTCCGCCATTCCGCGGAAAAGGCGTGGCGGAAGCAGGGAAGGCGTTCCGACGCCGATATAGACCGTAGATACCGGTTCGGTCATTTCACCGCGTCTGGATCCGGCCTCCTTCAGCAGCAGACGGATATAAGCCTCCTGTTCCGCTTCGGACGCGGCAAAGGAAGCAAAGGAACAGTACCGGCATTTTCTGACACAGAAGGGAATATGAACATACAGTTCCATAGGCGGATCCTCAGGCGGCAAAGGGATCAGTCCATCTTCAGCACAGCCAGGAAGGCCTCGCTGGGCACCTGTACGGTACCGAACTGGCGCATACGTTTCTTGCCTTCCTTCTGCTTTTCAAGCAGTTTCTTCTTCCGGGTGATATCGCCGCCGTAGCACTTGGCCAGCACGTCCTTGCGCACGGCCTTGACCGTCTCCCTGGCGATGACCTTGCCGCCGATGGCGGCCTGGATCGGAATTTCGAACATCTGGCGCGGAATGACGTCCTTGAGCTTTTCCGCGATACCGCGGCCGCGGGCGTAGGCTTTCTCCCGGTGTACGATGATCGTGAAGGCGTCGCATATATCCCCGTTGAGGAGAATATCCAGCTTCACCAGGTCGCTGGGACGGTAGTCCTTCAGCTCATAGTCAAAGGAGGCGTATCCGCGGCTGCGGCTCTTGATCTGGTCAAAGAAATCAAAGATGATCTCGTTGAGCGGCATGTCGTAATTCAGCTTGACCCGGTTTCCCTCATACTGCATGTCGATGAATACGCCGCGCTTTTCCTGGCTCAGCTCCATCAGGGTGCCGACATATTCCTGCGGCGTATAGATGGTGGCATGCACAAAAGGCTCCTCCATGGAGGCAATCTCACCGACGGGAGGCAGGTTGGTCGGATTGTCGATCATAAGGACCGAGCCGTTTGTTTTATAAACCTTGTAGATGACGCTTGGCGCAGTGGTTACAAGATTCAGGTCAAATTCCCGTTCCAGCCGGGTTGTCATGATATCCATATGAAGCAGACCCAGGAATCCACAGCGGAAACCGTATCCAAGCGCGACGGATGTCTCCGGCTC
>JAEEGL010895475.1_pt1 | contig 12596 bp, 11 predicted proteins | sample 9134231 | NCBI WGS metagenome assembly JAEEGL01 (sample SAMN16246548, study PRJNA631951) | gut metagenome | biome: gut microbiome; feature: rumen; material: fiber-attached | host: Bos | place: Iran: Karaj | collected 2018-10
CGAAACTGTAACGCTGGAATCTCCCGACTGCGCGTCTATATAAGGGGCAACATATGTGATCCTGCCGCCTCCCGCGACTGTGTCTATGTACCAGTCTCTCTGCTGCGGATCATAATCTGCCGGAGGCACCCATAACGCTCCATCAATATATCTTCCGTTAATAACCCCATATAGTCCCGTCGAATCCTTTGCAAAATCACCGGTCATCAGATCGGTCTGAGTCACAAGATATTCCTCTGTCTCATCATATCCAGCACCGTCGTCCAACATCTGCTCAATATTTGTCGCAAGACCGTTGATCAGAGTCTCAACGGGCAACAGGTAATTCCTGAAATTTATCTCCATGTTCAGAGTTACTTCGTTGCTGATGGAATCCATTTTGTTATTTCCGAGTCTCAACAGCGCAGTGAAATTCTGAGCCAAAAGCACAATAAGTATGACAGGCCAAAGGACATAAAGCAACTTCTGTGCAGTATTCAGCCTTATGAAAACTTCGCCGGGTTTCATCCGTCTTTCTTTTTTGACGTTCGCCTTTTTCATACTCATGCTGCTCCTTATCTCTTTTTCTTATATTTTACTCACAGAATACAAAATCTGCAAGTCGGTTTCCACGTAACTTGCAGATTTTGTATTATTTTATTACTATCCAGTCATTTGCGTACCAGCTGGCAAATACTTTCACAATGCTGTGTGTTCGGGAACATGTCTACACATTTCACCTTCTCCACACGGTATCCTCCCGCCTGCAATGTCACAAGATCATTTGCAAGGCTCACCGGATTACAGGATACATATACGATCCTCTCCACTCCGTATGCAATGATCTTCGGCAATGCCTTCGGATGAATACCCTCGCGGGGCGGATCCAGTACGATCAGATCAGGTTTTTCCTCGATCGTATCCAATACTTTAAGGACATCACCGCAGATGAATTCACAATTATCAATATTATTAAATATCGCATTCTCACGCGCAGACTCCACGGCTTCAGCGACTATTTCCACTCCGACCACCTTTTTTGCCACGGGTGAAAGAACTTGGGCAATGGTTCCGGTTCCGCTGTAAAGGTCAAATATCACCTTGTCCTTTGTGTCACCGATAAATTCACGTGCGGTTCTGTAAAGCACCTCCGCTCCGCGGGAGTTTGTCTGGAAAAATGAAAATGTAGAGATTCTGAAAAGAAGTCCCAGAAGCTCTTCCAGCAGGAAATCCTTTCCATAAAGAATCTCCGTGCGCTCCGCCTTTACCGCATCCGCAAGATCGTCATTTACCGAATGCAGGATTCCTACTATGCTGCCGTTCAGGTTCAGATCTAAAAGAGCATCTCTGACTTTTCCCATAAACTCTTTTTCGGTAATGATCCCGTCGGTCCACTGGGAAGAGGTTATCAGGTTTATCAGTATCTCACCGGTCATCGTTGCGCGGCGGATAAGCAGATGACGAAGATATCCCCTGTGCGTGATCTTATGCATGTATGAAAGGCCGTATTCCTTCGCGAGCCCGATAATGCATTTGATTATCTCGTTATAATCACTGTCCACGATGGTGCAGTCGGTAATCTGAAGGATGTCGTAAAAGCTGCCTTTTTTGTGCAGTCCCAGTGTAAGCTCACCGTATTTGCAGGAATCTCCGAAGCTGTACTCCATCTTATTGCGATATGCCCTGTCCGAAGGGCTGCCTTCAATACCTGCAAATTCATATTCGCCGTCTATGACATTATCCATCAGACGTTTTACCTGCGCAGCTTTCAGATCAAGCTGATCACGATATTTGATACGCTGATAAGAGCAGCCTCCGCAAAGACCGAAATGCGGGCAGGGCGGCTCCTGTGTCTCAAGCGGTGAAGGTTCAAGCACTTCTTTTAAATTACCTTCCGCTCTGCCGTTACGGACTTTGCCGATGGTAAAACGTACCTTCTGCCCCGGCAGACCGTTTTTTACGATCACCTTATCATCTTCAACATACACTATACCTCTGTTCGGAAAATCTGTACGTTCCACAACTCCGGTATATTCCATTCCTTTTTTTACTGCCATTTTTACTCTCTTTCTATATATTAATGTATGAATTTTTTTCTTTTGTTCCTACATTTGTATCAAATTTGAACTTTATGCTTTACTTTAGTTCTTCGAAGTGTTAAAATTGCATTGCATTAAAATACGTGTATTTATTATCGATTGCTGTATCGGGCAAAGATCGATCCGATTCTTTGCATTAAAACAATTAATCATCATTTAAAAGGAGTTACACCATGAATCAGAAAATACACACCGACGCAGTCAGCTATCTTTTCGAAGCAGTCCTAAGTCTGAAGGACGAGAATGAATGTTATACATTCTTCGAGGATATCTGCACTATCAACGAGCTACTGTCTCTGGCTCAGCGCTTCGAAGTAGCGTCTATGCTGCGTTCCGGTAAGACCTATCTTGATATTGCCGAGAAGACCGGTGCGTCTACCGCTACCATCAGCCGTGTAAACCGTTCGCTTAATTACGGTAACGATGGCTACGATATGGTATTTAAGCGTATATCACCTGCTCCAGAGCCTAAAAATGAAAATAAGTAAAAGCATGATTTTGCGTATAGTCATCGGGGTATTGTTTTTCGCTGCCGCATTCCTGTCTTTCAAATACAGTCTTATAATACTGGCTGTAGGTTCAGGCTCAAAGTTCTTTCTTTTTTGGGACTTTGTGAGTTTAATGCTCATCCTTACAGGCACAGGGATAATCACAAATGTTTTTTCGCATTTCCCCAAATGGCTCAACATCACGCTTATATCAGTGATCTCGGCAGGCATTATTTTTGCGGGCATCCTGATAGGTAGCATTCTCTCCTGCTATAATGCAGAATCCGAACCCGGATGTGACTATATTATAGTTCTCGGGGCGCAGGTAAAGCCCGACGGTCCCAGCATAGTCCTCGGTTACCGACTGGAAAAAACGCTTGAATATCTGGAAGCCAATCCCGAAACCAGATGCATCGTCTCCGGTGCTCAGGGTTCCAACGAGCCCTGTACGGAAGCGCAGGCCATGAAGGATTACCTCACTGCACACGGTATCGCACCGGATCGCATAATCCTTGAAGACCGCGCGGTCAATACCCGCCAGAACATCATTTACAGTAAGGAATTCATTCCCGACGGTGCGAAAGTCGGTATCGTTACAAACAATTTCCATATGCGCAGGTCATTGTACTTGTGCAGGAAGTTCGATCTGGAAAATGTTCATCCGATCAACGCTTATTCGATTAGGCTTTATGAGCCGAACAATGTTACCAGAGAGGTCTTCGCACTGATAAAGGATTTCATTTTTTAAATCGATATCATTTACATCCCCGCCTTAAGATGCAGGCGGGGATGTTTTTATGTTACTATTCACAGCCGGACAAAAACATTCGTAAACCGGTCGGCTGCGTCGCTTTCTCAAACGTTCATTGAAAAAATATCTTCCAGTTCTTCTCTTGTCAGCAGGTTGATGAATACTTCCTTCGACTGGATTACAGAGTCCGAAAGTTCCTTCTTTTTCTGCTGAAGCTTATAAATGTTCTCCTCTACCGAATTACGTGTAAGAAGCTTCAGTACGTAAACGTTGCTGGTCTGACCGATACGGTATGCACGGTCTGTAGCCTGGTCTTCCACAGCGGGATTCCACCAGGGATCATAGTGGATAACGGTGTCTGCACCGATCAGGTTAAGTCCTGTACCGCCGGCCTTCAGTGAGATAAGGAATATCTCACACTCACCGTTGTTAAAGCGTTTAGCCATATCCAAACGATCCTCGGGATCTGTCTGTCCGTCCAGATAGAAGTATTTGATCTCTCTGGTATCGAGCTCCTTGCGTATGATCTCGAGCATGCTTGTAAACTGTGAGAATACAAGTGTTCTGTGTCCGTTCGCGATAGCGTTGTCAAGCTGCGTCATGAGCAGATCGAGCTTGCCGCTTCCGCCCTGATAGTTTTCGATAAATGTTCCGGGATGGCAGCATATCTGACGAAGTCTCGTAAGAGCTGCCAGAATCTTGATCTGGCTCTTTTCGATACCGTTCTGGTTGATCTCGCCGAACAGATCCGTACGTATCTGGCTGAGGTATGAAAGATAAACCTTCTTCTGCTCCTCCGTCATCGTAGCGATCATCTTCTCTTCGATCTTGCCCGGGAGTTCCTTAAGTACATCCTTCTTCATACGACGCATGATGAATGGACGAATTCTGGTGTTCAGGCTCTCCAGAACCTCAGTGTCTCCGGCTATGATGGGCTTCTCATAGCGAGCCGCAAAACGCGAATGCGCCATAAGGAAGTTCGGCATGATAAAATCGAATATCGACCATAACTCCGAAAGCGAGTTCTCGATAGGCGTACCGGTCAGGGCAAATCTGTGCTCCGCGCGAAGCAGCTTAACGGACTGCGCATTAAGAGATGCCGCATTTTTGATAAACTGCGCTTCGTCAAGGAATATTGTTTCAAAAAGTATCTTTCTGTACAGAGTAACATCACGTCGCATCAGAGGATATGATGTGATGATCGTATCGTATTCCGCGTAGCTCTCGATCAGTGCCTTTCTGTCCGGCGGCGCACCAGTAACAACACACGCCTTCATATCGGGGCAGAAATTAGTGATCTCATCCATCCAGTTGTAAACGATCGAAGAAGGGCATACTATCAGGAAATGCGCATCGGGCTTTCCTTCCGCGATAGCACGCTGCTTAACGGCGTTCATGTAAACGATGGTCTGAAGCGTTTTACCGAGACCCATATCATCGGCAAGTATTCCGCCGAGGCTGTTCTTTGCCAGCGTCATGAGCCATCTGTATCCGACCTCCTGGTAGCCTCGTAAAGTAGCATTTATGCCTTCCGGAAGCTCAAATACTTCATTCTCCGCATTGCGGATATTGTCAATGAGTTTGACAAAATCGGAGTTTTTGCTGACGTTAAAGCCGCATTTATCAAGCGCATCATTCAGATAGAATGCATTGCTCTTGCTGAGTTTGATACCGTTCTGACCGATATTCTTTGACGAAACGCCGAGGTTGTCCAGAATATCCATCAGGTGTTCAAAGCTTTCATCCTGCAGGTTGATAAAGCTTCCGTCCTGCATGCGGTAGTACTTCTTACGCACACGAAGCGAACGGAATAGGCTCTGCAGCTCCTCGGCATCCATATCGGAATAATTGAAGTCCATCTCGAGCAGATCCATGTCCGAACTTACTCTGAGACCGATATTGAATCCGCCTCCGGATACAACTCTAAGCTTTCTGAAATCATCCGAATAGAAAAGTTCCGCAGCATCCGAAAGATCGGAAATATCACCGGTCAGGAAATCATATATTCCCGACTCGCTCTTTAACAGATAGAAGCCCGAACGTGCTTCAAACCCGCGCTTCTCGAGAAGATCCGTAAGCGCTCCCTCGCCGTTCTTGTCACGGGTAATGATATAATAATCGCTCTGCGGGTTCTCAAACGAATTGAACTCAAATTCGCCGTAAATGAAATGAACCTCAGCCTTAATTGAATTAACGTATCTGTCAAAATAAATGCTGCACTTGAGTTCAGGCGCGATATAACGGTCCTTCAGTTCATCGGGGATATCGATATCCATGCTGTCGCCGATCTTAGGAAGGACTTCTTCGAGAAAGCGCTGCTTATTTTCGCCGCGGAAAATAAGCGCGGGCTTATCGGCACCGAGATTATTGAAGAAAGGCGCATAATTACGCTTAAAACGCGCATCCGGCATGAACACGGCGCCATTATAATAGATCAGGTCGCCGGTCTTAGCGAGCGGGATAACTGCCTCTTTGTCGCGGTAATCGAGCACGATCGCGTCTTCTACGATATCCAGATCGTATTTGATGTTAGGGTTCTGATTGAAAACGCGGACATTCTCGTAAGTATTGTCATAGAGTTTCAGCGTAAACGAGTATTTGCCTACGATCTTTAAGAGTTTCAGAAGGAGCGTCTGAGTAAGAGTCATCTTTGAACGTTCGAAAACCTTCTGCGATGACGATTCTTCGTCCATTCCGAGAATTTCCAGGACTTCTATGATGAAATCGAGTATCTCCTGCGAAGATTTATCGAACTCGCTCTCGTAATAGATAAACTTGAATTCCTTGCCGAGGATGATATTCTGCTTATTCAGATAGTCCAGCACGAATTTCTTAATGTTCTGGATCTTATACAGTCTGTCATGACCGCATTTGAGCGAAAGATAAGCATTCCCTTCGGCATTTCCGAGAATCTGCGGAACGGTGATCTCAGGCTCGATATGATAAACCTCCATCGGGCATATCGCATCTTCCTGTCCCCTGAAGAAATCAAGGCAGGCACACGCGCGCCTGTCCTCGGGCGTGGGGAGCTTGCTCATCTTCTCCTTTTCCTGATGCTTAAGGACTGCAATAAAACCCGCAACGGCATGCCTGCAGGCGCCCTTTTCCTTAGCCGCATCAGCGCAGTTACAGGTATAGGTAAGCCCCGTATCATCGCTTTCGCCCAATGTGACCGTATATTCGAAATTGTCCATTACACTGCAGCGGATAAGCCCGGTAGAGCGCTGTATCTGAACGTTTCTTACCGCACCCTGACGGAACAGCTGAACTCCTCTGGCATATACCTGACTGCTGGACGCAATACTGCGTATAGTAACTCTGTTTAATTCCTGCATTTATTAAACTGCCTTTCCTCTGAAAAGATCGCCTTCTTTGATCTGACTGTCTACCGTAACATGAATGATCTGCGAAGCATGCGGACAGCTCTCCATCTCATTTCCGTCCTCATCCGTGATCTTTAATATCTTCGCGAATTTCTCTTCTATCTTCCCGGGTGCAAGTATCTCGAGCGTATCCCCGACAAAGAATTTATTCTTCTGCTCAAGAACGCATGTATAAGTCCCGTCTTCGTTCTTTTCAGCACTTGCGACCGTACCGTAGTAAACATATTCCTTCACATAAGTGCTGTTCTCATAAACCATGGATTCCGCACTCGGCTTCCCGAAATAAAAGCCTGTCGTAAATCGCCTGTTGGTGCACTTTGTGATCTCATCAAAGTATACGGGGATATTCTTCTTGTATTCTTCCGGATTATCAAAGAAAGTATCTATTGCATTCCTATAAGCACGAGCGACCGTAGCCACATACAGCGCTGTCTTCATTCTGCCCTCGACCTTTAAGGAGTTTATCCCGGCATCTGCCATCTCCGGAATGTGATCTACCATACAAAGATCCTTCGAGTTAAAGATGAAGGTACCTCTTTCGTTCTCCTCTACCGGCATATATTCACCGGTTCTGGTCTCTTCAGTCAGATAATACCGCCATCTGCAGGGATGCGTGCATTCTCCTAGGTTTGCATCGCGGCCTGTCATGTAGTTGCTGAGCAGGCATCTGCCCGAATACGAAATACACATTGCACCGTGAACAAAGCTCTCTATCTCCATATCTTCGCCGATATGGTTTCTTATCTCTTTGATCTCGGCAAGGCTTAACTCCCTCGCGGAAACCACTCTCGTAGCTCCCAGCTCACGCCAGAAATCGTAATCCATATAGTTAACATTATTTGCCTGCGTACTTATATGTCTTTCAATATGAGGCGCATATTTCCCGGCAAGAGTAAATACACCCGGGTCCGAGATTATGAGCCCGTCGGGTCTCATTTCATCGAGTTCCTTCAAGTATTCGGCAACACCTTCCAGATCCCTGTTATGAGCCGTGATATTAACGGTAATATATACTTTTTTTCCGCGTGCATGTGAATACTCAATACCCGCGATCATATCTTCTTTGGGGAAATTCTTCGCTTTCGCACGGAGTCCGTACATATCTCCGCCGATATAGACGGCGTCCGCTCCGAAATTCACCGCGGTCTTCAGCACTTCCAAGCTGCCCGCAGGCATCAAAAGTTCAGGTTTTTTCATTAGTTTCCTCTCATTCAATACAACAAAAACATCCGGACATCCCGCTATGCGGATACCGCATTCAGTCACTTAAGATAACTTACCGCAAGTCCGTCTCCGATCGGGAGAATAACGGTTTCAAGCAGATCATTGTGTTTCAGCGCATGCAGATACTCTCTCATCCTCATATGAATGGTTCTGTCACGTCTCTCTATGGAAAACTTGGATTCGGCAATACTTCCTTCCAAAAGTACATTATCAGTAAGGAGTAAGCCTCCATCCGCAAGAAGTTTTAAGATGTCGGGAAGCCACGCGGGATATTGTCCCTTTGCAGCATCCAGAAAAATCAGATCAAATTTTTCTCCTGTTTTCAAAAGAGTCTTAAGCGACTCTCCGGCATCGCCCTCGATGAGTTTTATTCGCTCATGTCCTTTAAGATTCTGCCTCGCGTGAACCAGTCGCATCTCTACTTTTTCGAGCGTTGTGATCCTGCAGTCCGAAGGCGCATATTCGAGCATATATAACGTCGAGAAGCCGACAGCAGTCCCTATCTCAAGGATCGCTTTCGGCTTTTCTTTTGTCAGTAAAAAGCGCAGATACTGCTGAGTGTCATGTCTGATGATGGGCACTTCGTTCTCGAGCGCCCATTTTTCGAGTGACATGAGACCCGCCGGCATGTCTGCATCAAGTGATTCGATATACTTACTAACATGTTCGTTTACGATCATGGCGTCGATTCAACATCCTCCACAGTAGTTTCCGCGTCAATGGACTTTGAATAATCCGTGATGATCGCGAGTATATCGTTATATGTCATCGATGTATTAAGTACAAATGTACCGGGCATGATCTCCATTGGATTCTTTTTATTGCCCCACTGAAGAAGCTTGACCTTAGTATAAAACGAATACTTGCTCGTAACCAGCTTCGCATCCTCAAGCTTGCTGGCAATATTCATGGTGCTCTCGCCCTTTAATATGGTGATCTTAACATCTCTGCCGGGGGCGGCTTCCATGCTCACATTACCGAAAAGCTGGTACGCGAAATCATAGCTGTAGCCTGCGGCTTTTTTAATGCCGTAAACAACTACCGCGTAGAATATCACCGCTATACCGATAGTCAGGATTCCCAGCGCAAAGTTCAAAAGAACTCTGACTGCCTTATTGGAACCTTTGGATGATTTTGCTTTTGCCATAACTATTACTCCATTGCATTAAACTTCCATGATAACAGGCAGGATAACAGGACTTCTGCGCATTCTCTTCCACAGATAATCCGAAAGCTCATCTCTTACTTTTGCCTTGATCCTGCTGTAATCCGTTATGTTCTTATAGAAGCAGTCATCAAGTGCTGCATTGACAACATCCGTAAGCTCGTCGATAAGTTCCTCGGACTCACGCATATATACAAATCCGCGGGAAATGATATCCGGTCCTGAAACGACCTCTCCGGTCTCCTGCTCTATAGCCATTACTACCATGATCAGACCGTTTTCCGAAAGCATCTGTCTGTCGCGGAGAACTACATTTCCGACATCGCCTACGCCCAGTCCGTCTACCATCAGTCCGCCTACATGGATATGTTCGGTGATCGATGCAGATTCGGGTGTAAGGCTTAAAACGTCTCCCGAATTAAGGATAAAGGTATTCTCCTTCGGAATACCCATAGTGATCGCCATATCACGCTGTGCAGCCAGGTGTCTGTACTCGCCGTGAACGGGGATCGAATATCTGGGCTTAGTGAGAGCGTAAATGAGTTTGATCTCTTCCTGTGAAGCATGTCCGGAAACATGCGCATCGGAATAGATAACCTTCGCTCCCTTTGCAGAAAGCTCATTGATGACCTTAGTGATGTTCTTTTCATTGCCGGGGATGGCTGAAGAACTGAAAATAACGACATCTCCGGGCTTTAACGTAACCTTCTTATGGATGTTCGATGCGATCCTCGAGAGTGCCGCCATAGCCTCTCCCTGACTTCCGGTCGTGATCAGAACTATCTTATCATCGGGATAGTTCTTCATGGTCTCGATCGGGATCATGGTCGTATCATTGACCTTAATATATCCGAGTTCGATCGCAGTCGAGATAACGTTGACCATACTGCGGCCTTCGATAACGACCTTTCGTCCGAACTTCTCTGCGGAATTAATGATCTGCTGAACGCGGTCAACATTCGATGAGAAGGTTGCTACTATGATCCTCTGCTGCGAATTATCCGCAAAGATCGTGTCAAAGGTCTTACCTACTGTCTTCTCAGACATCGTAAATCCGGGTCTTAAGGCATTCGTCGAATCGCACATGAGCGCCAGAACGCCCTTCTTGCCGAATTCGGCAAATCTCGCAAGGTCTATAGTCTCACCGTAAACAGGCGTGAAATCAACCTTAAAATCGCCGGTGTGAATAACCGTTCCTACAGGCGAATGGATCGCCAGAGCACATGCATCCGCGATACTGTGGTTAGTCCTGATAAATTCTATTCTGAACGCACCGAGATTAATATTCTGTCCGTATGTTACGGTCTTCAATTTTGCCTTTTTGGGAACCGGATGTTCTTTTAATTTGTTTTCAATAAGCGCTACCGTAAGCCTCGTAGCATAAACGTTCACGGGAATCTCGTTAAGCACATAAGGGAGTGCTCCGATATGATCCTCATGTCCGTGAGTGATGACAAAGCCCTTGACCTTGTCAATATTGTCCTTCAGGTATGTGACGTCGGGCACGACAAGGTCTACGCCGAGCATCTCGTCCTCAGGAAATGCAAGTCCGCAGTCAACAACGATGATCGAATCCTCGTATTCGAATGCGGTTATATTCATACCTATCTGTTCAAGCCCTCCAAGCGGTATGATCTTGAGAGCCGGAGCCTTAACCATAGGCTCTGTGGTCTTTTCTTTTTTCTTTCTCATATTCTCCTATATAACTTATATGACATCTGTTTGATAATTTTTAAACAAGTGAGACTGTTCGGTCTCATAAACTATTTGATAACGAAGATCATTCTTCTGCCTCGTCTTCGGGAACAAGATCTATCTCACCGTCGAGCAGTTCTTCAAGAAGTCCTGCGACAGCATCGATCTCCTTCTCGTCTTCAACAAATTCGTATGTAAGGTCTTTATCTGAATTCTTAGCTACCTGTTTCATTATATAAGCGGTCTCTCCGTCCGCTTCATCTTCACTCTCGGTCACGAGAAGGTAGTTGGTACCGTTCAGCTTAGCCTCCTCTATGACAAAAAACTCAATCTTCTCTCCGTTTTCTCCGGTAAAAAGTATTTTTTCCATGTTAAACTCCCATAATAGATCAAAAACGATATTCGCATGCAGGTATGCGAATGTCCGACATATTACTTCTGATTTGCATTAAAGTCAAGATAGTTCTGAAGGATCAGCGCCGCAGCAACCTTATCCACGACTTCTGCCTTCTCGCGATAATCGAGCTCCGCTTCGTCGAGTACACGATGAGCCTGCAGAGTGGTCAGTCTCTCATCCCACATGACGGTTTCGAGTCCGGTCCTGCGCTCAACATCCTCAGCAAATGTCCGGCATGCTTCGGCACGTGAGCCCTCATTTCCTTCAAGAAGCTTCGGAAGTCCGATAACTATCTTCTGTACATCATATTCGGCAGCAAGTTCCTCGATGCGCTGATAAGTCTGACGAAGCTTATTTTCATGCTTGCGTCTGATAGTTTCAACGGGCTGCGCAGTGATCAGCAGCTCGTCACTGATGGCAACCCCGCAGGTCATTGCACCAAAGTCAAGTCCCATTATCCGCATAATATATCCTCTCGTATTTCATACCTGTACACTTAAGTGCGCGACCGTCCGGGTGCCGGTAATTAAAGTCAGTTCTGCGCTCCGTCGAAGTGGGTGCGAATGTATTCGCGAAGGAGCTCCTCAATGATCTCATCGCGCTCAACACGCATGATCTGGCTGCGTGCGCCGTTATGGTTAGTAATGTAAGTGGGATCCCCCGACATGATATAGCCAACGATCTGGCTGACTGGATTATAGCCCTTCTCGGTCAGCGCGACATAAACACTGTCTATCGTATCTTTAACGAGCATATTGGCATCGTTCTGTACTTTAAAATACTGAGTATTTGTATTCCCCTGCATAAAATACCTCTTTCCGGCAAAAAGCCTCGTAAATGATAAAAACCCTATCAATTCATTATATCTCAAAAAAAGCGATATTTCAAGATTTTTTAGATAATCGCCTCTTCCGCGCATTCATACATACTACCGTGAAGCATCATGATTTCTCTGCAATATGTCCGAGAAGATGTTCATCATTTAAAAAGCCCTGTATCTCAACATCCGCGAGATTATTTACCGCAGCCGCCTCATCAAGTTCTTCCGCAGGGACTGCGACCGAAACATATCGGGTCGTAAGTCCGGTAAAATAAGCTTTTCCGTCAATGATTTCCTCAGTTTCTATAAGAATTCTTTCCCTCTCGCCGATAAACTTTTCCATATAGGCATGGTGATTTTTCCGGTCAAGTTCATCGAGTATCCTGCTGCGTGCATGTTTTTCCGCATCGGTGAGCTGTCCGGACATTTTATCTGCAACAGTCCCGCGCCTTCTCGAGTATTTGAAGATATGCGTTTTTGCAAAGTTTATCTTTTCAAGGAATCTCTTCGACTCTTCAAACTCAGCGTCGTCCTCCTGCGGGAATCCTACGATCACGTCGGTATTTATCGACGGTCTGTCAAAGACTTTGCGCAA
>JAEEGL012864293.1_pt1 | contig 12596 bp, 8 predicted proteins | sample 9134231 | NCBI WGS metagenome assembly JAEEGL01 (sample SAMN16246548, study PRJNA631951) | gut metagenome | biome: gut microbiome; feature: rumen; material: fiber-attached | host: Bos | place: Iran: Karaj | collected 2018-10
TAATATGTCCGAACTTTTGAACGGGTTTGGACTTTATAGGGCTACCGCGAGAAGCGATAGCCCTTATATATTATTGCACAGTTAGAAAAACTATATGACATACTGCGTGAGCTTTCCCTTTTCTTCGAGGCCTTCGAAATCCCTCTGCCGCAAAACTTCGTAAACGGCGACGGCGACGGAGTTCGAGAGATTCAGCGAACGCAGTGTCTGCCTCATCGGGATGCGGACGCAGTTTTCGTAGTTATCGTATAACAGTTTTTCGGGCAGACCTTTCGTCTCTTTGCCGAACATTATGAAAACGCGTTTCGGATATTTCACGTCCGTATACGCTTTTTTCGCTTTCGTGGTGAAGAAATAGATATTTTCGCCCGCGTTTATTCTCATAAAATCGTCGAGGCTTTCGTAGTAGGTTATATCGAGCTTGTCCCAGTAATCGAGGCCGGCGCGCTTGAGTTTTCTGTCGTCGATCTCAAAGCCGAGCGGCTTTATAAGGTGCAGAGAAGCGCCGACCGCCGCGCACGTTCTCGCTATATTGCCGGTGTTCTGCGGTATCTCCGGCTCGCAAAGCACTATATTTATATCCATTTTGACCGTCTCCCGAATGAAAATTTACAAATTTCGGTTTTAATGTGTATTCGTAAAATGTATAATATCATAAAATAGTATGCTTTTAAACTTATATTTTTGAATTTTTTTACCGGAGTTGTAAATATGGGTATTTTAAATAAGCTGTTCGGTACTTACAGCGAAAGACAGATCAAAAAAATAATCCCGACCGTGGACAAGATCGAAGCGCTCGCCGACGAATACAAGGCGAAGAGCGACGAAGATCTGCGCGGTATGACGGATAAATTCAAACAGAGGCTCGCCAAAGGCGAAACGCTCGACGACATTCTGCCCGAGGCGTTTGCGACCGTACGCGAAGCGGCCGACAGAGTGCTCGGCAAACGTCCTTTCCGCGTTCAGCTGATCGGCGGCATCATACTTCATCAGGGGCGTATCGCCGAGATGAAGACCGGCGAAGGCAAAACGCTCGTCGCGACTCTGCCGGCGTATCTCAACGCGCTGACCGGCAAAGGCGTTCATATAGTCACGGTCAACGACTACCTCGCGACCGTCGGCAGCGACGAAATGGGCAGAGTATATAACTTTCTCGGCCTTTCGTGCGGACTTATAATCTCAAACGAGCACGACGGCGATAAAAAACGCGCCGCCTACGCCGCCGATATAACGTACGGAACGAACAACGAATTCGGCTTCGACTATCTGCGCGACAACATGATGACGAGAAGAGAGCGCATGGTGCAGAGGGGTCACGCTTACGCGATAATCGACGAGGTCGACTCGATACTCATCGACGAGGCGAGAACGCCGCTGATCATATCCGGCCCGGGCGAAAAGGCGACGGATCTTTACGATCGCGCCGAGGCGTTCGTCAAAACGCTGCGCAAGTACGTCATGAAAGAGATCGACTCCAAAGAAGATATGGACGCAAACGAAGAGATCTCCGGCAACTACGATTACATCGTTGACGAAAAGGCCAAGACGTCCGTTCTGACAAAGCGCGGCATCGAGAAGGCGGAGAAGTATTTCAACCTTGAAAACTACGGCGACCCCGAAAACGCCGAGATAGCGCACCACATAAACCAGGCTATAAAAGCGCACGGCAATATGCATATAGACGAAGACTACGTCGTAAAAGACGGCGAGGTCATAATCGTCGACTCGTTCACCGGCCGACTCATGTTCGGGCGCCGTTATAACGACGGACTTCACCAGGCGATAGAGGCGAAGGAGGGCGTCGTCATCGAAAAGGAATCGAAGACATTCGCGACGATAACCTTCCAGAACTATTTCAGAATGTACGGCAAGCTCGCCGGTATGACCGGTACGGCGCTCACCGAAGACGAGGAGTTCCGCGAGATATACAATCTTGACGTCGTCGAGATACCGACGAACAAGCCGATGATACGTATAGACCGCGACGACGTGGTGTACAAGACCGCCGAATCGAAGCTCAACGCGATAGTCGAGCAGATCAAGGCGTGCCACGAAAAGGATCAGCCGGTCCTCGTCGGTACGATAACGATAGACAAATCCGAAATGTTATCGAAGCGTCTTAAAAAAGAGGGCATACAGCACGTAGTGCTGAACGCCAAATATCATGAAAAAGAAGCGGAGATAGTCGCTCAGGCGGGCTGCCCCGGCGCGGTTACGATATCTACGAATATGGCGGGCCGCGGTACCGACATCATGCTCGGCGGCAACCCCGAATGGCTTGCCAAAGCCGAAATGAGAAAAATGGGCTATACCGAAGAGGTAATAGCTCAGGCGCCCGGTACGTCGCTTTCCGTTACGGACGAAGTCGTCGAGGCGAGAAAAGTTTTCCGCGAGCTTTATCAGAAGCATAAGGAAGAGATCGTACCGGCTTACGAAAAAGTCAAGGCGGCGGGCGGTCTGTTCATTCTCGGTACGGAACGGCACGAGAGCAGACGTATAGACAATCAGCTCCGCGGCCGCGCCGGACGTCAGGGCGACCCCGGCGAGTCGAGATTCTACATCTCGTTTGAAGACGATCTGATGAGACTGTTCGGCTCCGAAGACAGAATGAAATACGCCGTGAGCCTCACGCCCGACGGCGTGCCGATTGAGGCGAAGCTGATCTCGAGCGTCATCGAGAGCGCGCAGAAGCGGCTCGAAAGCATCAACTTCGAACGCAGAAAGAACGTTCTGATGTACGACGACGTGATGAATCAGCAGAGAAAACAGATCTACGAACAGCGCAACGAGATACTTGACGACAGCGATATCCGCGACAAGATCATGGAGATGATCGAGCAGACCGTCGAAGAAGCGGCGGCGAGATGCACCGCCTCCGACGACAGAAGCGACTGGGGCTTCGACGAACTGCGCAGCAAATACCGCGGCATAATCGTATCCGACAGCGATTTCCGCTACACGCCCGAAGAACTCGAGGCGGTCAAGCCGGAAGACATAGCCAATGAAATGAGGCAGCGCGCCATGGCGCGCTACGCCGAGCAGGAGAAGCTTTTCGGCGAGAATATGCGCCATTTTGAGAGGGACGTGCTTCTCATGACGCTCGACAGTCTTTGGATGGATCATATAGACGCGATGGACGACGTGCGCGACGGCATCGGTATGCAGGCGTACGCGCAGAGAAACCCGGTGACGGAGTTCAAACTCGTCGCGTCCGACGCGTTCGACGATATGATAGAAGATATCCGCGAGACGACGGTCAGAAGGATACTCGGCTACCGCCCGCAGACGAAGATCGTACGCACCGAAGACAGAAAAATGTCAACGTCTGCCGGTACGGACAAATCGGTCAAGAAAAAACCGATAGTCAAAAAGGACAAGGTCAAGCCGAACGATCCGTGCCCGTGCGGCTCCGGACTGAAATATAAGAAATGCTGCGGTAAACCGGGGAAATAAGGAGTGATGTTTGACGCTTCGCGCCAAATGATGAGACTGCGTCATGATGAGCGCTTCGCGCATGATGATCGTCCCGTCCGGGACGAATGAATAAACGTCGCCTTGCGCGGACCCCGGCGCTTGATACGTGCGCGTCGCGGAATCCCTGCAGGCGACGAATTTGGGGGTTACCGTGAACCCCCGTTGCAAACAAGTTCACAACGGGGAACCCCGGCCCACCCCTCCGGCGCGATAGATCGCGCCAACCCCCAAACCCCCTTAACCCCTCCCGCGACTTCGTCGAGGGGGCGCGGCGGGCTGACGCGAAGTAAGAGGTAAAAGTGAACAGTGAATATGTTTACCGACTTCTGCATAAACATAATCGCTTCATTCATACGACGTTTCAAGCCGATTTCTTCCGGTGATCTCGCGCGCGGCGCCCCCCTTTACCGCGCGCGATCATTCGGCACAGCCGAATGATCCGACCCTGACGTTTCGTGCATATCCCTAAACGGATCGCTGCCCCCCTGAAAGGATTGCGGGGGGGAAGGGGGTACGGGGGATATAGGGGGGTGGGGGATCCCCCGTAAAGAATTCCTATTTCACCCGGTTCGCAAGAACCGGATTTCACTGCCAAAAGCGATTTCGCCGCGAAAGCGATTTCACTCGTCGGCACTGCCGACGAATTTCACTGCGGCGCCTGCCGCCGGGGGGGAATCCCCCGAAAAAGTGAACGGTCAGAACAAATATAATTAGCAGGGGTCGGCGCATGCGAGAACCCCCAACACTCACTTCGTTCGTGCCGGGGAACCCCTTGCAGGTGTGACGAGATAATAAGGTATTGTTATGGGCTTCGGATTGATTTTTTTAGGTTATATATTCACGGTGTTCGATATGGGCTTCATAGTGAACGAAGCCCTTTCGGTGTTTGTTTGCAAGATACTTTGCGTATGCGGATACGCCGTGCTGATCTGCGGACTCTGTAAGTATTCCAAATATTCCGCCGGGGCGAAAAGGTCGCTTTTCGCGTTCATCGCGCTCGCCGTGTTTCAGGCGGGGGACGGAGTCGTACAGGGACTGTGGCACTTCGGCGCGATAGACAGCCGGATCATGGCGGATATCCGCGTATTTCTGTTCCCGGCGACTGCCGTCTTGTACGCCCTGTCTCACATACTGCTGCTTGCGATAAGGCGGACCGCGATCGAAACGGAGTGCCCGAAAGTGCTCAAAAAAGCCGTGCAAAGCGTCGCGCTGACGGGAGCGTTCTGCGTTATCAATCTGGCGGCGTCTTTACCGCTTGATCTCGGCGATCCTGTCAGCGTCATAAGATACGTACTGTTCCTCGTCGTTACCGCGGTCAACGCCGTAACGCTTTATTCGGCTTATATGTGGATCTGCCTCGATACGGACCTTGAAAAAGAACGCATCGAAATGGCTAAATGGAACAAAAAAATAAAATAGCGTCATCCGGATAAATAAAAAGAAAAGTCCTCCCGGCCAAATAAGCCGAAAGGACTTTGTTTTTTGTAAATACGGGCTTTATTCCGAGCGCAGCGCGAGAACGGGATCTTTGTGCGAGGCTTTGTTTGCCGGTATGAGACCGCCGAGAAGCGTAAGACCTATGCTGAGCAGCACGAGCACGACCGCGCCGAGCAGCGGCAGCGAAGCGTTTATTTCGCTTTGATCTATCAGTAAGTGTATTATCGCGTTGCCCGGTATCAGCAGAAGCAGAGTGGCTCCCACGCCGATGAGCCCCGACAGCAGACCTATGATGAACGTTTCGGCGTTGAATACCTGCGAGATATTGCGCTTTGACGCGCCGATCGCGCGCAGTATGCCGATCTCTTTCGTACGTTCGAGCACGGAGATATACGTTATTATGCCTATCATTATCGATGAGACGACGAGAGATACGCTGACAAACGCTATGAGAACGTACGATATGACGTTTATTATCACCGTTATCGAAGACATGAGCAGACCTACGTAATCCGTATATACGATCTTGCCGCCTTCTTTTGCCGTTCTGTTGTAGGCGGTTATCGCTTCGGTTATCCTGTCTTTGTTTTCAAACGTGTCGGTGTAGATATTTATCGAGGTCGGAGAGTCTGCGTCGACTACGCCGAACAGCGCCATATTTTCTTCATACGAGCCGGACGAAACGTACGTGTCGTATATCGTTATCAGCAATCCTTCGGGCGGCGACTGCATTATAAGATCCGTTATCGCGGCGAGGTCCGTCTCGCTCGCGGTCCCGCCGCCGGACATCGAAGCCGAGAGCGCTGCGAGCTGAGCCATATCTATCTCGGTCTCGGCGAGATCCGAGAATTTGACCGCGCCGGTCATCATCAGCTCGCGGCAGAGTTTCGCCTTATCCGTAACGCCGAGCGAAGCGACGTATTTTTTCGCGTCGGCTTTTTTCGTCTCGTCGTCAGCCGGAGAGAATGAAAGACCGCTTACCACGTTCGTCTCGGGGTCGTTTCTCTGCGCGGTGACTATCTCGCTTTCGTCCGTCGATCTGATCATAAAATCCGTCAGGGCTTTCGTGTAACCGACGGTCGATGTGACCGATACGCCGGTAGTCGAACCGTTCGGTCTGGCGATGCCGACTATTTTCAGTTTCAGCGCGGAATCCAGCAGGGCTTTGAAATCTTCGGTTATGCGGTCAGGACGGTAAAACGTGCCGTCTTCCGCCTTGACGTAACGGCCGGCGGCGGTGATGAGATAGAATTCTTTGTTCATTATCTCTTCGTAAGAAAATCTGTGCTGAGGCACGTCGACCGCTTCGCCCTTTTGTATCTTCGAGAATATTTCCTTGTATTCCGATTCGGCTATAAAGCCGAGGCGGTACAGCGTTCTGTACTGTATCTCGTTGTTTTCGTCAAGGAACAGCACGATCTCGTCGTAAGAAGAAGGCCACGAGCCGACTATGTCAAACGACGACTTTATCGCGCTGCCGACGTATCCGTCGGTCGACGGCAGGAGCTGAGAATACGTCGAGGGCATCATGCTGCTCGATATCATATAGGAAGAACCGCCGCCCGAGCTGTCGGAGGTGTTGACTATCGAACCGTCCGGCTCGTATGCGTAGACGCCGAAAGAGACGTCGTAGCCGTAAACGATGCCGTTTTCTCCGACGAACTCGTGTATCGGGCTCGTTTTGTCGTCGAGATATTTTTTAAACGATCTCAGATCGTTCTCCGTCACGCTCGACGTGAGCGCCGAAGCGGCTTTGAGCATCGTTCCGTTTGAATAAACGGCGTCGTTATCGTGCTTGTTTTCTTCCGCGGCTTTCGCACTCGAAGACATCACGCCGTTTATGTCTATCGTCTGTTTGTCTATCGTTATCGGGTACGACGACATCGTGCTTTTCTGAATATCGGTGATATAGTTGTTCACGCCGTTTGAAAGCGAGAGTATCAGCGCGATGCCGATTATGCCGATAGAACCGGCGAAGGCGGTAAGGACCGTTCTGCCTTTCTTGGTAAGCAGGTTTCTGAAGCTGAGCGCGAGCGCGGTGAAAAACGACATCGAAGCCTTTCCCATGTTCTCGTGGCGCGGCGGCTCGGCCTGCTCGCCCGGATCGTACGGATCTGTATCGCCGACTATCTTGCCGTCGCGCAGATTGACCGTTCTCGTAGCGTACTTTTCGGCGAGCTCCGGGTTATGCGTGACCATGACGACGAGATGATCCTTCGCTACGTTTTTCAAAAGCTCCATTACGGAAACGCTCGTCTCGGTATCGAGAGCGCCGGTCGGTTCGTCCGCGAGCAGTATTTCGGGATCGTTGACGAGGGCGCGCGCTATCGCCACGCGCTGCATCTGCCCGCCGGAGAGCTGATTCGGTTTTTTGTGTATCTGATCGGCGAGCCCCACGTCTTCAAGCGCCTTTTTTGCGCGTCTGCGCCGTTCGCCGCGCGATACGCCCGATATCGTCAGAGCGAGCTCGACGTTTGACAGTACCGACTGATGCGGTATCAGATTGTAAGTCTGAAACACGAATCCGACCGTGTGGTTGCGGTACGAATCCCAGTCTCTGTCTTTATATCTGTCGGTCGAGATGCCGTTTATTATGAGATTGCCTTCGTCATAGCGGTCGAGACCGCCGATTATATTGAGCAGTGTCGTCTTGCCCGAACCGGAAGGACCGAGCACGGCGACGAATTCGTTATCGCGCAGATTGAGGCTGACGCCGTCGAGCGCGTTAGTGACGAAACCGCCCACGTTATATTTTTTGTGTATATCAAGAATACGAAGCATAAAAAAAGACCTCCGCTTATTGTATTAACACATTAGCACAAAAATAATAACTCCGAATGACGGCGCGGTCACGATTCGGTTAAATTTTTCCGACATATTATGGAAAATCTTCACGCTGCCTGCTATTGACTTATTCATTTCTATGGTATACAATAATGAAAAAGGCGGTGAGGATTTGAAAGACAACAATAAACGCATATTCGAATATCTGAGCGTATATCTCAATTACGCTCCGCATTTCGTGAACAGAGAACTCATGGAGAAGACCGGCGGCGACGAGATCGCCTTCGCCGCGCTCATAGCGGCGGCGTGTATGCTCGATACGGTAAACGACAAAGACGACAGGGAACTTTACCGCGATTATCTGATACCGGCGGTGCATAAACTCGATCCGGCAGAATTCGAAGCGGACGCGTATTACAAAAACATAAAGCTTCCGAAAATAAAACAAAACGGCTGGGAACTGTCGTATCTCACCTGCAAAGCGTACGAAGCGTTCGTCTGCGGCGACCCCGTAACGATGAAGGACGGGCGCGTGATACCGCAGATCGGCTATTTCGAGCGCGATTTCGAATATCCGGCGGTCCTGCAGGACGGACGCGAATGGATGACTCTTCTGCCGAACGAGATAATAACGACGAAACCGCATATACAAAAAGCGCACGGTAAGGTCCTGACGTTCGGTCTCGGGCTCGGATATTTCGCATACTCCGCCGCAAACAAAATAAACGTCAAGACCGTAACCGTCGTCGAGCGCGACGGTGAGGTCATAAAACTTTTCGAAGATCACGTCCTGCCGCAGATGAAGTGCCGAGACAAGATAAAGATAATACAAAGCGACGCGTTCGAATACGCCGAAAAACGGATGGCGGCGGAAAGATACGATTTCGTTTTTACGGATATCTGGCACGATCCGTCCGACGGCGCGCCGCTTTATCTTAAAATGAAAAACTGCGAGCGGTATTCGCCCGGTTCGGAGTTCGCTTATTGGATAGAAGATACGATAAAACTGTATCTGTGATATTGACATGCGCGAAAATTTGGTTTATAATGGATATAATAAAACACGGAAGGTAACGTTATGAAACTCAATTACAAAAGAACGCTGCTCGTCGGCTTTGCGTTTTTCCTTATCTGTATGTTCTGGCAGGCGTACGATACGGTAATGCCGCTGATACTTACGAATAAATTCGGTATGGCGCAGACCTGGTCCGGCGCGATAATGGCTCTCGACAACGTGCTCGCGCTGTTCCTTCTCCCGTTCTTCGGGGCGCTCTCCGACAAATGCGCGTCGAAGCGCGGCAAGCGCACGCCGTTCATCGTCATCGGCACGATACTCGCCGCGGCGCTGTTCATCGGCCTTTCGCTGATCGACGCGAAACAGCTCACAAAACTCGAAGACGTCACTCCCGATAAATACGAAAGCTCGCTTTCCGTCATTTACGACGCCGATCCGGTAGTTACGGAGAAGCGCGAGACGAAAGACGGCATGACGTTCGGAGAAGCGATAAAAGACGTTTTTGCCGAGGGCAAAAAGGCGCATCTGTCGGAAATATTCCCCGAAAAGAGCGACTTTACGTCCATAAAGATGTACGACGAAAACGATAAGCTGACAGACGCCTATACCGATTACGTCGTACCGGCGCGCAACGCCTACGCGTGGCAGAAGACCGCGGAATCTCCCGCCGCGCTGATATTCTTCATCCTTCTGCTGCTCGCGGTGCTCGTATCGATGGGCATATTCCGCTCGCCTGCAGTCGCGCTCATGCCGGACGTGACGCCGAAACCGCTCCGTTCAAAAGCGAACGCGATAATCAACCTTATGGGCTCGTTCGGCGGAATACTCATACTCGTGCTCGGTATGATATTCAAGACCGGCTCGGCGAATAACGCTTTGATGAATTACATACCGTTCTTCTGCACGATATCGGTTTTGATGATAATTTCGCTCGTCATATTCAGAATAACGGTCAAAGAACCCGTCTGGGCGGCGGAAGCGGCGGAGATAAACGACCGACTCGATAAAGAAAACGACGAAGAAGAGAAGAAGACGGACGGCAAACTCTCAAAAGCCGAACGCAGATCGCTCATATTCATACTCGCGTCCGTAGCGCTGTGGTTCATGGGCTATAACGCCGTATCGAGCAAATACTCCGTGTACGCCGGCAGCGTGCTCGGTATGGACTACAATCTCACGCTCATAATCGGCCAGGCGGCGGCGATACTGTCGTATCTGCCGATAGGTTTTATCTCGTCTAAGATAGGCAGAAAGAAAGCGATCATGATCGGCGTAGTCATGCTTACGGCAGTGTTCGTATTCGCGGCGTTTTTACGCTCCGACAGCCCGGTGCTTTTGATGAACATACTGTTTGCGCTCGCAGGCGTATCGTGGGCTACGATAAACGTCAACTCGTACCCGATGGTCGTCGAACTTGCGACCGGATCGAACGTCGGCAAATATACGGGATATTACTATACGGCGAGCATGGCGGCGCAGGTCGTCACTCCGATACTGAGCGGTATTTTCCTCGATATCAAACTCACCACGCTTTTCCCGTACGCGGCGGTCTTTACGGCGATAGCGTTCATCACGATGCTCAACGTAAAACACGGCGATTCGAAGCCTCAGGTCAAGAAATCGGTACTCGAGAACTTCGACGTGGACGGAGACTGATATGCTTTGGCTTTATATAACGCTCGGCTGCCTCGCGCTTATCGTCGCTCTGCTCGGTTTTGCCGTCGCTCCGGCGAAAAGAAAACACCCCGACAGAGCTCTGCTTACCAATATGTATATCGCCCACAGAGGTCTGCACGATCTGATCCCCGGCACGCCGGAGAACTCCGCGGCCGCGTTTGCCGAGGCGGTAAAACACGGCTTTGCGATAGAGACGGATATACACCTGTCAAAAGACGGCAGAGTTTTCGTCTTCCACGATAACGATCTGAAACGGATGTGCGGCGCCGACGTTAAAGCGGAGGAGCTGACGCTTGCAGAACTCAAGGAATACCGGCTCGCCGGTACGGACGAACGGATAATGAGCCTTGAAGAGCTGCTCGGTCTCGTCGGCGGCAGGGTGCCTCTTATGATAGAATTCAAGTCAGAGAGCACGAAAGGCTGCGATGAGCTCTGCCGCGCGGCGAACGAAATACTGAAAGATTACAAAGGCAGATATTTTATACAGTCGTTCAATCCGTTCATACTGAAATGGTACAGAAAAAACCGCCCCGACGTATGCAGAGGTCAGCTCTCGTGTAAAATGAAGGGCAGACTGAGTTATTTTTTGCTCGGCAGACTGCTTCTGAATTTCGTATCGCGGCCGGATTTCGTATCTTATCAGCACAGCGACGAAAATAGTCCGTTCCGCCGTCTGACCGCCGTGCTCGGCGCGCATCAGGCCGGCTGGACGATCCGCAGCGAAGAAGAACTCGACGAGGCGAGAAAGCATTTCAAAACGTACATTTTCGAGGGTTTCATACCCTCGTGACAGACATTCGGAAAGGAATACGGTAATGAAGAAAACCGTTTGCGCGCTGCTTTGCGCAATGCTTCTGATCTGCGCGGTCTCATGTAAAGCGCCGGTGCAGAACGAAGAGGACGACGCCGACAGATTCTATTTCGGCGGCATATCGATGATTTTGCCGGAGGGCTTTTCGGTGACTGAAGCCGCCGGTATGAAAATGGCGATCTATAAAGACTATCCTGGCCACAGCGACAACATAACGTTTTCCGAAGGCGACGGCAATATCTCCTCTTTTTCGGAAGAAGCGTTAAAGCAGGAGATCGGATCCGTGCTCGGGGAGCTGGAGGATTTTAAGTCCGAGCAGAAAAAGGTCGGCGATACAGATCTCGTTATCGCGAGCTTCGGCGTGAATTACCGCGGCGTCGAGATGAAAGAAACGATATACGCGTATTTCATCGGCGCGGGATCCGTAACGGTCACGTTCGTTTCCGTGTCGGGCGAATTCGACGCGGCTTTCGAGCAGTCGGCGCAGAGCATAAAAATAGTCAAATGATTTAACGCCCGAAGGGCAAGATACGCAGCTTTCACGTTTGCACTGTGTGCAAACGTATCGCATCTCTGAAGGAGATATATCGCCTCGCCGCAAGGCGATATATCGCCGGAAAAGCGATATGTCCTTCGGACGCGATATGCAGCAAGCGGCGTGAAAAGTAATGATGTATGACGCTTCGCGTCAAATGATGAGACTGCGTCATGATGAGCGCTTCGCGCATGATGTACGTCCCATACGTGAACCCCCAACGCTCACTTTGCTCGCGTCGGGGAACCCCTATGTGAACCCCCAACGCTCACGTCGTTCATGCCGGAGAACTCCCTGCCGGCGACGATCTGTTCCCTTGGGGGTTTCCCACCCCTCCGGCGCGATAAACCGCGCCAACCCCCAAACCCCCTTACCCCTCCCTCGACATACAATCGAGGGGGCGCGCGACGCCCCCCGGTTTTTGACCGGGGATATGGAGGGATTAGGTGGGGTCGGGGGGGATGCAAGGGTGGCGGGGCGCAGCCCCCCCGAAAAGCGAACGGCCATCGCGGACGATATTCGAAGATTGGTAGGAGCGATTCGCGAATCGCCCGTAGCGGAAACCATGCAGAAAATAAACGTTTTATGTAACCGTTCGAAGCGGGAGCGGTAACCGCTCCCCTACGGGTGCGGTAAACGTTCTTTTATAAGGCAACGCTGTTTGGCGGGTCGTCGTAGGGGTTCCCCGACGCGAACTTGAGAGCGTTGGGGGTTCTCGTGTACGCCGACCCCTACGGCTCATGAACCGATCGCCGGTTCACCCCGATAATTCTTGGGGGTTTCCCACCCCTCCGCTCGCTTCCGGGAACCCCCAAAAAGCTCATCGCTTTTTGGGGAACCCCTTACCGCTCGCAACCCCCAAA
>JAEEGL013950625.1_pt1 | contig 12596 bp, 13 predicted proteins | sample 9134231 | NCBI WGS metagenome assembly JAEEGL01 (sample SAMN16246548, study PRJNA631951) | gut metagenome | biome: gut microbiome; feature: rumen; material: fiber-attached | host: Bos | place: Iran: Karaj | collected 2018-10
CCAGGTCCAGTTGTTCACGAACGCGCCGTACTGCACGATCTTTTCGGGATTGAAGCCTTCTTCTCCGGGGTGCTTGCCATTTTCATCGAAGGTCAGCCGCTTGGCTACTGCCACGAATTCATCCCAGGTGTAGGGGGTATCGGCGGAAGGATAGGGTTCGCCCGCCGCGTCGAACATATCCTTGTTGTAATACAGGATCAGGATCTCGTTGCTGCTGGAATACCCCACGGGGGTGCCGTTGTCCTTGAAGGTGATGCAGTCCATGGGCTGCAGCTTTTCACCGGCGTACATATCGGACACATCTGCCATGACGCCGTTGCGGGCGAAGTACAGCACGGCGTTTTCATTCACCATGCCGCAGTCCGGCAGCTGGTTCGCGATGGCGTAATTCACCAAGGTTTCGGTATACTGCTCGTTGGGGATCTGCATGGGCTCCACGAATACTTTGTCCTGCATCTGGTTGTAGGCGTCCAGGGCCTGCTGCACGCTTTCCGCTTCCGTCTGGTTGCCCCAGAAGGAATAGGTGATGTGCACCCGTCCGTCGCCTTCCGCCAGGGCCAGCACCGGCAGCATCAGCGCCAGGCACAGTACGATTGCCAACAGTTTTTTCATGATGGTTCCTCCTTTAATCTCCTGGTTTGTTTGGAGGTTATACGATTAACCCCCTGTTGACTATACAATAACACCAAGAAAAGCCCTTGTCAAGAGGAAAATTGTCCTTTTTGGTCTGATTTTTCTAAAAATGACCGGTTACTTTGTTAACCAGCCCCTTGACGGCTGCGAATTTGTCTTGTATAATCTATTTAATCGTTTTACTTTTACGAAAGCAGGTGTTGGTATGGCGACCATGCGCGATGTAGCCCTGCTGGCGGGGGTTTCCACCGCCACCGTGTCCCACGTGATCAACGGCAGCAAGAAGCTGTCCCCCGAAACCACGGAGCGGGTGCTCCAGGCCATCGCCAAGGTGAATTATACCCCCAACACCCTGGCAAAGTCCCTGCGCATGGGCCAGACCCGCACCATTGGCGTGCTGGTGGAGGACATCCGAGGCCTCCCCGTAGCCGCCATCGTCAGCGGCATCAGCGAAACCCTGTCCCGCAGCGGTTATAAAACCATTTTTCACGACCTGCATCTGCTGGAAAAGCTGTACAATCAATATGAGCAGATCGGCACCTACCGCCAGCGCATCAACGACGGCGTGGCCCTGCTCCAGTCCTCCAACGTGGACGGCATCATCTACGTCGCCATGCACGACCGGCATCTGGATTATCTGTTCGACCCCATGGACACACCCCTGGTGTTCGCCTATTCCCACGGCACGGAAAACGACACCTACGTCACCTATTCCAACAAGGATTCCGCCGCCGACATGATCCGCTTTTTGCTGAAAAAAGGCCACGAGCGCATCGCCGTCATCGCCGGTCATCCCCATTCCTATCCCACCGCCCAGCGCCTGCTGGGCATCCAGATGGCCCTGCAGCAGGCGGGCTTGCCCCTGCCGCCAGAATACATCCGCTACGGAAACTGGGAATACGAATCCGGCAAACAAGAAACCGAAGCGCTACTACAGCTAGATCATCTGCCCACAGCCATTTTCGCCATGAACGATTTGATGGCGGCGGGCTGCATGAACGCTCTGCAGGCCCATGGCTATTCTGTTCCCAAAGACATAGCCGTGGTCGGCTTTGACAATCGGGAAATCGCCAGCTATGTCCAGCCGCCCCTGACCACCATCGCCCTGCCCACCACCGAGATCGGCATCCGCGCCGCCCTGCACCTCATGGACATGATCAGCCAGCCCAAACCGCACCCGTCCCGGGAGATCATTCATTGCTCCATTATCGAGCGCGCTTCTGTATAGCATATGTTATAGCAAGGATAGATTCTGATGTGAATCACTGCAGAAATGCGGTGCTTTTTTTCACAGCAGATCTTTGGCGATGGGCTGGCAGAACAGCCTGCGCACCTGGTCTGGGTCTTTGGTCTGGGCAAGGGCCCACATCAACTTTGTCACAATGGCTTCGATAGTCATGGTGTGCGCCTCGATGACGCGCACCTGATTTTTTACCTGAACGCCCACGCTGTAAACACCCAGGTCGCTGCCCTCGTGAGGCACCTGAGTGGTCATCACCAGGGTATGGCCGGATTCCGTAAAACGCTTCAGGGCGGCTAAAGGTTCTCCGTCCTCATAGAAAGGGATAGCCTGCTTCGACTGGAATACCTCCGGGAGCACCGTCCCGGATTATATACCCGGCTGATCCTTTCCGGGGAGCTATACGATCACCTGTCCGAAATTGACAAAGCCGCCCATGAAAGACTGAATTTCATGATCCCAAGGATGGCAAAAACCGAAGGAATCTCTGAAACACTGAAAGCTTCTGATCAAATGGCCTGGGTCGCCCGGATGAACAGTATCCGGAACCGTGCAGAAGAGGCCATCTTGGATGAACTGATATATGACTGATGCCTACTGGCCGTCTCTTCGGAGGCGGTTGTTTTTTATATTACTCAACGATTGCAGGCTCCTTTAAGCCATATTCTCGGGCTTCTTTGAAAATGCGTGGAATACTCTCAGTCAAAAAAACCGCCAAAGTATCCGACAGAAATTCACCAATCTCTCTGGTAAAATTATGCCAATCTCTCCGACAATGATTGATTTTTGAATCATTTCGGGTTATAATGGGCATAGTCTTCCAAAGGGAGGTCATTAGGATGCAAAGGTATTTGCCGCGGATCGCGGATCAGCTTTTGTCAGAGCATCTGGAAGCAAAAGGGGCTGTCCTGGTTGAAGGCCCCAAGTGGTGCGGAAAGACGACCACCGCAAAGCAGATTGCAAAGAGCGTGCTTGAAATGGATCGTCCTGATCAGACGCATCAATATCAGGAGATGGCGCAAATCAATCCGGGCCTCCTGCTCCAGGGAGAAACACCCCGGCTGATTGACGAATGGCAAATTGCCAGGAACCTATGGAATGCTGTTCGCTATGAAGTAGATCACCGGGACGACCTGGGTCAATTCATCCTCACCGGCTCTGCCGTTCCTCCGAAGATCGATGAAAGCATGCACAGCGGGACCGGGCGGATCAGTCGAATGATGATGCGTCCCATGAGTCTGTATGAATCCGGAGAGTCCAGCGGCGCAGTTTCTCTGACCGACCTGTTTGCCGGAACGCCTATCGCCGCAGCAGATCAGCATACGCTTCAGGATGTGGCCTTTGCTCTTTGCCGCGGCGGTTGGCCAGGTGCCATCGGCCGTTCGGAAAAGGTCGCGCTCCGTCAGGCAATTGATTACTATGATGCCATCATCTCTGTGGATATTTCCCGGGTAGACGGCGTGGAACGGGACGCTGATCGGGCTGCCCGCCTGCTGCGCTCCTATGCGCGAAACATCGCCTCCCAGGCTCCCATTGAGACGATCCGGGCAGATGTGCTGGCAGGTGACGCGGATTCCTTTAGCAATGATACGTTGTATTCCTACCTGAATGCACTTCGCCGGCTCTTTGTCCTGGAGGACTCCCCTGCGTGGAATCCGAATCTTCGCTCGAAGACGGCGATCCGCACCACAGATACCCGATACTTTATGGATCCGTCCATTGCTGCAGCGTCTCTCGGCATCAGCCCGCAGGACCTGATCAACGACCTGAATACGATGGGGCTGATCTTTGAAAACCTTTGTGTTCGGGATCTGCGGATCTATGCCGATGCGTTGGACGGAAAGGTCTATCACTACCGTGATAAGAGCGGCCTTGAATGCGACGCGGTGATCCATCTCCGCAACGGGTCCTATGGTCTGGTTGAGATCAAGCTGGGCGGTGATCAGCTGATCAGCGAGGGTGCTGCAACACTGAAAAAGCTGGAAGAGCGGATCGACACGACTAAAATGAAAGCTCCTGCTTTCAAAATGGTTCTCGCCGGCGTCGCTCCCTATGCTTACAAAAGAGAAGACAGCGTCTGTGTGGTGCCGATTTTCACACTCAAGCCGTGAGTCAATTAATTGCGTTGCGATGGCGAACATGCTGACAGCATCGTTCGGCGTTGACCTGATGAATCCGCAGGGATTATCACGCCGGGCACCTACAGCGAATTTCTGGATCGTCAATTCCGAAGGAAAAACAGCATTGTAGTAGGCGTCTTCAAGCATTTCGATGTACCGCAATTGATGAAAGAGGTTTTTTCATGATTATTTCAAAGGAAACAGCAAGGACTCCCAACGTTGGAGTCCTTTGCTGATACAGGAATGATAATCGATGGCTTTTTCAGAGTTACTGCACTCTTTTTTCTGCAAAACAGGCAAAATGATGGATCAGAGCACCGATCAGATTGGCATCGTTATGAAAGTGACAGGCAGTCACTGCAGGTTCCGGAATTTGCAGGATCCGCATGGGCGCAGACTGGAAGAAGCCATGCACCTGCCGTTGTATCTCTTCGATCAGCAAGGGCTGTGCACTGATCCCGCCCCCGATGGCAATGCCCTCCAATTCCAGCGTCTGATGCAGGTTGATGATCAGATGCGTCACCTGACGACAATACTGCCGCAGCACCTGAAGCGCCAATTCATCGCCCGCATTGGCCTTTTCAAAGAATTCCCAGCCCTGGAAGGCGCCTTGATCCGGCACAGGGATCCCCAGCGCAACGCATTGGGCCATGTATGTTTCTGCCAGATACCCACTGCCGCAGGCGGACATGATCATGTTTTCCGGCGCGGCTTCTCCGCCCAGGGATCGGATGGCGACGGACAGCATACCGGAAAAACCGTTTCTGCCCGCATGCAGATGGCCGTCGATCACCAGAGAGCCGCCCACACCGGTGCCCAGAACCAGCATGAAGGCATCCCGCATGCCCTTGAGCGAACCGAATTTCCATTCCGCCAGCATGGCGGCGTTTCCGTCGTTCTGCACGGAGACGGGAAGCAAGAAAGTCTTCTCCAACCAAACCTTCATGTCCAGGTTCCGGTTGTAAGGATATGCGCCCGGGCTGTGGATGCGGCCGGTTTGATCGTTCAACTCACCGCAGTAGCTGACGGCGATGCCGGAAATATCCGGACAGGCGGCCAGGTTTTCCCGGATCAGCGCTTCCACGGCGGCGCGGAATTCCGCCTGATCCCGAAAGGTGTTTTTGCAAACGCCCCGGGTTTCCTGCTGAAACAGCGTTTCAGGATTTTCCGCGCGGAATATGCCGTATTTGATGCCGCTGCCCCCGAAATCCAGGCACAGATAACGCTTGCTTTCCATATCTTTTCCTCAGGCCAGGTCTTCGCCGTTGCTTTCAATGACCTTCTTGTACCAATAGAAGCTGTCCTTGCGGATGCGGTGCTGGTCGCCGTTGCCCTTGTCGTCCATGTCCACGTAAATCATGCCGTAGCGCTTTTCCACCTGACCGGTGCCGGCGGACACCAAATCGAGGCCGCCCCAGGTGGTATAGCCGAACAAATCGACGCCTTCTTCCACCGCTTCCTTCATGGCCTGAATGTGGCCTCGCAGATATTCAATGCGGTAGGGATCGTGCACGCCGCCGTCCTCCGCCACAGTGTCATACGCGCCCAGGCCGTTTTCCACGTCAAGCATGGGCACCCGATACCGGTCGTACATCATATGCATCAGGTATTTGAAGCCCATGGGATCCATGGCCCAGTCCCAATCCGAATACTTCAAATACGGATTGCGGGTAGCAACGGACATGTTTCCTCCCGCCATATCGCCCTCCCGATGGGTGGTGAAGCAGCCGGAATTGTAATAAGCTGAAAGTAGTTTACCACTTCAAGGAACTGTGAAAAATGTCATGGAATGTCATGCCTAAGGGACAAAAAAGGACTTGGAAGGGATAAAAAAGGATATGGAAGGGACTTGAGTTCCCATCTTGACAGTGATAAAGTGTATGTGGTCAGATTGGGTCAAAACAAACTCATACGACAGACAACAAACAATCGCCTTGCGGCAGAGAACCGCAGGGTGATTTTTCATTGGCCGAATGAAAGGCAGGGTGGAAGAATGAAAGTGTGACCAAAGGCACTGAGGAAATGCGGCATTCTTTTTTATACTCTGTGTCCGGCACAGCAGAAGGCATCGGATGTTTCCGGTGCCTTTTCTCTTTGTTGCAAAATTATTAAATTTTTCATTTTACCCAAAATTGGTTTCCAAAAACACCATTTTTCTCCCTTACAAGGTGTAGGCATTCCAGAACGAGAGGAGGACGGACATGAAACGCTTGTTCAAAAATGTTCTGAGCCATTCACCAAAGTCAATTTATCTGAATTGCTGTTTACACTTTTTCCGAATTTCCACATGTAGTAGTGAATGGCCCTTCCAGATCGGAATGATTGATACTGGATACCGAACTATTAAATTTTCAAAAAGGTATCCACTATGGACGTTTTTTCCCATTAAGAAGTGAACGGGATGTTAGATGCGCGTGAAGGGAGGCTGTTATGAAAAATGTTTCACAAAATTTCGTTTCTTGGTTTCCAAAACCGCCGTTTTTGGACATTGGACTATGACGGGACAAAAACGTTCCGGAAGACACATTGTCTATAAGATCCACATTCCCGAGGAGGTATCAAAATGTCAGAAAAACAGAAACGCACCGTGCATTACAGCTTCAAAGCAACAGAGGAAGAGGACGCCATGATTCAGGAAAAGATGAAAACCGCCGGCATCAGAAATCAGTCCGCGTTCATTCGGGTCATGACGCTGAACGGGTATCTGTTGAAATTGGATTTGCCGGAGATACATGAAGCGGTTCGTCTGCTGGGGATCCTCAGCAACAATGTGAACCAGATTGCCCGGCGGCTGCACGAAAGAGGATCGATTTACGAAACGGAGATGGAAGAAATCGTTGCAGCACAGCACACCCTTCAGAAAACCATGGATCAGATTCTCGCGCGGCTGGACCGTTTGAACGGATAATGCAGCCAACAACGATTTCACAAAGGAGGAAACATGGCGACCACAAGAATCATGTCCATTCATATCAACAAGGGAAAAACACCGCGGCAACGCATCACGGAGCAGCTGGATTACATCATGAATCCGGCAAAGACCGACGACGGGAAGCTGATTTCATCCAATGCCTGTTCGCCGGAAACGGCGGCCAATGAGTTCATGCTGTACCGCCAGGAATACTTCAGCAACACCGGCCGGGAGATCATGAATGAAGTGCTGGCCTACCATGTCCGTCAGGCATTCAAGCCAGGAGAGATCACGCCGGAGGAAGCAAATGCCATCGGTATGGAGCTGGCTGAAAAGCTGACAGACAACCAGCACGCCTACGTTGTCGCAACGCACATCGACAAGCATCACGTTCACAATCACATCGTAATCTGCGCCACGGCGCTGGACTGCCAGCACAAATATCGGGATGTGAAGTGTTCCGGCAAAGATCTGGCACAGCTCAGTGATGCAATCTGCAGGGAGCATCAATTGTCAGTCATCCGTGAGCCGCAGGACAAGACGGTTTCATACGACAAGTGGCAGGGCAATCAAAAAAGATTCACCCATCGGGATGCTCTGCGGATGATGATCGACGCAGCACTGCGGATGCAGCCTGATGGATTTGATGCCCTGATGCAGCTGCTGGAAGATGCCGGATGCTTCATCAAACGCGGCGCTCAAATCAGCATCAAGCCACCCGACGGAGAACGGTATATCCGTCTCGATACGCTCGGGCTGGAATATGAAGAAGCAGCTTTGCGCTGGACGCTGGCCGGCGGTCACGTTCACATTCCGAAAATCCCGCGGGCTGATTATACGAAAAGTCAGGTCAAGCGGCTGGTGGATATTGAAGCGAAGCTCTGCACTGGCAAGGGCAAAGGCTATCAGGTGTGGGCGGAACGGAACAACATCGACGCAAAAGCGCGGATGATCATCTTCCTGAAAGAGCATGGGATCGAATCCATGGAATCATTGAACGATCAGATTCAGACGCTGCAGGATCAGCAGAAAAATCTGAAATCCGCTCTTCGCGAAAAGCAGGCCCGGATGAAAGAGATCAATCAGCTTCGGCAGGCGATCCGGGATTACAGCCGGACGAAGGAAGTTTACACCCAATATCGGGAATCCGGCTGGTCCCCGAAATTCTATCAGGAGCATCGGGAGGAGATCGAAGCCCACAAAAATGTCCAGGCAGTGTATTCCTCAAACGATGGACAGATGCCGACGCTGAAGGAACTGACGGCAGAATATGACGCGCTGAAAGAACAGGCAAATGAAAACGAGGCTGCGCTGGATGAACTGAAACCGAGGCTCAAAGACTTGAAAACCATCCAGCATAATTTCAGAATTCTCCAGCGGGACATTAAACCGGAAGCTCACCAGGTCGATCATCATCACATGGAGGAACAGCGATGATTCTCATCACAACCACAGCGCTTGCGCTGGCAAAAAGGGGCTTGGGGGCGGGGCTCCCCAACAAGCAAAGTGCAAAAGTTACTACTTTTGCCCTGCTTGCTACCATTGATCCAAGCGCTTTTGATTAAGAATTCCGTGCAGGAAAAGCTATCCTGTGCGTTCAGATAAATCGCCGTTCTGCGTCATGCCGTCGCGAAGCATGATCCGAACGCGGGACGGCAGGTTCCCTTCCCGGCTGTGTGATCGGACACATCGCCGGACACAGAACACCATCCAACCAAAGAAAAATGAGGTGAGATCAGCTGTGAATACACTTTTGCTCCGTCAGGTCAAGGCCCTGGCACATAAAGAATGCTGCAATTATATTGACGGGAAGTGCGTCTATGATCATCCCTGTACCGTTATCAATCCCCGATATCCTTCCATTCAGGACGGAGCCATTGACTGCGATTATTTCCTGGAATGCGTCCTGCCCTTGGATCAGGAGCTCAGGAAGAACGTGTGGGATGAACTGCTCCGGGATGAAGACATGGCCCGTCCGCTGGAGAAAAACTGCGCATGGTGCGGGCAACCCTTCGTGCTGACCAGCAGCGGGCAGCGATACTGTTCCCGGTGTAAACCGCTTCATGAGCAGCTTCGCAACCGGGACAAACAGCGCAGCTATTACCAACGCAAACAAACAACAAAATGAGCAGAATTGTTACCGGTTTGACCTTGAAAAAGCCTTATGTCACAAGGCTTTGCGAAGCATCGTTTGAAGGGGGATGACCCATTCATCGTCCGGCGCTGATTCTGAATTCAAACCGGTAACAACTACGACAACAAGGAGGAATATGATTGATGTTTATGACAATGACCGGAACAATAAGGACTGTTCTGATGAAAACCAAAGATGTTCACATCATGGGTGTGATGATCCATGCAGCCTGTCAAATCTGCCGCAATGATCCGCCGCCGCAAGAACCGGCTGCCGGTGTATTGACGATCCCGAAGGAGGTGAAGTGCGATGAGTATGCAGACGATGCAGTTGCCTGAAAACTGTCCGGCCTGGTTTAACGGAAAAGCTATCAGCGAACCGATCTTCTGTCAGGAATTTCTGGCAAATCACCTTCTGGTCTACACAGAAAGAGTCTTCTTCACACCGGAAGGGAAAGTGATTGATGAAAGCTCCCTGCGCACAGAAATCTGCAATCTGCTGGAAGCATACATCAGCACCAGCGTCACCAAAAAGATTGACAGCATCATGGGGCTGCTGCGGATCAAAGCGCATGTTGATGAACTGCCGCCGCAGACGGATCGAATTCATGTGGCCAACGGCACTCTGTTTCTGGACGGAAGTTTTTCAGAAGAGAAGAACGAAGTCGTTCGCAGCCGCTTTCCGATCAACTACAATCCTGACGCAGGAGAACCGACTGAGTGGCTCAGCTTTCTGGATCAGCTGCTGTACCCGGAGGACATTCCTTCCCTGCAGGAATTCATCGGCTATAGTCTGATCCCCAGCACGGCAGCACAAAAGATGATGATCATCAAGGGCAGCGGCGGCGAAGGAAAAAGTCAGATCGGCGCGGTGCTGGGAAAGCTGTTCGGTGTGAATGCGAAAGACGGCAGCATCGGCAAAGTATCAGAAAACAGATTCGCCCGGGCAGATCTGGAACACATTCATCTGATGATCGATGATGACATGCGGATGGAAGCGCTGAAGCAGACCAACTATATCAAATCGCTGGTGACCGCGCAGGGGAAAATGGATCTGGAGCGAAAAGGCCGACAGAGTTATCAGGGATATTTCTACGCCCGCTTCATGGGTTTCTCCAACGGTGACCTGCAAGCACTCTATGACCGCAGCGAAGGCTTCTTCCGCCGTCAGCTGATTCTGACCACAAAAAAGCGGGATCCAAACAGAAAGGATGATCCTTATCTGGCTGCCAGGCTTTCGCGAGAACTGGAAGGAATTTTCCACTGGGCTTTTGCCGGACTGCAGCGTTTGGTGAAAAACAATTTCCGATTCACAGAAAGTGATCGTGCCCTCCAAAGCCTGGATGCTGCCAAGGGAGAAGCGGACAATATGATTGCTTTTATGAAGTCGGAAGGCTATATCCGGTTTGATCCGGAGAGATCCGTCAGCTCGGAAGAAATCTGCGCCATCTATAATCTCTGGTGCAAGGAGAACGGCCTGCCTCCCATCAAAGCGCGAAAGGTCAGCGAATTTCTGATCACGCACCAAGAAGAATACGGGATCGAGTACACCAACAATCATCTCAATGCAGCCCATCGCAGGGTCCGCGGCTTCAAGGGAATCGAAGCACTGGTTCATCCGACCGGGGAGGATTTGAAGGGCTTCACTCAGGTATGGCCCAGGGACAATCCCTTCGAAGAAAAACGTGTAGGGTGAGTTTTTCTTCAAAAATCCGCGTACGTGCGTACGAATGTACAGACGTACGCACGTACGCAGAAAATCGCGAAAATCTTCACCTGATAAGAATTCAAAAAGATTTAACACTTTAAAGCGCGAAAGGACATTGACATGGCAAGAATGATTTACTATACTCCAGAGCAGGTACACAAAATCGTAGATCTGGTGCTGCTCCAGTTGGACAGTGCCGGTGACAGCGATTCTGAACCGGAGCACCTTGAAAACGATATACCGCAGAACGCATCGCCATCGCACGAAAAAGCTGCACTGACCGTCAAAGAGGCCGCCGACCTGATTGGAGTCTCCAAGCCGACCATGTATGAGCTTGTCAACAGCAACAGGATTCATCATGTAAACGTCGGCAAAAAGATTCTGATCTCCCGGCGTTCTCTGCTGGACTGGTTAGAGGAAGGAGAAACCTATGGCAAGGAAGCGTGCTAATGGCGAAGGAAACCTCCGCAAGCGCAAAAACGGCACCTGGGAAGGACGCATGATCATCGGAACCGATCCAAAGACCGGAAAGCTGATCAGCAAAAGCGTCTATGCCAGGACGCAGAAAGAAGTCAGAGAAAAAATGGCCGCGCTTCTGGAAGAACAATCAAAAGAAAGCATTCCCTTGGCGGCGCCCCTCGCGGGCGCTGCCGAGGAGGCCGAGACTGAACTGACCGTGGGAGAATGGCTGGACACCTGGCTGGCAGATTACCTCTCGGATGTAAAACCGGGTACCATCATCTCCTATACAGGCATCTGCAATAAATATCTGAAACCGGCATTCGGAAATATACCTTTGTCCCATCTGAAGCCGCCGATGATTCAGAAAATGTACAATCGCATCAAGGCAGAGGGATTGAGCCCGAAGACGATCAAGAACATTCACGGCTGCCTGCATCGAGCGCTGGATGTGGCTGTGCGCGTTGAATATATGCAGCGGAATCCCACATCTTCCTGCGTCATCCCCAAGGTAGTGGAGAAGAAGGTTGAGCCGTTGGATGCCCCTGTGCAAAAGAAGCTGTTCGCGGCAATCAAAGGCCACGAGTTTGAAGACCTGTTCTTAACGGACATCTTCACCGGATTGCGCTCGGGAGAACTGATCGGCCTCACCTGGGACTGCGTGGATTTTGAACACGAGCTGATTCATGTGGAAAAGCAGCTCTGTCAATCCCGTATTAAAGGAAAGGAATTCTACTTTGGTACCCTGAAAAACGGCAAAACTCGTGTGATTGCTCCGGCACCCTTCGTACTGGAGGTTCTGAAACAGCATCAGGACAAGCAGCAGGAGCAAAAACGCAAAGCCGGAGATCTTTGGGATGAGGGAGATTTCAAAAATCTGGTATTCACCCATGCGGACGGCAGTCATCTGAAGCAGTGGGAAGTCTGCCGAATCTTTCAGAAAATCCTGAAGGATGCCGGGCTGGAGCAGCATCGGATGCATGACCTGCGGCACACCTTCGCCGTCAACAGCATCATGGCGGGGGACGACATCAAGACGCTCCAGGAAAATATGGGACACTACTCCGCGGCGTTCACCCTGGATCGCTACGGTCATGTGACCGAAACCATGCGCCGCGAAAGCGCCAACAGGATGCAGGCCTTCATACAAAATTTGACGGCGTAAAGCCGTCATTGGGTACGGTTTGGGTACGGTTTGGGTATTTGGCCACCAGCAAATGAAAAGAACCCTTGAAAATCAAGGGTTCTGCTGGTCAGGCTGTCTGAAAACTCAAGGAATACCTTTATCGGAAAAGGGATATTTGGTATAATAGAAGAGGGCGATCCGAATGAGGTATATCAAAGGATCAGACAGTCGTTAGATGACAATGGGGATATGGAGCATCGAGGAAG
>JAEEGL016785887.1_pt1 | contig 12596 bp, 9 predicted proteins | sample 9134231 | NCBI WGS metagenome assembly JAEEGL01 (sample SAMN16246548, study PRJNA631951) | gut metagenome | biome: gut microbiome; feature: rumen; material: fiber-attached | host: Bos | place: Iran: Karaj | collected 2018-10
AGCATTACCATATTCAAAATCCTACCGAGAGCAACGACAAGGACGCGACGCCAGGGAAAAATCGAGAACTCCCGGGCGCCGCGTCTGCAAGAGTCGACGAAAAACGTCGCAATACCAAAACGTCTTAGAAGAGCTTAACGTACTCCGGCAACTCGCCAATGAGCGGACGGAGATACTCGAGGCACGCGTCGGTCACGAAGAGATTTTCCGCGTCGACGTACTCGCGCGGCATTGGCGCCGCTTCCACGGCGACCGCGTCGAGGGGCGCCGTCTCGTAGTCGATCGTATAAGGATTGTTCGAGACGCGCTTCATCGTTACCATAACGCCGCTCTGACCGGCTAGCGCAAGCTCGACCGCGCGTCGGCCGCAATTCCACGCCTCTTGAATATCGGTCGCCGTCGCGCGATCCGCGCCGCACATCGGCAACGATTCCGTTACCTGGAACTCGCCGCGACAGGGCGCGCCCGACTCGCGTTTCAGATGCTTGCCGAGCATCTTGTGCAACGCGACCGCGACGCTCGTGCCCGCCATGGCGCCAAGTTCTTGGTTCCCAAACTTATCGAGCGTCTTCTCCTTCTGAATCTCGTTGCCGTCCGCGTCCAGAGAGCTGACGACGACGCCGTTCTTATCGCGAATGCCTTCGCCGCAGACGACGCTCACGAACCCGAAGCGATCGAGCGTCTCCTGAGCCTTCTGAATAAAGCGATCGAAATCGAACGGAATTTCCGGAACGAGAATAATGTGCGGCGCGTCTTCCGCGTCTTTCTTCGCAACCGCGGACGCAGCCGCCAGCCAACCGGCGTCGCGACCGATCGTCTGGAAGACGACGTACTGGTCGACTTTCTTCATATCGCGCGCCAAAACGCCGGCTTGCTTGACCGACATGGCGACGTAACGAGCTGCAGACGCAAACCCAGGCGTATGATCCGTCGCAAAAAGATCGTTGTCAACCGTCTTCGGAACGCCGAGACCGCGGAGCTCGTAACCTTGCGCCTTGCAGTATTTCTCAACGCGGCAGATCGTATCCATCGTGTCGTTCCCGCCAGCGAGGAAGTAGTAGCGAATATTGTACTTCTTCAGCTGTTCGAGAATGACCGGGAAATCAGCCTCCTGAACCTTGTGACGGCAACTGCCGAGCGCGCTGCCAGGAGTCGTCTTGAGTCCTTCGATAACCGAAGGCGCAATCTCGCCAAAATCGAGCAACTGATCCTGCATAAAGCCTTCGACTCCGTACTTCATGCCAAAGACCTTGTCGATTTTAGAGTCCGCGCTTTTCTGACCGAGTTCGAAACAACCCTGAACGACCCCGCAAAGGCTCGAGTTAATTACGCTGGTAGGACCGCCGCTCTGACCGACGATCGCGTTCCCTTGAAACATGAATATGCCTCCTAATGATGCTTATAATGATTTCGTTTTATCCGGCGCGTTCGTAAACGAAACGCGTTAGAGCGCGCCCGTCCAACGAACAAGTTGATCGAAAAATTGCGCGTAATCGCAACCGATTTCAACGAAGAGACCGTCCCCCAACCATTCGGGCAGCTCTTGGAAAATACGGGGCGTTCCCCAGTCGACCATCCCCCCGATCCAGTGGGGCGCGACGTCGGACGCAAACGCGGCGACGCGCCCTGCGCCGACGGAATCGACGACGAGAAACGGTATTTTCTCAAGGAGCTCGACTTTGACCTCGTCGGAATTAAGGGGCGCGTTCCATTCGTCGACCGCATTAAGCCAGGTCGTTTGAGTGCGAACGCCTTCGAGGAGAATCGTGGCGCCTTCTTTTGCGTCGAATCGATTAAACCCGCCGACGCCGGGCGCCGTTGACCACGGTAGATTGGAGAGAATTGGATGATCCGCCACTGTCGGACGCAATATCACGGGCGAGGAATAATTGCGACGATCGTCGGCGTTCGCCATCACGACGGGCAAAATTTCGGCGAGGGGCGAATTATGATATTCGCCAAGTCGTCCGAAGTAGCTTTCCCAGCCGCCCAGCATTAGGAGTCCCGAGCCGCGACGAACTTGCTCGACAATATGCTCCATATCGCCCGGTTTAAAGCAAGAGGCGCAGTAGTCGCTTATGACGTAGAGCGAATACGCTCGCGATTTAAAGTCGTCGCTCGGCGCCGCGCCCGCATTGACGCGATCGAAGGCGATTCCCTTATTGGTCATAATTCCACACAGGTAGGCGGCGGCGCGCGTCGCGTCGTCGTCTCCCAGGTAACAGACTTTCTTTTCCAGTTCCATTGGATTCTCCCAGTCGTGAATTCGTCGGTTGAGACGCGTTACGGTCGGTTAGTTCTTTTCCGCTTCGGCAAAGAGCTTTTTGCAACGTTGCGGCTCGAAGACGTCAAATTCCGCCTCGCGGAGGAATTCTTCAACGCCGTTCTCGCGTTGAATCTTGATCGTGAGATCAATTTGCTTCTGGCTCTTGTATTGCAGAATACCGTTAATTTTGCGTTCAAAGAGATCGTCGGAAACGCGCACGCGCAACGTCGGGGGCGTAATGAAATTACTGTACGTCGAGTATTCGTATATGGCGGGAATCTCGGGAATCGGTTCGCCAAGCTCGGGCCAAATGGAACCTTGCGCGTGGAAAATGCTGATCATAGCTTCCGAATTGGTGAACTTATGATCAGGGTGCAGATCGGTGATCGTCGGAACGAAGAGTCGATTCGGACGCGTTTGACGGAGCAACCAAACGAGCGAATTCTGCATGCCGACGGCGCCCTCGATCGCGGGACCTTCGTCCGGCGCGCCCGTCGCGAATCGACGACCGGCTTGACGATTCAAAGAGCCGTCGTCGTGGTTCAGAAAGTAGAGGTTTTCAGACGGAAGACCAAGCGCGGCGAAGGAGCTCACGCATTCGTTATGACGAACTTCGACGATCGTATTGCGCTCCTCGGGCGTGCAATATCCCATCTTACCGTTCGTAACGACGCCGGCAAAAGTTTTAATACCGCAGTGCAACGCCGCGATAAACGTAAGACCGCACCCGCAGATAATATCGTCGTCGTGCGGCGACAGGAAGAGCCAGCGCTCGTTCTCGCCCTGCCAATTGGGGAAAATGTCGCCGGGGTTCGCGGACGACGTTACGCCAGAATCGCCGCGACGACCAAACAAAACGGACGAACTCATTATATCTTTCTCTTTCTCGCGCAACTCGTAAAGAAACGACGCGCGTATTTTTTGACCGGAACGTCCCGCGACATTACGCTCGCAAGGACTATCAATTTTCAACAAACAACGCCAAGCGCGACGCGCTAATAGAAACGCCCCCGGTGAAAGAATCGCAGGGGGCGCGTCTTCTATTCTACGAACGACGCGCTGAACGCGACGTCGAACGACTAACCGACGAATTCGTTGCCGATTTTACGCGCGCGTTCCGGCTTGTCGAGATTAACGCCGAGCGCAACGCCCGTCTGAACCAGCAAATTCCAGCCGGCGACGAGTTGGAAGAACGGCTCGTAGCCGACGAGCTTGGGAAGCTTGATCGTCGGGAAGATCGTGTCTTCCGTCGAAATCGCGACGACGTAGACGCCAGCGCGACCTTCGATCAGTTCCTTAATCTTCTGGCATTCGCTGGGGAACGGATCGATCAGAACGCAAGCCTCTCCTGCGCGCATGACTTCCTCAACTCCGTGAAGAAGGTACGTGCCCTCCAGGTAGTCGCTCTTCTTGCGCGTGATTTCGTTCGTCTTCAGCGTGAGTTCCTCGGCGACGCCGTTATTGCGACCGGCAAAGTAGAGCGTCGGCGCGGCGGCGAGCTTCTCGATTATCGAGGCGTCGTATTCCGTCGTCATGATTTCTTTCATGAGCTTGCCCGCTTCCTGTTTGTTCGCCGCGCAACAGCATTGAATCAGATTGCAGAGAATCGCGCGATAGACCAGACCTTGCTCGACCACGCTCTTCGTCGCCGCGACCGCGTCTTCCTTGCCGCACGAAAGGAGGATCGTCTCGTTCGTGACGTCGTAGATCTTCGTGCCCGCGTTCGCCGTTACGCCGACAAGACGCTGATGACCGGCGTCCTTCAGACCCTTGAGGAGCCCAATGACTTCCTTGGTTTGACCGCTGTTCGACGCGCCGCAAACGACCCAGTTGCTCAAATCGTATTCCGCCGCTTGAAAACTGCCTTCGGTCGCAACGGCGAGGGCAAGTCCGCGTTTGAAAACGCCGTACATAAAGCTCTTCGCGGGAAAGATGCGGCTCGAGCCTTCGCCGGTCAGAAAGACTTTTCCAGTCTTCTGAACCATCTCGGCAACGGGTTTCATTTGGTCAAAATCGAAGTTGGCGACGACGTCCGCCGTTTCGAGCATCTCTTTGACAAGCGCGAAGTCTTTGTATTTCGGATCGGTCAAATTCATGGTTGTACACTCCTCGCGCCTCCAAGGCGCCGGTTAAAACTATCTGCGAGCGCGTCGCCGCGCCGCGCTAATGTTACGTTCCTCCCATAATTATATTGTCAATTTGCCGCGTTCAATAGCGAGGGAACGGAAAAAAGAGGAAAAAATCTCTTTTACGCTTCGGGATATGCCAGGAGCCGCGTTTATTCGACCAAACGCGCGTTTAACTTGAGCGTTAAACCGGTCTTTTTTCAAAAAAAGCGCAAAAAACGACGCTAAACGCGCCAAATGCTCTTTACTCGAGGGGCAAATATTGGAATAATAACGCGCTTGACTTTTGAGAGCGACTTTCGCGCAGGAAGCGCGTGCGCCGCTCGATCGCGGCGCGCAAGGATGGCGCGCGCTAGTCAAGCTTCTTCGTAGGAACGAGGAAGGTACGAGACGCGACGCGCGAAGGACGCGCGTTAGGACAAAGGATTAAGCGTCATGCATACAACGAAAATAGCTAATAGAAACGAACGTCGACCCCAAATAGCGCGCCGTTGCGCCGATCAACAAGCTCGCGCCCGACGCGCTCTCTATCTCGTCGCGTTGCTCGCGGGAGCATGCGCGCAAACGCTCTTTAGCAGTAGTCTATATGCGCAGTCAAAATCTCAGTTGACCATCGGTAAGACGACGGAACTGGAATCAATTGACAATCAGACGATTAGTTCCGTCGTTTTTACGGGTCCCTACGCGCTCACGCTCAAAAACGGTCAAGATTTGAAGCCCGTCTTTATCTCGCGTGAAGCGGGAGCCGTCCTGAAACTCGGAGACGGCGAAACAATGAGCGAGACGCCGTGGAAATTCTATGGCAATAGTCCCACGTGGACGGGCACGACGTACGTTCTTTCCGGCAACGTCGTTGAAATAGCAAACGGGGTCGCGAATCCATTGGGAGCGTACTCAGAAATCAACAAAGACAAGGCGTACGCCACGGTAAGTCTTTACGACGGGGCGACGCTAAAACTCCCCGCGCGCGCAGTGGGATTCGACGGTCTTCCCCAATCGGGCGAAATCAAGATGGGAAGACTCACGACGTGGTCTCACAATAACGTCCAAGATCAAGACTATGCCGTGGTGGACGTAGGCGCGGAACAGTCGCTTATCGTCGAGAACGGCGTCAGCGTCGACTCTAGCGTCGGTCTCAAAAAACGCGGCGCCGGCGACCTTGTGCTCGTCGCAAACGGAACGGAAAAGATCACGACGACTGAAAACGGCGAAATTAACATTGAAACAGACTACGTTTCCTTCGATCTTGGTCACCTGGACGTCGCGGCTGGAACCTTCCGTATTGAAGACGGCACGGCGGACGTGGAAGACGTCGCATTGACGGCGTCGACGATTCGCCTGGGAAAAGACGTTACGTTCGACGTCGACACGACGGAAATTATCGAGCTCACCGGCGCGGAAGGCGACGTCGTCTTCACGGCGGAAGACGGCTCGACGATTAATATCTACGTCGACGCCGAAGGAGGAACGCGATTCGTCGCGCAAGAGTTCAACACCTATATGAACGTCGGCGACACGTTGCTCGACGTGACCTCATACGTTAAACCCAGCCTCGCGCCGAAGACGCTCGTCGTCTTTTCGACCCAAGACAAGGGACAGATTAACTATCAAATTGAGGACATTGACGTCGACGACGATCTTTTAGGAAAGGATTATATCGTCGATCCAATCCTTTCAACAGCGGACTCCGTCGTTCTTTCTCTCGTTGATTCCACAAAATTTTCCGATATCGCGCTCAACGGCAATTCGAAAGCGGTAGCAAAGTCGCTCGACAATCTCATCGAAAAAGAAAACTATACGCCGGAGGAATTCGTTATCCTATCTCTACTGGAGGACTCGATCGGCACGCTCACGTTAGCGACCGCCACAGGCGAAGTCTACGCGTCGACGATCGGCTTCTCCTATATGAACAATCTCACGATGACGCAAACGCTCTTCGACCATCTGCGCAACAATGCGCTCGTCGCCTACTCCGGCGCTTCGGCGGTCGATCCGATGGACTACGGCTCTAATCGGTCGGGCGCCAGCGCGCCAGCGGGCAACTATCCGGTTACGAGCGGCTACTCGCCGAACGGTTCTTTCGATCAGGGGCCGCTGTATTACAATACGGACACGAATTCCTACGGACCGAGCGTCGTTCCGATCGCTCAGCCGCAACAGCAAGGCGCGACGACGACTGGAATTTATAACGGCGAGACGTACGGCGGCTCGTCGGACGGTTCGGGAACCTACAATATCGGGTGGAATCGGCAGCGTTCGGAACTCGCGACGATGCGCGGTCAGGCGGCGAATTACGGCGATCCGGGCACACTGATTTATTCGGCGTGGTTCAACGCGTTCGGGTCGGCAAACGACGCGCGCGTTCACAAGAACTATTTCGGGTACGACGCGAAGCAATTCGGCTTCCTAGCGGGTCTCGATCTTTTCGGATCTTGCGACTGCCGATTCGGCGCGTACTACGGCTATCAACGTAACGAACTGAAGAAACACGAACTAAACAAATATATCATGCTGGGCAAGGTCAAGACGAACGAACACACGGTCGGTCTTTACCACCAGTTCGGGGACGAAACGGTCTACAATATCGGTACGATTCGCGCGGGCTACGGTCGTTTTAAGACGACGCGCGACGTCATTATGGTAGGCGATCCGGTTCCGGTGAGTTCGAAATACGACATGTGGAACGCGGGCGTCACCTTTGAACGAGGCGCGAATTTCAACGCCGAGCCGTTCGTCTTTTCGCCGTACGCGCAACTCGACTATAACTACTACCTGCGACGAAAGTTCTCGGAGAGCAGCTTGAAAAACAATATTTACGCGCTCAAAATCGGCAAGTCGGACTACCACAGCCTGCGCGGTCAGATCGGCGGTCGCATCGCGCTCGACATGTACCCAGGCAGTCAGCACATTCGCATCGTCGGCAGCGCGGCGTACATTCACGAGTTCCTCAACGCGATGTACGGCAAGACGTGGGCGGCGTTCCAGGGCTTTCCGTCCGCAGACGGCTTCGTAATTCACGGCAACTCGCTCGGACGCGACTGGTGCGCGTTGGGACTCGGACTCGACTGGACGCCAATTCCGGCGCTCAACCTCTTCCTGAAAGGGAACTACCTGTTCAACAAGTACACGAGAACGCCTTTTACGTCTGCTGGTCTGAAATTCCGGTGGTAAGTGCGGCGCTCAGCGTTCGCGGTATTAAGGAGCGAAAACGTCAATGTCCTTTTTAGAATTCGATCACGCGTTGGTTCGCGCATGCGTGGAAGGTCGACCCTACGCCTGGGAAGACTTCGTCGATCGCTTTATGGAACTAGCGATTCACGTCGTCGAACACGTTGCGGAACGACGCGCCGTTAAACTCGACGAAGAAGAAAAGATCGAAATATGCGAGGCGATCTTTCGCGCGTTTCGATATAATCGATTCCAACTCTTGCGCGAGTTTTCCTTCCAGAGTCGGGTTTCAACCTACCTGGTCGTCGTTGCGCGACGCGTCGCCGTCGCTCTCATCGCCGAACCAGCCTAGCCTTGGCGCAAGGTAAGAAAAAACGTCCGGTCGCTTGACAACATTGAGTCTCGACGTAAAATTAGCGAAATTTAGACGTTTTTTCCCTTCGCGCGCCTGCGGTCGGCGCCAAGCCGATTGCGCGTTATTCCGATCTTCGTCCTCCTGCGAAAAAGCGTCCGCTAACGCCCGACGCTTCTCGCTTCGTCGGAGTATTGCGCGCGCGTTGCGATTCCTTTGAGACGTTAGGAGCAAGCCGCCATGCTAAACCCACAAGACTTACAGGAAGTCGCCGTTACTTTCGACGACGTGTTGCTTGAACCCCAATACAGCGAAGTCGTTCCAAAACTTGTCAGCGTACAAACGCGACTAACCCGGCGCATCGCGCTTAATATCCCGCTTATTAGCGCTCCCATGGACTCCGTAACCGAAAGTAAGATGGCGATCGCGCTAGCGCAAGCGGGAGGCGTCGGCGTTATTCACAAGAACCTAACGATCGAAAAACAAGCGGAAGAAGTCGCGCAGGTTAAGCGCTCGGCAAACGGCGTTATTCGCAATCCCGCGACCGTTACGACCAGCGCCGACGTCGAGGAAATACGCAATGTCATGGACGTCCACCACGTCAGCGGCGTTCCCGTCGTCGACGAAAATTACAGACTCGTCGGCATCGTGACTAAGCGCGACTTGAGATTCGTCGACAACTCGAAAACGCCCGTCGCCGACGTCATGACGACGAAGAATCTCGTCAAGGCAAGCGGCGAGGTTGGCCTCGAAGAGGCGGCGCAGATACTCATGCGCAGCAAGGTCGAAAAGCTCTTGCTCGTCGACGACGACAATCGCCTAACGGGTCTCATTACGATTCGCGACGTCGATATGACGCATAATTTTCCGGACGCGTGCAAAGACGCAACCGGACGTCTCCGAGTCGGCGCGTCGGTCGGCGTGCTCGAAAAGGAGCATGATCGCGCGACGGCACTCATCGAGGCGGGCGCGGACTTCCTCGTCGTCGACAGCGCGCACGGCCATTCGAAGAACGTTATCGAAATGGCGAAGTGGATTAAGTCGACCTACGGAGATAAAATCGACGTCGTCGCCGGCAATATAGCGACGTACGAAGGATGCCGCGCGCTCATCGACGCGGGCGCGGACGCCGTTAAGGTCGGGATCGGACCCGGTTCGATTTGTACGACGCGCGTCGTTTCCGGGGTAGGCATTCCGCAGATGACGGCGATTAGTCGCGCGGTTAAAGCGGCTGAAGGAACAGACGTCGGCATAATCGCCGACGGCGGCGTTCGCTTCTCCGGCGACGTCGTTAAAGCGCTCGCAGCGGGCGCGCATTGCGTCATGCTCGGCAGTTTGTTCGCCGGTCTCGAAGAAGCGCCGGGCGAACAGATACTGTACCAGGGGCGTTTTTATAAGAAATACCGCGGCATGGGGTCCAAAGGCGCCATGGTGCAAGGTTCGAGCGATCGCTATTTCCAAGAAGGTCAAAAAGCGGATAAGCTCGTGCCAGAAGGCGTTGAAGGACGCGTCCCCTATCGCGGAAAGCTCAGCGCGCAAGTCGACCAACTCGTCGGCGGCGTCCGCGCTGGAATGGGATATTGCGGCGCCGCGACCATCGAAGAACTGCGCCAAAAGGCCAAGTTCGTTCGCGTGTCGCCCGCTACCGTGCGGGAAAATCACCCGCATGACATTATTATTACCGAAGAAGCCCCGAACTACTCGACGCGCTCCTTCGAATAACGCTTCGCGCGACGTCGTCGCTACGCGGCGACGACGACGCAAATGCGTCAAATTTGCGTGTAATTCACTTTTTATAACCGGCTCGTTCGGCGCGTGCGCGCGCCGCGCGAGCGCGCGCTTCCAGGATGGAAGGCGCTAACCCCCCCAAAGCAGGAGGCTCTCCTATGACCTTACGTCGTTCGTGCGTACGAACCGCGCGCTTGATTGCGTTGTTCGTCGCCGTACTCGGCGTCGCGTCCGTCGCTACGGCGCAATCGCCGCAGTCGAAATCCGTCTTCCGCGACGCGCGACGACTCGACGCCGCCGCCGACAAGAAGCCGATTTTCGGTCCGAAATTCGCCGCGCCTGTCGCCGCGTCCTACGAAGCGCTCGCCGAACAAACGTCAAAGATTCGGCAAGTGAGCGCGACGTCCGCGCAAAAGCAAAAGATTCAACCCAACGCTCCTTTCAGGAACGCCCCGTCGAAAGTCGCCTTGACTCAATATGCGGAAGCGCAAACCGCGCCCATGACCGCGCAAGGCGTGAGACCGCTGAACTCAAAAGAGCCGTACGACGACACGTGTCCCGATCCCAAAAAGATGGGATCCATTATTGACGTGCCCTACAAGCTCGTGCCGTCCCCGGGCGCGTTTCCGGAAGGTTGCCCGTTGCCCGACGAAGAGTTCCAGCGCAAGCCGCCGACCCCCATCACCTTTACGTGGAAGGCCTCGAATCTCTGCCACAAGCCCCTATACTTCGAGGACGTGCAACTCGAGCGCTACGGACACTACTGCAACCCGTTGCTCCAGCCCTTCGTCTCGAGAGCGCGCTTCTGGCTAACCGTTCCGTGCCTACCCTACCTCATGGGCGTCAATCCGCCTAACGAGTGCATATACGACCTGGGGTATTATCGACCCGGAAACTGCGCGCCCAGTATGCTCGAGCCCATTCCGATCTCGTTGCGAGGCGGATTACTTGAAGCGGGCGCGATCGTCGGTCTAGCCGCCGCGTTACCGTAATTTCTCGGCGAATCACGACGACAAATCAACTCGGCCGGTCAAGCGTTCCTTCGCTTGATCGGCTTTCTTACATTTGGGAACGACGCGCCTAAACTTTGATGAAATTCGCCAAAAATAGCCTTTTTCATCAAAAGGTTCCTTGCTTTTCACACGCATAATGATAAAATAATGGAACCCGTTTTATTGGGAAATTGCCTTATTCCGGCGTCGTCGCGCCGCGCGCAAGCGTCGTCTTGCGCCCCGTGCTAACGACGAACGCATCAACCTTAGTGGAGTATGAACGCGTATGACGCTCGGCAACGTTGAATACGATATCAAGCAGTTGGTTTTATACGGTGGATCCTTCGGACCGCGCGAAATTGATCAATTGCGCGACGACATTAGCCGCGATTTTAAGAAATTCGACGAGCTCAAAGAAGCCGTTAACGAACTTAAGATGAAAGACGAGGACGAACTCAGTCCCGCCGTCCGCGTTAAACTGGGCGTCTGCCAGTATCTCGTCGGCGCCTACGACGACGCTTACGCCTCGCTCAAAAAGGGCGACGGAGGCGCGCTCGCGCAGTTCTATTTCGCTAAACTACACTTCGCGCGACGCGAGTTTGACGAAGCGATCGCCGCCTACAATACCGCGCAATCAGCGGGTTACAACGTCGACGTCTGCGCGCTTGGCCGCGCCGAAGTCTACCGCGAAATGGGCGAAACCAGTCAAAGTCTGCAGGAACTCGACTACCTCTCCGGCGCGATCGAACAGACGGCGGACTATCTCTACCAGCGCGGCGCGACGGTCAACGCCCTTGGAAACTCTCAAGAAGCGATCCGCCTCTACGAACGAGCGATCGCCGTCGATAAAAATCATCCGGGCGCGCTCTTTGGGCTCGCGCTCGAAAACGAGCGACGCGGCAACGACGAGGAAGCGCTGGAACTCTACAAGCGCGCCGTTCTGCATTTTCCAACCAACGTTGGAACGCTTATGAATCTCGGCATTCTGTACGAAGATCTCGAACTCTACGATCAAGCGCAGCTTTGCTTCCAACGCGTTCTCGACTCTTATCCCTCCAACGAGCGCGCGCGCCTCTATCTTAAGGACGTCAAAGCGTCCGGCGATATGCGCTACGACGAGGAAGCGCAGACGAAGAACCGCGAGCTCAATACGCGCCTCAACCAGCCGATTACCGAAATCGAACTTTCCGTGCGCAGCCGCAAGTGCATGGAAGGGCTCGGGGTCAAAACGTTGCGCGATCTGTGCCAGCTTACGGAAAAAGATCTTCTCGATACGAAGAACTTCGGCGACACAAGTCTTGACGAAATCAAAGACCTCCTGGCGCAGAAGGGACTCAAGCTCGGCATGTGCGCTCCCGACAAACAGCGAGTCGAAGCGTACGAAACGTCGCAACTTTCGCCGGAAGAGCAAACGACGCTCAATCAACTGGTCAGCGTTCTCAATCTTTCCGTCCGCGCGCGCAAATGCATGGGACGTCTCAAGATCGTTACGCTTGGCGACCTCGTGCGTCATTCGGCGGACGAACTCCTCGAGTGTAAAAACTTCGGCTCGACGAGTCTGCAAGAGATTCGCGAAAAGCTAACGCCTCTCAATCTGAAACTCAAGGGCGACTGATCCGCGCGTCCTATCTCGTTAGACTATGTAATTCTATCGTTACGCGCGTTGCGCAGTTCGGCGCGGCGCGCGTTTTTTAACGAAATATTCGACCCGTTCGCACGCTAAAGGGATTTTTGCAATATGGAGCGCTTTCAATTTCAATTCGTAAGCCAAGACGCAACCAGTCGCGCGCGACGCGGGACGATCACAACGCCTCATGGCGTCGTTCAAACGCCCACTTTTATGCCCGTTGGAACGCGCGGATCCGTTAAAGGGGTCGAGGTTGGTCTCCTCGAAAAGACGGGCTCGAGAATCGTGCTCGGCAATACGTACCACCTCATGTTGCGACCGGGCGCGGAAATTGTGC
>JAEEGL017190139.1_pt1 | contig 12596 bp, 8 predicted proteins | sample 9134231 | NCBI WGS metagenome assembly JAEEGL01 (sample SAMN16246548, study PRJNA631951) | gut metagenome | biome: gut microbiome; feature: rumen; material: fiber-attached | host: Bos | place: Iran: Karaj | collected 2018-10
GCAAATAAGCCTTTGCATTAAAACTTGCAAAGCTCATAATAACCGCACAAATACACCAAATCCGTCTTAAAATCATTCTAAGATCTCTAAAGTCCTTTTAAATCTTACCAATTATAAGACTTTATTTGTAAATATTCGGTTAAATCCCTATCCTTTTATGTATTAATAATAGGCAAAAAATCTCTTAAGAATGGTTTGGATAGAGTTAAAACAGCAGGACGGAAGTACCGCAGCGTACAAAATAGTACGTGAGGACACTTCCGTCCTGCTGTTTTAGCTCTAGACAAGCCGTTATACGAGATTTTAGAATGCGTATTTAAAGCCGATATCAGCACGCGTCCTATATTCGCTGTCAATGTATGAGAAGAGATTGCCATAAATTGAGAACGGTTTGAGAGAGTATTCAACGCTGTTTTTCAGCATCAAATGATTATCTCTTCTCTTTTCGTCTCTTATCTTAAAGCTTCCGTTCATCCCTCTCATCGAAAGCTTTAATTCATACGGATCGGCGAATTCGTGATAAGCCATAATCGAGCTTGAGAGCTTAAAGCTTTCTTCTTCGCTTCTCTTAAACTCTTTGCTGACGTTAAAGCCTAATCCCGCCTCAACAGAGGTGATGTTCTGCTTTTTAATCTTTAACGCATAAGCTTTCTCTTCTTCGTGGCCTTTAACCCGATAGCCCATCGCGTTAAACGCTGCCGTCGGTGATATTGTCCAGCCTTTAACTTCTATCGGATATCTCGCCTCGTTCGTTACCCCGTAAAGCTTCTTTTCAATCTTTCCGTCATAACTTTCGCCTTTATAGCCTTCTCTTTCGTATGTCCCGTATGCATATCCGAGCCTCGGGCTTGTAATAAACTCAAATCCCTTAACCTTATACCCCATCGGCATCATCATCTGGAACATCTCATCATCGCGGCTGTTATCTTTATTCTTATCCGAGCTTCTGACATCCGTAAATGCGATTGCCACACCATAGCTCTTCTTGCCATCTTCCTTGCCGCTGATCATCCATCTTGAGTTTGATCCCGTGTTCTTCTCAAAGTTAATCGGTCTTGTGCTTCCCGTTAACGTAAACTCTTTTTCTTTGTTCTTAAACATTGCATCATTCATATCAAACGACAGATCTTTGAACATCGTCATATCTTCAAACACAAATCTCTTTAATCCGTCGCCCATCAACGCATCAACCGCATTGTTCAATGCTTTCGTTGTTTCACTTGACTTCAACGTATTAAACAAGCTTTCGTTATTTGACAATGCGTAGTTCTTTTCTAAGAAATCCGCGGCTGACTTGTTCTCAACCACATCGGCAAATGCTTTCTTTGTTAAGACAACGTCGTTTCCGCTTAAAGCCGCATCAAACATCACCGATTGCGAATTGATGTTCAAAGCACTCGTGTCATTTGAGATAATCGCATCCGAAAGCGTATAAGAACTGGCAAAATTTGATGTTACTGCACTTGATGAAATATTAATTGCCCCACCGATTGAGCCATCATTATCCAAACTTTCAATATAAACATCTCCTGTGATTGTTCCGGTATTGACAAGCGTTTTGGCGGTAACATCACCGTCTATTAATCCTCGATTTTTAACGCTACTGTCGTAATCAGGATGTCCTGTCAAATCACCCTTAATTTCACCCTTTGCCTCGTTTAAGAGAGATGATATGCCATTAATATCTCCATCAATCTTGCCTGAATTTGTTACAGAAACCGCTCTGGTCGGTGTATAAGAAAAGCTTCCAAACCCGTAAATATTACCGTTAATGATTGCGCCGCTTTTGTTGTTAACAGTGTAGGAGCGAATCATTGCATTAATCGTTCCATAGTTATCAATTGTATCAGAAAGAACTTTTCCGCCGGAAATTGTGCCATAGTTGGTAAATTTTGAAATACCAGTATAATTGAAAAAATCACCTTCGTTAGCAATATTACCATAAATTGTGCCGTAATTATTTAATGTTCCTTGAGCACTGTTAGCGCTGGATCCAAGAGATGTATTACCTTCAATATCACCTCTGACAACAGCCCCCTCATACACATTCAAAACTGATCCTGAAGACAGGTGAGCCGCGTATCTGTTAGAAACAAGCTCAGAGCCCTCATATAAATTTGCCGTACCTCCGGAATTCATAAATAAGGCATACACATTTCGGGTGCTGTATCCGGTGCCTCTGGCCGTCAATGGAACTGATATTTCTACTTTTCCATAGTTATTAAAAGTACCTCTTCCCATAAAAATACCCGCAACAAGCTTTGTTTCTGCCGCATCATCAAGACCTAAAATTTTAATTGTTCCGTTATTTTCAATTTTCCCCATTGATACGCTGCCATTCGATTCCAAAATACCTATCGCCGTCGGATATCTGCCATTGACCTTTTCAAGATAAAGATTAATTTCCCCATTATTGGTAATATCCGGCGCTTTTTCCTGTTTGCTTGGATTCCAATCGACAACAATACCTTTAATTCCTGCGTGATAATAATGTTGAGAACTTTGTTCTTCGGCATATTTTCCTTTAATGGTAATTTTACCGTTATTGATAACAACATCCTTAACAGCATCGCCGGTTGTATATGACCCCAATAAGGTGTTCAAATTGATTAAATTTGTGTTTTTTGTATTTTTATTGTAATACATACCCGTATTATAGCGGTATCTGTCTAAATAAATAGAAAAATACGAAGAAAAATAAGAATCTGAAGTATGAGATTCTTTGCTCACCACACCGTTTATATTAATTTCAGCTCCTTTTTCATTAATCATACAGCCATTGCCGTAAAGAGCCATACCGACATTACTGTCTCCGGTCATATCAATCACACCGGCATTTGCCATAGTTTGAGAATAAAACAATTTTCCGTTTTCTATTTTACCGAGTGTTGTAGACAACAGACCATAATTTTCATCCCCATTTACCGTAATTTTTCCGGCGTTATATACTGCTCCGCCACCACGGTGAATTGCTGTGTTCATAGTATTTTCAATAGAATCTTTCGGGGCTGACATAATGCCCACACCCCCATTACCGGTTAACGATACATCACCTGTATTAAATACCTGCTGATGTTGTGCATAAATACCACCCCATGTTTTATTCGAAGAAGCTGTTTTTGTTAAATTTTCGTTATTCTCAACAGCTTCATTATAAGACTTAATTACAAAATCAGAATCAGAGGGCGTATCACACAACTGACACCCTCCGCAAGTATTATAACTGCGACACCCGTATTCACATTCTAAATCTTCGTAACAGCCTTTGTTACAAGGGGTTGCTTCACAATTAACATCTTCTCTTGAATTACATTGTGTGCATAGTCCGTTTGAGTCGCGAGTTTTACAACCGTATTCGCATTCCAAATCTTTTAAACAATTATCGCCGTTCAAAACACCCATACAAATACTGCAAAGCTCGCCCGCCCAATTGCTTTCGCAAACACATTTTTGCTGTGACGAATCCCATTGTCCGTGAACACAATCAAGAGTTTCTTCTGAGCATTTATACTTTATTGTTTCGCCGGATTTACAGGAGTCCGTTTCATGGTAGCCCGTCGGACATGATGTATAATCATAACCCGTGCATGGGTTCACTTTGCATCTGTATCTTACTATATCGCCTGTTCGGCAAGAGCCCTCTTCAATATATCCTTCGCCGCATTCCGTATACGGATAATCGCTGCAATCGCTTGCCGTGCATTTATATTTTAACACTCCGCCCGACCAACATGTTGCCTCTTCATACCCCGCACCGCAAGGTGTTGTCTGATTATATTCCGCTCCGCATGATGCTGCCTTGCATTTATATTTAAGCCCGCCGCCCGGCGGAACACACGTGCTTTCTTCAATCCAACCCTGCGATGTGTTACATGCCGTATCCTGATAACCGCTGCAATCATTCGGCTCGCATTTATATCTTAACGTGCCTGCTGAAATACACGCTGATTGTTTGTATCCGACCCCGCAAGGCGATGTTTGGTTATATTCGCTTGAGCATTCTATCGCTTTGCACTTATAATAGGCCACTCCGCCTGACATACACGGCGCTCCGTCTGCCGTCCACCCTTGTGACGCATTACACGATGTCTGATTATATTCCGCTCCGCATGTCGCTGCCTTACACTTATAATAAGCAACGCCTCCTGACATACATGGCGCTCCGTCTGCTATCCACCCTTGTGATGCATCGCACGACCTTTGATTATATCCTGCGCCGCATGTCGCTGCCTTGCATTTATATTTGAGCCCACCACCCGGCGGAACACACGTCCCTTCTTCAATCCAACCTTGCGATGTGTTACATGCCGTATCCTGATAACCGCTGCAATCATTCGGCTCGCATTTATACTTTATGACATCTCCGGACATACAACTTGATTGTTTATAGCCTATTCCGCAAGGTGTTGTTTGATTATATTCCGCCGTACATGTTCTTGGTCTGATATCAAAATAACACGCTTCCCCGTCAATCATTTTTCTGATGTAAATATATCCGTTTCCGGGTTTTGTTCGTGTTCCGCCCTGTTTAACGCATTCATCTTTAGGCTTGTCATCCGAACCTGATCCGCTGCTGCCGCCGCCTCCGCCGCCACCCGAAAAAGCAAGCGCCGTGCCCGCTGCCGCCGCAACAACACCCGCGCCGATTAACGCTTTTGTCGTAAAGCTCATCGAACTGCCGGCTTTTGCACCGTAAACCGCCGTGTCAATATTCTTAGCCGGCGCACGCGTCGCCGAATCCATAAACTCCCGAAATCCTGATATCTTCCATGTACACGGGTGCGACGGGTTCGCCCCTGACTGCAAAAATGACCGAAATGCCGTCTTGTCTCTCTTCTTTGCCGCAACGCACAGCCCCGTATCTCCGTTCGGATTTGTTGCGTCAACGTTCAATCCTCTCGCTCGGGCGCTGTTAATTCCCGAAACGTTGCCTCTTGATGCCATATAATAAAGCTGATTAAAACTTTCGGGCGCAAGCGGTCGCAAATAAGCCTTTGCATTAAAACTTGCAAAGCTCATAATAACCGCACAAATACACCAAACCCGTCTTAAAATCATTCTAAGATACCTAAAGCCCTTTTAAATCTCACCAATTATAAGACTTTATTTGTAAATATTCGGTTAAATCCCTATCCTTTTATACGCAAATCCTGCTTTTTTTAACATTTGTCCGTCAAACAAATTTCGCAAATCAATAATCCGTTTATGCCTCATTTTCAGCCCGAGCTTTTCAACATCAAGATCCTTAAATTCCGGCCATTCGGTCAAAACGGCAACAACATCCGTATTTTCAAAAACATCATCAGCTTTAAGCGCATATTTTATTTTATCACCTAAAATTTTCTTGGCATTATCCGTTGCCTTATAATCAAAAGCCACAACATCAGCACCTTTTTCAATTAAATGAGAAATAATTTCCATCGCCGGACTTTCGCGCACATCATCCGTACCGTTTTTAAAGGCCAATCCCAAAACACCGATTTTTGCATTTTCCAAATCAGAAACCATGTTTAAAATTCGCTCGGCCATTTCTTTTTTACGGGCTCTGTTACCCTCAATCGTGCGTTTAATCAAACTCATATCCGCGCCAAATTTTTCAGCCATCAAAGCCATCGCCATCGTGTCTTTCGGAAAACAGCTGCCGCCATATCCCGGACCGGCATTCAAAAATTTGTTACCGATACGTTTATCAAGCCCCATTCCGAGAGCCACTTCATGAATATCCGCCCCGGCTTTTTCACAAAAATTCGCCATTTCGTTAATATAATGAATTTTCATTGCTAAAAACGCGTTTGAAGCATATTTAATTGTTTCGGCTGATTTTCTTTTAACAAAAAGCATCTGTGTTTTACCTGAAAATGGCGCATAAAGCTTTTTCAAAACATCAGCCGCACGCTCGGTATTTGCCCCGATGACAATTCGATCCGGATTAAAAAAGTCATAAACGGCATAACCTTCTCTCAAAAATTCGGGCAACGAAATCACATCAAAATCGGCCTGCGGATTAACTTTTCTGATAATGCTTTCGACCGCATCTCCCGTCCCGACCGGAACGGTCGATTTATCTGCCACAACCGTATAACCAGTTATATATTCTGCCAATTCTTCTGCTGCGGCATAAATATAGCGCATATCCGCTTCTTTCGTTTCGGGATGCGGCGGTGTACCGACGGCCAAAATCACCACATCAGCCTCACAAACGCCTTCTTTCATCGAAGTTGTAAACTTTAATTTACCGTTTTTCGTAACCTTTTGAAACAGCTCTTCAAGCCCTTCTTCATAAAGTGTTACCTTTCCGTTTTGAAGCGCTTGAATTTTAGCCTCGTCTTTGTCAATACATATTACATCGTATCCGAGTGATGCCAAACCGACACCGCTCGGAAGCCCGACATAACCCGTGCCGACAATACCTATTTTCATATCTACTTATCCTCTTCCTGTTCAAAATTTTGGCTCAAAATATCACAAACAATCTCATAATCAAAGCCCGCCCTTAAAAGTGTCCCCATATCTTTTTGCCTCAACTCTTTCTGTTTTGCTTCATCAAAACGATAAGGACCTATTTTTTTCTTTTTTGCGAATCTCAAAGCCATTGTTTTAGCATCATAATCTTGTTTTTCGAGCAACGTTTGAGCTGTTTTTTCATCAATTCCCTTGGCTTTAAGTTTTATTTTAATATAACGTGCCGGTTTTCCCGCTGCCAAATAATCTTTAACTTTGAGTTCGGCATATCGCTCATCATTGACATAATTAAGTTTTTCAAACTCCGCCAAAACTTCTTCTATCCACTGATAAGCTTCCGCCTTGTTAAAATCTTTGTTCTCAAACGCATATTTATCAACTCGGCGCTTAAGAACCTCCCTTAAATTCTGCACCGAAGATTCAAACCTTTCCAAATAATAAAGACCGATATTTCTCAACCGCACTTTTGTTATTTTTCTGAAAGGTTTTTTCTTATTTTGTGCACCTTCGATAGTCATCACTTGAAAAATCTCTCAAATTAAACTAAGTTTCTTTTTAAGAAAATTATAATAAGGATATCTTAAATTGACCAACAAAAATTTTGACACTTGTGCATCATTTTATCTTGAAGGCGGTGCTTTTATGGGAAGGCTTGTTCGCTTAAATACCGTCTTAAAAACGATCTTAAAAAATCATCAATACCCTCAAAATGTCTCAAGCGCACTTGCCGAAACAACGGCTCTTGCCGCCGTTTGCTCTTCCATGCTTAAATTCAACGGCTTATTTACACTCCAAATTCAAGGAAACGGCCCCGTTTCACTGCTTGTAACCGATGTTACTGCCGACGGAAAAATTCGTTCTTGTGCAAAATTTGATGAAAAAAAGCTTGAACAAGCAAAAACTTTGCGCAAAACACAAGATATTTTTGAAGAAGTCCCGCATCTTGTCGGCGGCGGCTATATGGCTTTAACGGTTGATGAACAAAACGGTCTGCCGCCTTATCAGGGCGTCGTTGACCTGCAGGGAAAAACCTTAACGGAACTTGCATTGCGCTATTTTGATAAATCCGAACAAATCCCGACCTTACTAAAATTGTTCATCAAACGCCCCGAAGGCGAGAGCCGAAGCTATATGGCAGGCGGCATTATCTTGCAAAAAATTCCGCTCAAAGGCGGCAAAAAATCCGACATAACACCTGAAAAAATCAATCAAACATGGGAAGATGCCGCAGCTTTTATCGAAAGCCTCAAAGAAGATGAAATGCTTGATGCAAATCTTTCGCTCAAACAAATTTTAACCCGCCTTTTTCACCAAAACAATTTGGAAATTTCCGGCGTTAAAAATTTTGAATTCGGCTGCCGCTGTTCCCGCGAAAAGTTGCAAAAAACGCTTTCCGGCTTTTCTCCCGCCGAAATTGAAGAAATGTGCGACAACGAAGGAAACATTGAGGCGACATGTCATTTTTGCTCTCAAAAATACTCTTTCAAAAAAACAGAGCTCGTAAATGAGCAAAAAAACTTGCAATAACATCATTTTTGTTTTAAAAACATAAAATATTGTGAACATTTAAGAGGAAATTTTCATGTCTAAGTTTTACAAACTCTTAGCCTTTGGTTTGTTTCTTTTAATAGGGGCCTGCGCTTCCCAAAAAGAAACGGCCGAACCCCGCCGCTATGTCGAACCTCGTTTTAATCAAAAAGCCCCCATCGGTCTTTTGGTCAACAAAGTTGATATTACCTCTGAGTTCACACCTTCTTTTACCCGTCCGAATGTTGAGCACCTTTTCCCGATTTCGCTTGAACGTGCCGCACGGATTTGGGCAACGGACCGTTTGGAAGCGGCTGACTTTGGTTCTTCAAGAACGGCCGAATTTATCATCAAAGATGCCAGCGTAACCGAACAAGAAGAAAAAGCGCAAGAACTTTTCCGCAAAGATATGTTAAGATACCGCGCAACACTGACCGTTGTTTTAAAGGTTATTGAGGCCAACGGCTCAACAGCTCAAACATCAATTGAAGCTTGGCGTGAACTCGGCATTCCGGTTGACACATCAATTGATCAAAAAGAAAAATACTGGAATGAAATGGTTCAAAACCTCATGGCTGATTTTGATACGAGAATGCAACAAAACATCAATCAATATCTTAATATGTATGTCAAAGACAGCACATCAATTTTTGAATATTGATTTTTCTTAAAAAACTTCTAAATTTTTCTCATTGGAATTTGTTAAGTCTTCAAAATCTTCCAAGAACCATTCTGTTTCGTTGTCCGCATTTTTTAACATCTCAAGCATTCTGCTCCGAAGTGTTACGAGCATGCTTATTTCACCGATTTTCAAATCAACCAGATAAAACGCACCCTCTTTTTCCAAAAGCTTAAAAACGACAGTAATTTTTTCAAAATTTTCCGTTCTGTATTGTTCCGGCAAATCAATTGACGCCGCCGCATCAATAAAACGCCCTTTTTCGATAACCGATAAAATCTTAAAATCGATTCCTTTCGTGTCAAAATCAAGCGGATATGACTTATAAAGAGCCTTTATATATCTTTCGAAAAGCGCAAAATAACGTTCTTTTTGTTCTTCGTTCAAAAGCTTAAAATGTCCGCCGAGTGCAAACTGCCCCATATACTGCAAATCCACATCATTTTCAAACATCCCATCTAAACGTTCATATTTTTCGCTTTTATCTTCAAGCCCGAGCGTTTCAATAAATTTCTCACCTGTTGTATTCAAAAACGTCCGCACGTCAGCCTCATGAAAAGCAACGGCAATATTCGCCCATATCAAAGCAAACAACAAGCTGATAACTCTAAAAAAACTCTTTTTTTCCATATACATTACCTTATACTGCCAACATATAATCTATAAATATTTTATCACAAAGTAATTTAAAATGAAGTTAAATCGTGAGTCGTTATTAAATATCTTTATATTTGCCGTTTTAATGACTGTTGTCGTTTTCATGAGTGTTTCTCTTAAAAACGAAATTTCATGGGATTTTACGAACTATCATTATTACAATGCTTGGGCATTTTTTAACAACCGTCTTAATTTTGACATTGTGCCGGCATCATTCAATACTTTCTTAAATCCCGTCATGGATTTTCCGCTTTATTTTTATATACAATGGTTTAATGATTATCCTAATCTTATTTGGGCGCTTCAAGGAATATGGGGCGGTCTTATGCTTTTTTGCATTTATAAAATCACAACACTGTTTCTTGATTATAAAAAAATATACAATTTTTTCATTTTAGCTGTTCTTTGCCTTGTTGTTTTAACGGGTGAAGGCGTCGGAACGCAGATCGGTTCATCGGCAAATGAAATTCCGATTGCGTTTTTTATTTTATGGGGCCTATACATTCTCTTGAAAATGATTAAACTGCCTCAAACGCAAACCTTAAAAAAATTCTTTTTTGCCGGCGTTATCATGGGCATAGGTCTTGGCTTAAAACAAACGATTATCCCTTATTGCATCACTTCCGGACTGACTTTAATAATCTGTTTCAAATATCTGAACAAACCATTCAAAAGCATCTTCTTTTTTGCCTTAGGCGGTTTAATCGGCTATTTGATTATCAACGGCTACTTTATGTATCAATACTGGGTTTTATACTCCAACCCGATGTTTCCGTTTTTAAACGGCATTTTTCATTCGCCTTTCTTTGATGATTTTAATTATCGCGACACGCGGTTTTTACCGACGCTTGCAAATTTCATCATATTCCCGTTTTTATGGCACGAAAAGTCCTACGCAATTTGCGAAAATTATTATACGGACATACGCTTAACATTGTATTATGCGGTCCTTATTCTATTTGCTGCGGTTCTCATTTTTTCTAAAAAGACACGGGCTCAAACGCTTCAAAACAAAACTTTTACATCTTTATTCGTTTTTTTGTTTCTTTCGTTTTTCCTGTGGCTTTTTATGTTTTCTTATATGCGTTATGCCGTTGTCATTGAAGCTGTCGGTGCCATATTTGCAATGCTTTTAATTCTTCATTACGCCCCTCAAAAAAATATTCCTTTTATTCTATACAGCACATTTTTTATTATCCTGTCCGGTGCCTTATACCTTGATTTCGGTAGCATATATAAAACAACCGAACCCATTGAGCAAAAGGTCTTTGTCGAACCGATAAAACTGCCTCCGAACACTCTCATAAAGCTATACGGTCTCCCGACTTCCGGACTTATTCCTTTTCTTCAAAACGAAGAAAAAGACATCAGAGCCTTAGGCTACATGCAACACCATTGCCGCCTCTTGAAAGGTTCTGACTTATCCGAACGCAACCAATTTAGAAAGATGCGTGATGAAATCGAAAAAAATCACAAAGGCCCCGTTGTTTATATATATACAGACCCGATCCCAATCAAAAACCTGACACTTCAACAACATAAAAAAATATATTTAGACGAACAAACTGAAACCATTCTCGGCTGTCAAACATGGCCTCTTGTCCTTGAAACACTGTTAAACGATCTGCCGAAAGACTATAAATGCCGACAAATAAAAACGAACCTGATTAAAAAAGGAATAAACCTTTGCGCATCTGAAAATTTATTGAACACTATTTTTACAAATTCGGAGAAACTCGATGAACAAAACAATTAAAGGCTACATCAAAATCGCTCGTTTTGACCATTGGATTAAACAGGCTTTCATTTTTCCGGGCATTGTTTTTGCGCTTTTTATGGAAAGAAACATCAGCTTATCAGGTCTTTTATTTTACATTCGCCCGATTATTCTCGGCACAATTTCAACATCTCTTATTGCCTCTGCCAACTATGTCATCAACGAATGGCTTGATGCCGAATTTGATAAATACCACCCTGTCAAAAAGAACCGCCCTCTTTTAACGGCGGGGCTTAAAACGCCGTATATTTTACTTGAATATTTTTTGTTTTTGCTAATCGGCTTAATTCTCGCTTGGTATATCTCAAAATCTGTCTTTTGCATGGAATTATGGCTCGCCGTTATGGGCATCATCTATAACGTCAAACCCGTTCGCTCAAAAGACATTCCTTATATTGATGTTTTATCAGAATCTTTAAACAACGCCATCCGATTATTAATCGGCTGGTTCCTTATCACGAGCAAAACCCTGCCGCCGATGAGTATCGTATTGGGTTATTGGATGGGCGGAGCCTTTTTAATGGCCATCAAACGCTTCGCCGAATACCGCATGATCGGCGACAAAAAAACGGCAGCGCTTTATCGAAAATCTTTTGCGCTATATAGTGAAAAAACGCTTTTGATTTCCTCATTTTTTTATGCGCTGCTTTCAATCTTCTTTTGCGGCATTTTCTTAATTAAATACAAAATCGAACTTTTGCTTTCGATTCCTTTCATCTGCGGTCTGTTCGCGCTTTATTTGAATATGGCATATAAACCGGATTCGGCCGTTCAAAAACCCGAAAAACTGTTTCATGAAAGGGGCTTAATGCTTTACCTCGTACTGCTCTTTATTCTTGTTGTCATACTGCTCTCAGTTAAGCTTCCCTTCTTAAACATCTTTCTAAACCGAACATTAATTGAGTTTTAAGATGAAAAAGAAAGCTCTCATTGTTGATTTAGACGGCACCTTATACTATCAAAAGCCTGTTCAAATATGTGCAGGCTTAGAACTGTTGATATATTATCTTATCCATTTTTGGCGCCTCAAAGAACTGAAACAAATTTTGACCTATCGCCATCAACATAACACCCAAACAAATTTTAACATTCAAACTTTTTGCAAACGGCAAAACACAGACATAACAACGATTCAATTTTTGGTTCAAAAATGGCTTTTCTTAAAACCGCTCAAATGGATTAAAATTTTTACCGATAAAAATCTGATTTGTTATTTAAGAGAAAATCAAAAAAACATTCCCATTATCATTTATTCCGACTATGAAACAAAAGAAAAATTAAAAGCCTTAAATTTCAAACCTGATTTTGAATTTTCTTATGACGGCACAAATATCCGTTATCTCAAACCCGATCCGCAAGGTCTGACGCACATTGCAAACAAGCTCAATTTATTGCCTGAAGATATTTTAATTATCGGCGACAGACAAGACAAAGACGGGCTTGCCGCCGCAAATTTCGGCGCCGAATATTTGATTTTGCCCCAAAACCCGATAA
>JAEEGL014031460.1_pt1 | contig 12595 bp, 8 predicted proteins | sample 9134231 | NCBI WGS metagenome assembly JAEEGL01 (sample SAMN16246548, study PRJNA631951) | gut metagenome | biome: gut microbiome; feature: rumen; material: fiber-attached | host: Bos | place: Iran: Karaj | collected 2018-10
CATCAGTTTGTCGGTCTTTTGGATTTCAAGCTCGGCAATGTCGATGAGGGAATAACGAATACAGATATCGTTGATGAATTCAAACTTTGCAATGTATATGCAAAGGAAAAATGCAGAGATTGTTTTGCAAGATTCTACTGCAGCGGCGGATGTGCCGCCAATTCCTATAACTTCCACGGCAATCTTACGGATGCCTATGATGTGGGATGTGATCTGGAAAAGAAAAGAGTAGAATGCGCAATCATGATAAAAGCAGCATTAGCTTAAAGAAGGAGAGTAAGAGCAAAATGAGAAAGTCAAAGAGAAACAGTGTGCTTATTATATTAGTGTTCTTGTGCGCACTGGCTTTAGGTGCATTTACAACCGTACAGGGACTCGGTAAGCACCACATTGGAAAAGCAGAGAACATTGTGTTAGGTCTGGATCTTGCAGGAGGTGTCAGTATAACCTATAGAATTACTGATGAGAATCCTACTGCGCAGGAGATCAGTGATACCAAGACAAGATTACAGCAGCGTGCTGATGTATATTCTACAGACAGTAGTGTATATCAGGAGGGAACAGACCGTTTCAGTATAGAGATTCCGGGTGTTTCGGATGCTAATAAGATCCTGCAGGATCTTGGTAAGCCGGGTGCGCTGGAATTCATGGATGAAGAAAATTATCAGAAGTATGCGGCCGGAGAGGAATACGAGACCGTGCTTACAGGTTCTGATGTCAAGAATGCCGCTGCAGCAATTGATAATTCAGGCGCTGTTCAGGAATATATCGTTCAGTTGGCATTTACCGATGAGGGAACTAAGAAGTTCGCAGATGCAACAACCGCTAATGTAGGAAAACGTATTTACATCATATATGACGGTGAGGTTGCTTCCGCACCTACAGTTCAGACAGCGATCACAGGTGGTAGTGCGGTGATCAATGGTATGGAGGATGACGAGGAGGCTCAGAAGCTTGCCGAGACAATCCGTATCGGTGCTTTGCCGCTTTCTTTGGAAGAGCTTCGTTCTAACGAGGTTGGAGCAACACTTGGTCAGGATGCTTTGGCTACAACTCTTAAAGCCGGTGCTATCGGTATGGGACTTGTTGCAATAATCATGATCGTATTATATCTGCTTCCCGGTTTTGTTGCAGTACTTGCACTTTGTGCCTATGTTGTGCTGATGCTTCTTTGTCTTAACGGTTTCAATGCCAGCCTTACACTTCCGGGTCTTGCCGGTATCGTGCTTTCAATCGGTATGGCGGTTGATGCCAACGTTATCATTTTCACACGTATCAAAGAGGAGCTTGGTGCAGGCGCTACGGTCAAATCTGCGATTGATTCCGGATTTAACAAAGCAGCTTCCGCAATTCTTGATTCGAATATAACAACTCTTATTGCAGCAGTTGTTCTTTATATAATGGGTATCGGTTCTATTAAGGGATTTGCTCTTACACTTGGAATTGGTATCGTGCTTTCAATGTTTACAGCTCTTTTTGTTACAAAACATCTTCTTAAAGCTTTATATACATTGGGTGCTCAGAATCCGAAATTATACGGTTATAAGAAAGAGCCTAAGGTTTCCGGATTTGTTAAGCTTTCCAAGGTAACATTTACTATTTCGATCATTGCCGTACTTGCAGGTCTTATAGCTCTTCCGATATTCAAGAGTAAGACAGGATCACCCCTTAACTTCAGTCTTGAGTTTACGGGTGGTACTTCAATGACAGTTGATTTTAAGGATCATTATGATCTTTCTAAGGCTGAGAGCGATATTGTACCGGTTATCTGTGAGGCTGCAGGAATTTCTGATGCCGAGGTTCAGGTTCAGAATGTTCAGAACAGTAATGAGATAGTATTCAAGACTCCTGAGCTTAAGGTTGAGCAGCGTGATGCTGTTGAGACTGCATTAGAGGACAAGTTCAAGGTTAAGGAATTCAATGTTGAGAATATCAGCTCGACAATAAGTGGAGAGATGCAGAGAAATGCTATCGTATCCGTAGTTATTGCTACAATCCTTATGCTTATATACATTGCATTCAGATTCAGTGATGTCAAGTTCGGTGCAGCTGCTGTCGTAGCGCTCCTTCATGACGTTTTGGTAGTATTTGCGGTTTATTCGATCGGAAGACTTTCGGTTGGTAATACATTTATCGCATGTATGCTTACAATCGTCGGTTATTCTATCAATGCGACGATCATTATCTTCGACCGTATACGTGAGAACTTAGTTCTTATGAACGGCAAGGGCGAGACATATGAGAATATAGTTAATACGTCTATCTCACAGACGTTGACACGAAGCATATATACAACACTTACAACCTTTGTAATGATCTTCATGTTGTATCTTATGGGTGTTACTTCAATTAAGGATTTCGCACTTACACTTATGTGCGGACTTATCTGTGGTGCTTATTCTTCTGTATGTGTTACAGGTCCGTTATGGTATATGTTTAAGACCAAGGCAGGTAAGAATGAGAAGAATGCCGGAGCTAAGAAGCAGTCCGGAAAGAAGACCAAAAAAGCCTGAAACAGGGTAATTCAAAAGGGCGTGGCATATGTCATGCCCTTATTCTTTATATAAATGCTAAGGATCATTTTAAGATATAATGGAGTAGGATATGTCAGAAAAGAAATGGATAATCAGAGCAAAGAGAGCAGACTTCTATGCTCTTGGTGAGAAATTTCATATTGATCCCGTAGTAGCAAGATTATTGGTAAACCGTGATATTGCAGAAGAGGATTTTGAAGAATTTCTTCATCCGGAAGAGGCGAAGTTTCATGATCCCTATCTGATAGAGGATATGAATCAGGCGGTAAGAGTCGTCATTCATGGGATTGAAGAAGGTCATAAGATGAGAATTATATCTGATTATGACGTTGACGGCGTGATGTCAAATTATATTCTGTACACAGGTTTAAGAAGAATTGGAGCAGATGTGGATTATGTTATACCGCATCGTGTGCGGGACGGCTATGGTATCAGTGACGAGATAGTGGATAATGCGATAAATGATGGAATATCTACGATAATCACATGCGATAACGGTATTGCCGCTTATGATGCGGTCAAAAAAGCCAAGGATGCCGGAATCGCAGTTGTCGTTACGGATCACCATCAGGTGCCGTTTAACATGGAAAACGGGGAGAAGCAGTATATTCTTCCTCCTGCAGACGCGATACTTAATTCAAAGAAGGAAACCTGCAATTATCCTTATAAGGAGTTGTGCGGTGCAGGAGTGGCATACAAATTTGTTGAGTGTCTCTATGATAAAAGGGGAATTCCTGTTGAAGAGCTGCTTCCGTTTATCGATTTTGTAGCTATCGCAACGATATGTGATGTGGTTCCGCTTACAGGAGAGAACAGAACGTTTGTTGTTAAGGGGCTTCCCAGACTTCGTCTGTCAGAAAATGAAGGCATCAGGGCACTTATCAGAGTTAATGAGCTTTCTGATCATACGATCAATGCCGGACATGTGGGATTTAGGATCGGGCCCTGCATCAATGCGTCCGGAAGATTAGAAAGTGCAGAGCTTTCCATGCAGCTGTTCTTAGAAGAGAATGGTGAGGCAGCATTTTCTAAGGCGGAGGAACTGAAAGCAATAAATGATGAGAGAAAGCTTTTGACTATTCAGGGTGTAGATAAGGCTTCTGAGCTTATCAATGAGTGTAAAAATGATAAGGTTTATGTGATATATATTCCTGATTGCCATGAAAGTCTTGCCGGAATAATCGCCGGCAGGTTAAGAGAAAGATATGAAAGACCGGTCTTTGTTTTGACTGACAGTGAAGATCCGGCGGTGCTTAAGGGCTCGGGACGTTCAACAGATGAATATCATATGTACGAGGCGTTAAAGGAATGTGAGGATATTCTTATAAGATATGGCGGACATGCCAAGGCTGCGGGATTTTCGATAGAAAGAGACAGGTTAGATGCATTCAGGACAAGGCTTAATGAGTGTTGTAAGCTTACGGAAGAGGAGATGGCACCAAAGGTAATGATAGATATAGCCATGCCTATATCGTATGTGACAGAGGGACTGATCGAACAGATTGAAAGATTGGCTCCGTTTGGTCAGGGTAATCAGAAACCTGTATTCGCGCAGAAGGATCTTAGGATCAGGTCGGCTAAGATACTCGGCAAGGAGCAGAGTGTGGTTAAGGTTGTTATGGAGACTGCCGAAGGCTTTGTCGGGGAAGGAATATATTTTAATGCGTCAGAATTCTCGGAGAACATTATAGAGTGGTTTGGTCAGGAGGAGTATGACAAGCTTCTTCACGGATGGCTGAATAATGTTATGCTCAATATTATATACTATCCGGAGATCAATGAATTTAACGGGAACAGAAGTATACAGTTTAAGATAGTAGAATATTCGATGGCAGCAGTAAGGGAAGTTCTGTAAATAATAGTATTAAAAAATATATAGAATTCCGGTTTGGAGAACAGAAAATATGTGAATATATTACAAAATTACAGAAAAATAGTATTTTTTGCGTTACAACCGGGTAGTATTGGGATATAATCTATAACATACAGACAGTAAAGAAGGTGAGAGTATGGCAGGAATAGTGAATTTGGATAAGGAGCTTACAACACCAAAGGATTTTACGCCTCCTGAGGAGCTTTACCAGACATTGATAGCAGAAGTTAAAAAGTATCATCCGAATGCAGATATTTCCATGATTGAGAAGGCTTATCATATAGCTGAGAAAGCACATGAAGGGCAGTTTCGAAAGTCCGGTGAGCCATACATCATGCATCCACTTTGTGTTGCCATTATTCTGGCAGAGCTTGAGCTTGATAAGGAGACTATAGTTGCGGGAATTCTTCATGATGTAATAGAGGATACTATTATGACCGATGAAGAGATAGAGAGAGAATTCTCTCCTGAGATCCTTCTTCTGGTTGAGGGCGTTACCAAGTTGACCCAGTTGAATTTCTCTCAGGATAAGATTGAAGTTCAGGCTGAGAATCTTAGAAAAATGTTTCTGGCTATGGCCAAGGATATACGAGTTATTCTTATAAAGCTTGCCGACCGCTTGCACAACTTAAGAACCCTGCAATATCAGAGTCCTGCCAAGCAGATCGAGAAGGCAAGAGAGACTATGGATATATATTCTCCTATAGCTCACAGACTTGGTATAAGTAAGATCAAGGTGGAGCTTGATGATATTTCATTAAGATACCTTGAACCTGAGAAATTTGAAGAGCTTAAGACCGAGATCGATGAGTGCTTAGAGGAGAGGGAATCATTTATTGATAATATAGTTGCCGAGGTCAAGGATGTCATTGACGAGGCGGGAATAAAGGCTGAGATCAACGGACGTGTTAAGCATTTCTTCAGTATATATAAGAAGATGAAGAATCAGAACAAGACGTTGGATCAGATATATGATATATTCGCGGTCCGTATTATCGTTGACAGTGTTCGTGACTGCTATGCGGCGCTTGGCGTTATACATGAGAAGTATAAGCCGATACCGGGACGTTTCAAGGATTATATTGCGATGCCTAAGTCTAATATGTATCAGTCGCTTCATACAACGCTGATATCACAGAGCGGACGTCCGTTTGAGATTCAGATCCGTACTTATGAGATGCACAAGACGGCTGAGTACGGTATCGCTGCACATTGGAAATATAAGGAGAACCTTAAGGGTACTTCTAAGGATAAGGAAGAGGAGAAGCTTACATGGCTTCGCCAGATATTAGAGCTTCAGCAGGAGAATCAGGACAACAAGGAATTCATGAATACCGTTAAGACTGACCTTGATCTTTTTGCTGAGCAGGTATATTGCTTTACGCCAAGCGGAGATGTTAAGAATCTTCCGGCGGGTTCTACGCCGATAGATTTCGCTTACAGCATTCATTCGGCAGTCGGTAACCGTATGGTTGGAGCTAGAGTTAACAGCAGGGTTGTTCCGGTGACGTATACGCTTCAGAACGGTGACCGTGTTGAGATCATTACCTCGCAGAATTCCAAGGGACCGAGCCGTGACTGGCTGACAATTGTCAAATCGGCTCAGGCAAAGAGCAAGATCAATCAGTGGTTCAAGCAGGAATTCAAGGAAGAGAATATCAGCAGGGGCAAGGAGCTTATCATCCAGTATTGTAAGAGTAAGGGATATAATTATGTAGAGCTTTCCAATGCAGAATACCAGCATGCTGTTATGGTGAAATATAATTTCAATGACTGGGATTCGGTTATGGCTGCTATCGGTCATGGCGCCCTTAAGGAAGGTCAGGTTGTCAATAAATTGCTCGAGGCTAAGAATAAGGAATTCAAGGCTGAGATGACAGAGGATGATCTTGTTGATCAGATCAATCATATAGGTGAGCATCGTCATTCAACGGTTGCCAAGGGTGGAATAAGAGTTAAGGGAATAGATGATGTTGCTGTTCATTTTTCAAAATGCTGCTCGCCGGTTCCGGGTGATGAGATTGTCGGTTATGTGACAAGAGGACGCGGTGTTTCCATTCATAGAACGGATTGTATCAATGTTATGGGAATGAATGAGACTGACCGTACACGTCTTATTGAGGCAGAGTGGTTAGAGAATGCCGATGAGGACAGTAACGCATTGTATTCTACGGAGATTAAGATATTTGCGTCAGACAGAACGGGAATGCTGTTTGATGTTTCTAAGGTGTTTACCGAGGCTAATATCAATGTGACCGGAATTAACAGTAAGACCAGTCACAAGAATGAAAAAGCAACGATTGTTGTTGATTTTGAGATCAAGAGAGTAGACCAGCTTAAGTTAGTTATCTCAAAGATAAGACAGATACCGGGCGTGCTCGATGTAGAGCGAAGCGTAGGATGAGATGTCTAGAAGCCTGATGTAGTCAGTTTAAGGAGATTTCGTATGGCAAATATAGAGATTTTCAGGAAAACAGTATACGGATATATGGATGTAAACTGTTACATTCTTGTCAATCATGACACGAGTGAAGCTGTTGCGTTTGATCCGGGTGCGGAAGCGGATACTCTTACAGAGATATTTAACAGTCCGGGTTTCTCCCTTAAAGCGATATTCCTGACACACGGACATTATGACCATATAGGTGCAGTCAGTACATTAAAGGAGCGTTTTGATGTTCCGATATATGCATCTGAAATAGAGAATGAAAAGGTGCTTGGTGATCCTGCCGTTAACCTTTCAACAATGTTTGGTGATCCGATGACGATTCATGCGGATGAAGTATTAAAGGATGGAGAAGAGCTTGACATGCTCGGAACGAAGATAAAATGTATCTTAACACCGGGACATACGGCAGGCGGTATGTGCTTTTATATTGAGGAGCTTAAGTCTGTGATCGCGGGAGATACTCTTTTCTGTGAAAGCGTGGGAAGAACGGATTTTCCTACGGGAAGCGGCGCGACTCTTGCGCGATCTATCAGAGAGAAGCTTTATGTTTTGCCTGATGATACCAAGGTTTTTCCGGGACATATGGATACCACGACTATCGGTTGGGAGAAGAAGAATAATTATGCCTGTCCCGAAGCATAAAGTTGTTTGATGGCATCGTTTGGTGGTGTGTTGAACCACATTATTAGGATATGGAGTTTCTTTGGAACAGGACATTACGGTACGGTTTTAATGATCAGGTAAAATAATATGATATACCTTAACCAGAATATAGATTTATACAATAACGATATACGGGTGATGCTGCAGGCGTTCTTTGACAATGAGAAGGTTGTATTAGAGGAAGAGGGTACAAGAATTGCGCTAAAAGCGGAATTTACCTACGACACTGATGTGGAGGTTCCTGTATTACAGCGTGGCGGGTATGTAACATTTACACTTACAGATGAGAACGGATATAGTAAGAGCAGTACGGTTGTTACTGACTTCATGAACAGAAAGCTTGCAAGAAATCCTATCAAAGGAAAGCTCTATGAGATGCTTTCGGAGTATACGGGAAAGACTCTGCCCTGGGGCAGTCTTACCGGGGTAAGACCGACTAAGATTGCGACGGAGTGCATTGAAAACGGTAAGTCGGAAGAGAAGATCAGGAGACTTTATGAGGATGTGTATCTGGCAAGTCCGGAAAAGGCGGATATCTGTATAGAGGTCGCGAAGAAGGAACAGCAGTTGTTTGCTGATTTTGATTATGAGAATGAATACTGTGTATATATAGGGATTCCGTTCTGTCCGACAAGATGTCTGTATTGCTCGTTTACTTCCTATCCGATAGCCTTATATGCTGATGAACGACAAGAGGGCTTTACGGTAAGCGACTATATTAAAGCGCTTTGTCGTGAGATGGAAGCGGTTGCGGGCAGTCCGGTATATAAGAATAAAAGGCTTGTGGCGATATATGTTGGCGGAGGAACGCCAAGTTCGATCACGGCAGAGCAGTTAAAGATAATAATAGAAAAAATAAGAGCGGTTTTTGATCTTTCACATCTTAGGGAGTTCTGCGTGGAGTGCGGAAGACCTGACAGCATTACAGCGGATAAGCTAAATGTGCTTAAGGAGCTTGGAGTAGACAGAATAAGCATTAATCCGCAGACTATGTCGGATGAGACACTAAAGCTTATAGGTCGTGCGCATACTGTGGCGCAGACGAAGGAAGCATTTACACTTGCAAGAAACGCAGGCTTTACCAATATCAATATGGATATGATCGTCGGACTTCCCGGCGAAGATATAGAGGATGTACGACATACACTTTTAGAGATTGAGAGGTTGGCGCCGGATAGTCTGACAGTGCATTCACTTGCCATCAAGAGAGCTGCTAATCTCAATATTGAGATGGAGAAGTACCACGCGCTTATTAAGGGCAGTACCAATGAAATGTTAAGGGCTGTGGATGAGTGCGCAAGAAGACTTAGTCTTGCTCCTTATTATCTGTACCGCCAGAAGAATATTCCGGGTAAGCTTGAGAATGTGGGATATGCGGCGGCAGGTAAGGAGTGCCTTTACAATGTGCTTATCATGGAGGAGAAGCTTGATATAATTGCCATGGGGGCCGGTGCGGCATCTAAGTTCATTTTCCGTAAGGAAGGACGCATTGAACGTGTGGAGAATGTGAAAAATGTTGACCAGTATATTGCAAGGATTGATGAGATGATAGAGCGTAAGCGGAATATGTTTGTGCAGCTTGGGTAAGCGAAACGGAGGAAAAAAATGGTTGGTTTGGGTGAAGATAATCTTGAATTGGATGAGATGTCGGCATATCTTACAGAGGACTTAGAAACGGAGATAGCGCATGGTATCGAGGTCAGCCGTCTTGCGGGAAGGCTTGCTAAGGAGCTTAAGCTTGATCCCGATTTCTGCCACGATATCGAGGTTGCGGGAATGCTGCATGATATAGGCAAGCTTAGAGCGAGCACATATCTGTATGGTGGTGATGATGATACCTTAAATGTTGAGAAGATGCGATACGTCCGTATGCATTCGAGCTTAGGCTATGAGGTCGTAAGGGAAGAGGGCTATTCGGACAGGATATGCGAAATGATATTACATCATCACGAGAATTATGATGGTACAGGATATCCGGATAATCTTATCGGTGAGGAGATTCCTTTAGGCGCAAGGATACTTAGAGTGTGCGATGTCTTTGCGGCGCTTACATCTGATCGTCCATACAGAAAAGCTTTTGATAACGCGACTGCAGTCGAGCTTCTTATCGAGGAGGTCAGACATTTTGACATGAAGATATTCCTGCCGTTCCAGAGTATCGTGCATGAGGAGATATTAGAGCGCGAGAAGGAAAAAATGGCGGCTGAGACTGTAGCGGATATGAAAAACGGTGGCGCTGTTTGAATGATATAGAAACAGAGAAAGGACATTACAATTATGGCAATGAAGAAGAAGCCTGTTACGGGCATGAAGGATATATTACCTAAGGAGATGGAGATTAGAGATTATGTAATAGGGCAGATTAAAGAGACCTACAGGACGTTTGGCTTTTCGTCAATGGAGACGCCTTGTGTTGAGCATATCGAGAATCTTTCTTCTAATCAGGGGGGAGAAAATGAGAAACTTATATTCAAGGTGTTAAAGCGTGGAGATAAGTTGACTTCTGCTGTGTCAAGAATTGCAGAGGCAGGAGCCGATGATGCGGATGCAGGTGTACTTACCGACAGTGGTCTTAGATATGACCTTACCCTGCCCCTTTCCCGCTATTACGCTAACAATGCCAACGAACTTCCAAGTCCGTTTAAGGCATTGCAGATGGGTAATGTATGGAGAGCTGATCGTCCACAGAGAGGAAGATACCGTCAGTTCATGCAGTGCGATATCGATATACTTGGCGAGCCTACTATTCTTGCAGAGATTGAGCTCATAACAGCAACAACAACACTTCTTGGCAAGATTGGTTTTGAGAAGTTTACTATAAGACTCAACAACAGAAAGATGCTCAAGGCAATGGCTGCATACAGCGGATTTGAAGAGAAGGATTATGACAGTGTGTTCATAACACTTGATAAGATGGACAAGATTGGTCTTGATGGTGTAAATGAAGAACTTGTAGCACAGGGTTATTCCAAGGAGTCTGTTGATAAATATCTTGAATTGTTTGATAAGGTGACACCGGATATAGCAGGTGTTAATTTCTTAAAGGATACGCTTGGTGACTTCTTAGAGGATGGAGTTGCCAAGGATTTGGAGACTATTATGACAAGTGTTGATGCGGTGAAGTCTGCAGACTTTAAAATCGTATTTGACCCGACACTTGTTCGTGGTATGAGTTATTATACAGGACCGATATTTGAAATCTCTATGGATGAGTACGGCGGATCTGTCGGCGGTGGCGGACGTTATGATGAAATGATCGGTAAGTTTACCGGACAGAATACCCCTGCATGCGGATTTTCAATCGGATTTGAGAGAATAGTTATGCTCTTGCTTGAGAGAGAATATCAGGTACCGACAGGTGGTGACAAGGTAGCTTTCCTTGTTGAGAAGAACATGCCTACAGAAAAGATGTTAGAGGTACTTAAAGAAGCAAAGAAGCAGCGTGAGAACGGAACGCAGGTTAATATAGCAATCATGAAGAAGAACAAGAAGTTCCAGAAAGAGCAGATGGAAAAAGAGGGATATAAGGAGTTTAAGGAGTTCTTTGCAGATAGGCTGTAGTTACAGATTAATATATTAAGATTAAATTACTACCTAAGATATTAACATTTTAGGTAGTAATTTTTTGGAGGATTATTTTGACTAAAGTTGATTTGATTACCGGATTCCTAGGTTCCGGAAAGACAACATTTATAAAAAAATATGTGAGATATCTGCTTGATAAAGGTGAAAAGGTAGGAATCATAGAGAATGACTATGGTGCTATCAATGTTGATATGTTGTTGCTGGATTCGGAGTTCGGCGATGAGTGTAGAATGGAGATGGTCGTTGCCGCCGATCCTGATTGTCACAGAAGACGTTTCAAGACTAAGCTTATCGCAATGGGTATGGAGAGTGAGAAGCTTAACCGTGTTATCGTTGAGCCTTCCGGAATCTATGATGTGGATGAGTTCTTTGATATTCTCTATGAGGAGCCGCTCGACAGATTCTATGAGATAGGCAATGTGATTGCGATTGTGGATTCGGGACTTTCTGATGATCTTTCTAAGGAGTCGGATTATCTTCTTGTTTCCCAGATTGCGGAGGCAGGAATGGTTGTGTTTTCAAAGGTTACTTCAGAAGCGCCGGTAGATGTTTATAAGTTGGAAGATAAAGAAGGATATATTTGCGATAAGCAAATGCAGAACTTGGAATTTTTTGACGTTGAGCGTGTTGTTGACCATATGAATCGTGCTCTGGAGAGGTTTAAGTGTAGTAGAAGATATGACAAAGCTTCGAAGGATATCATGGTTAAGCCATGGGAGAATTTAACCGTGGTTGATTTTGAACGGATAGAGAATTGCGGTTATGTTCCGGAAGACCATATCAAATTACATGTTGCAGAGGATAACGGTTATAAGTCTCTATTCTATTATCATGTGAAGATGACAGAAGATGAGCTTAAGAAAGTGACAGAGGGGTTGTTTTCTGATAAGAGCTTTGGTAACATTTATCGTGTAAAGGGCTTTGTGCCACTTGAAGATAATGGAATAGATGATGGAGATGGGTTGTCGGGAGCAGAGGATGAATATGCTCAAACAGCTTACAATAAATATATACAGATAAATGCTACGTCAGAACGTGTTGAGATTACACATACCGATAATGGACAGGAAGTGATAATTGTTATCGGCGAAGGTCTTGATAACGGAAGGATTGAGGATTATATAAGGGCATATAGTTCAGAGAAGGATATAACGGCAGGACAGTCGAATCATAGACATTAAAAGGGGTATGTACATGGACGGATATAATTTACTTGCCTTGATATTGTTTGCAATAGGCATGTTTTTTGAAATAGTGAATATCGGTGTATTTTTTGCAAATCGTAAAGGCGGTTCTTCTTCCGGTGTGCCGTTTTTTGCGGGAATATTCTTTTGCTTGGCACTTGCTGCTTTTTCACCCACAAGGCATTTTTGCTTTGTCGGCATGCTTTTTGATGTTACCTTATCTTCTACAATAGATACATTTATATTAAGTCGAAGGGCGTATAAGAAAAGTGATGAATTTCGGATTACCGGAATAGCGGATAATAAG
>JAEEGL015786274.1_pt1 | contig 12595 bp, 7 predicted proteins | sample 9134231 | NCBI WGS metagenome assembly JAEEGL01 (sample SAMN16246548, study PRJNA631951) | gut metagenome | biome: gut microbiome; feature: rumen; material: fiber-attached | host: Bos | place: Iran: Karaj | collected 2018-10
ACTTTTTCGTACCTTTGCACTCATGGAAGCAATCAACCAAGAACTGGAGATGGCGCGCAACTACGCGCTATACACCCATCGCAATATCTTTCTCACGGGCAAGGCTGGCACCGGTAAGACGACGTTTCTCAAACGCTTGCAAGAGGAATCGCGCAAGCGCATGATCGTCGTGGCACCGACTGGAGTGGCGGCCATCAATGCCGGAGGCGTCACGATACATTCGTTCTTCCAACTGGCTCCAGGGCTCTTCTTGCCGGGCAAGATGATGGCGGGCAACGACCCCAAACGCCATTACTCTTTTTCGAAACAGAAGAAGAACATCCTGCGATCGCTGTCGTTGCTGGTCATCGACGAGATATCTATGGTGCGAGCCGACCTCCTCGATGCCATCGACGACGTGCTGCGTCGCTTTAAGGACCACAGCAAGCCTTTCGGAGGTGTGCAGCTCTTGCTCATCGGCGACCTGCAGCAATTGGCACCCGTAGCTACCGAAACGGAATGGCCTCTGCTGAAGGAGTTCTACGCCACACCGTATTTCTTCTCTTCGCAGGCGCTGAGCCTGACGGATTTCGTATGCATCGAACTACGCCACGTCTATCGTCAGCAGGATGAAGCTTTCGTGTCGTTGCTCAATGCCGTGCGCGACAACTGCCTCACAACGGGCATTATGCAGGCACTCAATGCACGCTATATTCCTCACTTCGTACCACCTGCCAACGAGAATTGGATCACCCTGACCACACACAACCATCAGGCGGCACAGCTTAACGCACGACACCTGGCGGCACTTACGACCCCGGCCTATACCTTCACGGCCAAGATTACGGGCGAGTTCCCAGAGACCTCCTACCCTACCGACGCTCAACTCACCTTGAAGGTGGGCAGCCAGGTGATGTTTTGCAAGAATGACCCCTCGTCCGCAAAGGCTTTCTACAACGGACGCATCGGACGCATCGAGGACATCAACGGCGAACGCATCACCGTCGTCAGCGACAACCGTCGCATCGTTGTGGGACCGTTGCCGTGGACAAACACGCATTATGTCTCTGACCCTGCTACAGGCACTATTCGTGAAGAAACAGTGGGATCATTCACACAGATTCCACTGCGCACAGCATGGGCCATCACCATCCACAAGAGCCAGGGGCTCACCTTCGACCACGCCATCATCAATGCCGGTCGTGCCTTCTCCCATGGTCAGGTATATGTCGCCCTATCGCGCTGCCGCACACTCGAAGGCTTAGTCCTCGCTACACCCATCACGCAAGAGGTCATCACCACGGACCCCGATGTCGTTCAGTTCAACGCGTACGCCAACGAACACATCCCCACGCCCGAGATGTTCCTTCGCGACCGACGCTCATTCATCGAGGACATCCTCTGCGACATCTTCGATTTCAAGGCGATCTCCATGCGAATGCGCTATTTCGTACGCCTGGCTTCGGAACATCTCTCGAAATATTTTCCGAGCTATGCCCGTACCGCAGCTTCCACAGCCACACAGGTCGATGCCGAACTCCTGGCCGTTGGCCTTAAGTTCCAGCAGCAGATCCACCAGCTCATCCCCCTTTCTGATTCCTTCAGCGCCAACACCGCGCTTCGCGACCGTGTTCAGAAAGCAATGAAGTACTACGCAGCGGCCACAGCCCGCATCCTCGGCGACTTCTTCGAGCTGGAACTGCCTGAAATCGACAATGCTCGCGTTCGTGAACAGATGACCAACGAACACTCCCTTCTCCGCACCGATTACGACGAGAAGATGGCCATCTACCTCGCCTGCCTCAACACCTTCTCCCTAACCGCTTATTGGGATGCCAAAGCCCGTGCCAGCATGACTGAGGACACCACCAAGAAGAAACGTGCCCCCCGCTCCCGCAAACCCAAATCCTCCTCCTCCCCCGCTCCTGTTTTCTCCCCCTCCTCCCCTGTTCCTTCCTCCTCTTCCTCCTCCTCCCAGCCTGTCGCCCCTCTATCACCCTCCCCTTCTGCTGTTAGTGTGCCGAGCGGTTTTCCCGCTCGGTCCTCCTCCTCTCGCCGCCCCGCCAAGGCTGTCATCGACTACGATCGCATCACTAACGCCACCCTCTACCGCCGCCTCCTCGACTGGCGCAACGCCGTCGCAAAAGAGCGGCGCCTGCCAACTTCCTACGTCATGTCCATCCGCACCGTCATCGGCATCACCAACCTCCAGCCTCGCACCACCGAGGAGCTCCTCTCCATCCCCGGCATAGGCCCAAAGACCGCTAACGACTTCGGGCCCGATATCCTCGAAATCGTAGCTGCATACCGCCAATAACCCCATCGTCGCCCACTTTTTTGCCCATATTATCGCAGAAATAATCAATAGTAAATCGTTAAATCATAAATTCTCCGTATCTTTGCGCCGTGAAACAAGCAATGATTTTCGCTGCCGGCCTCGGCACACGCCTCCGCCCCCTCACCGACACGATGCCCAAAGCCCTCGTGCCGGTGGCTGGTAAGCCCTTGTTGCAGCACGTCATCGAGCGTCTGCAAACATTTGGCTTCGAACGCATCGTCATCAACATCCATCATTTCGGCCAGCAGATCATCGACTTCCTCGATGCTCACGACCGCTTCGGCCTCGATATCCTTATCAGCGACGAACGCAACAGCCTGCTCGAGACGGGCGGTGGCATAAAACACGCCCGTCACCTCTTCGACCCCACATCGCCCATCCTCATCCACAATGTCGACATCCTCTCCAATGCCGACCTCGACACCCTCTATGCCTCCCCTGCTGCCGAAGCATCCCTGCTCGTTTCCGACCGCCCCTCTTCGCGCCATCTGCTTTTCGACGACGCTTTCCGCCTCGTGGGCTGGCAAAACGTCAAGACTGGTGAGCTCCGTGGTCGTCAAGGCTGTCATGCCTTAGCCTTCTCCGGCATCCACCTCTTCCATCCCTCGCTCTTCCCGATGATGGATCAATGGCCTGAGCGTTTCTCCATCATTGATTTCTACCTCAACGTCTGCTCCGACCACCTGCTGCTCGGCATACCTTCGCCCCACCTGCGTCTCATGGATGTAGGGAAAATTGACACGCTGGCCGAGGCTGACGCCTTCGCCTCTTCTGTAAAATAATCTCTCATACGATATGCAAAAGATCATCATCCTCGACTTCGGTTCGCAAACCACGCAGCTCATCGGTCGCCGCGTGCGCGAACTGGACACCTTCTGCGAGATCCTTCCCTACAACAAGTTTCCCCAGGACGACCCGGACGTCATCGGCGTCATCCTCAGCGGCTCCCCCTTTTCGGTCTATGACCCCGAAGCCTTCCACGTGGATCTCAACCAGTTCCTAGGCCGCTATCCCGTCCTCGGTATCTGCTACGGCGCTCAGTATATGAGCCACACGCTGGGCGGGCGTGTCGAACCGGCACCTTCGCGCGAATATGGCCGTCAGCATCTCACCACCATCGACCGCTCCAATCCCCTCTTTCGCGGTTTCGATGAAAGCTCGCAGGTGTGGATGAGCCACGGCGACACCATCACCGCCATCCCCGACGGCTTCCACTGCATCGCCTCCACCGAATCCGTAAAGTATGCGGCTTATTGGTCGGCCCCCCTTTCGTCCCCCGAGGGGGACACTGATGTCCTAAATGTTGAGGGCAAAGCTGCAGAAGCCCCCTCGGGGGCCGTAGGGGGGGCTCCCCTCTGGGGTGTCCAGTTTCATCCCGAGGTATTCCATTCCGTTCAAGGATCGCTGTTGCTCAAGAATTTTGTCGTCGATATATGCGGTAGCCGTCAGGACTGGAGCGCCGCCTCCTTCGTCGATACCACGGTATCCGAGCTCCGCCAACAACTCGGCAACGACCGCGTCATCCTCGGGCTATCTGGCGGTGTCGATAGCAGCGTCGCTGCCGTACTCATCAGCCGTGCCATCGGCGACCGACTCACCTGCATCTTCGTGGACCATGGCATGTTGCGCAAAAATGAATACGCACAGGTCATGGAGGATTACAAGGTACTCGGGCTCAACGTCGTTGGCGTCGATGCCAGCGCCAAGTTCTTCGACGACCTCGCTGGTGTCACCGACCCCGAGCAGAAACGCAAGATCATCGGCCGCGACTTCATCGAGGTTTTCAATGCCGAAGCAAAACGTTTGATGACTAACGTGTCCCCCTCGGGGGACGAAGGGGGGGCCTACCGATGGCTCGCTCAAGGTACCATCTACCCCGATCGCATCGAGTCGCTCAACATAACGGGCAAGGTCATCAAGAGCCACCACAACGTCGGTGGACTGCCCGAGGAGATGAACCTGCAGCTATGCGAACCATTAAAGTGGTTGTTTAAGGATGAGGTGCGACGCGTTGGACGTCAGATGAATATGCCTGAACATCTCATTACGCGCCATCCCTTCCCTGGGCCCGGACTTGCCGTCCGCATCCTCGGAGACATCACCCCCGAGAAAGTGCGTATCCTCCAGGAAGCCGATGACATCTTCATCCGTGCCCTACGCGAATACCGCTGTGAGGACGGTGACATCCTCTACAACAAGATTTGGCAAGCCGGTGCCATCCTCCTGTCCTCCGTGCGCAGCGTGGGGGTCATGGGCGACGAACGAACCTACGAACACCCCGTTGCCCTGCGTGCCGTAACTTCCACTGATGCCATGACTGCCGACTGGGCACACCTTCCCTATGACCTCATGGCTCGTGTCTCCACCGACATCATCAACCACGTCCGCGGCATCAACCGCGTCTGCTACGACATCTCCTCCAAACCGCCTGCCACGATCGAGTGGGAATAAACTGTTCTCCAAACGCTCTTTTTCGGGGTTAAACAGACAAAAAAACCTTTTGACTGGAAAAAGTGACAAATATTTCGGGAAAAAGTATGCTGTTTCAAAAAGAATGCTTACCTTTGCAACCTAAATGAGTACGGTTAACCAATATGCCGACCTCCAACACTGGCCCGAAGCAACCCAATGCCACGGCCAACAAGACCGAGAGTATTAACCCGAGTATTAACCCAAGCGAGCCACTTCCGACAACGACAGTTCACCTAACTGACGGCGCCGGAGGCGTAGCCAATGCGTTAAAATCGGGCAAGATAAAGGCGGATGAGGTGCGGCAATGGTTCGTGGCTTATGTCTCTCCACGAGCAGAGAAGAAGGTCTGCGAGAACCTGCTGAAAACCAACTACGAAGCCTATGTCCCCTCACGCTGGGAGACGCATCTCTGGCGCAACGGTCAGCGCAAGAAAGTCGAGAAGATGGTCATCCCCGGCGTCGTCTTCGTGAAGATCGAAGCCAGCAGGCTCAACGAAATAAGACTCTTCCCACGGGTCATATCCTTCATGATGGACCCCGCTAAACGCAACAACCCCAACGGCTTCAGGTCCTTCGCCACCATCCGCGAGAGTGAGATGCGCCTCCTCAAGGCTATGCTCGGACAGGAAGAGTACGATGTGGATTTCGCTACCTCTTTTTCCCTTGGCGAATATGTTCGCATCGCTGGCTTTGACACCTACAACGACCTCGCACAGATTGTTGAGCTCCCTGGTGACAAATCATCCTATGTAGGAGTCCGCGTCGGTTTCCTCGGCTGTGCCTTCATGAAGGTTCCCGTTGGCCGAATCATCAAAGTCCAATCCTAACGCCATCCAAATCTCACACAGATTACAGATCTTTACTCTCAACTTGTCAACTTTCAACTTGTCAACTCGTCAACTTTTCCACTCTAAACTTTCAACTTGTCAACTTTCAACTTGTCAACTCGTCAACTTTTCCACTCTCAACTCTCAACTTTCAACTCCAATACATGCTCAATCCCAATAACATCAAGATTGCCGTGGCTGGTACCGGCTACGTCGGCCTCTCCATCGCCACCCTCCTCTCACAGAACCATCCGGTCACTGCCGTCGATGTCATCCCTGAGAAGGTAGAGAAGATCAATAAGCGCATCTCACCCATCCAGGATGAGTATATCGAGAAATACTTTGCCGAGAAGGACCTCGACCTGACAGCCACCCTCGACGGCGCCTCTGCCTACAAGGATGCTGACTTCGTTGTCATCGCTGCCCCCACCAACTACGACCCCGTCAAGAACTTCTTCGACACACATCATATAGAGGATGTCATTGATCTAGTGCTCAGCGTCAACCCCGACGCCGTGATGGTCATCAAGAGTACCATCCCCGTTGGCTATTGCCGTAGCCTCTATGTCCGCTACGCCAAGCGCTATGCCGAGGATCCAGCCCTGCAGGGCAAGCATTTCAACCTCCTCTTCTCTCCTGAGTTCCTGCGCGAGAGCAAAGCGCTCTACGACAACCTCTATCCCTCACGTATCATCGTGGGCTATCCCAAGCTCATCGGCAATGGTCAGTTCGATGAGGAAAATGCTGCCATCTCGGCCATCGGTAATCCCGAGGCAGAGGAACTGGCACGCACCTTTGCCGGCCTGCTCCTGGAAGGGGCCATCGGTCGTTCACGTGATGCCCATCCTGACGATATGCCCAAGGACCCTTCCCTCTTCATCCTACGTGCGGCCCACTATAAGGAGATTCCTGTGCTCTTCATGGGGATGAAGGAAGCAGAGGCCGTGAAACTCTTCGCCAACACCTACCTCGCCCTGCGTGTTTCGTATTTTAATGAGCTGGATACCTATGCTGAGGTTAAGGGCCTTGATGCCAAGGCCATCATCCAGGGCATCGGCCTTGATCCGCGTATCGGCATGGAATACAACAACCCCTCCTTCGGCTACGGCGGTTACTGCCTGCCCAAGGATACCAAACAGCTGCTGGCCAACTATGCCGATGTCCCGCAGAATATGATGTCTGCCATCGTGGAATCCAACCGCACACGTAAGGACTTCATCGCTGACCAGGTACTGCGTATGGCGGGGTACTACGAAGCCAGTGCTTTATATGATACATCAAAGGAACGTGAGATTGTCATCGGTGTCTATCGTCTCACGATGAAAGCCAACTCCGATAACTTCCGTCAGTCATCCATCCAGGGCGTGATGAAGCGCATCAAGGCCAAGGGTGCCACCGTCATCATCTACGAGCCAACCCTCGAGAATGGCTCCACCTTCTTCGGCTCCGAAGTGGTCAACGACCTCGCCACCTTCAAAGCTCGTTCTCAGGCAATCATCGCCAACCGCTACGATCCCATCCTCGATGACGTAGCCTCCAAGGTCTATACTCGCGACCTCTTCCGCCGCGATTAACCCCCCCTCCCCTCTCTAATCATTCTTCATTCTTCACTCTTCATTCTTCATTTTTTCACTCTTCACTTGTCCTTCGTCTTTCGTCTTTCGTCTTTCGTTTAAAGAATTGTGAATTATGAATTATGAATTGTGAATTATGAATTGTTTCCTTCATTCTTCATTATAAATAATGTACGCGTGCGAGACTCGTTTCAACGAGCTTTACCATAAGGACCCCGAAGGCATTGCCTTCTGCCCCTACCGCATCTGCCCCATCGGTGCCCACTCTGACCACAACCTAGGAAAAATCACCGGTCTGGCCATCGACAAGGGCATCCACCTCGCCTACCGTCCCAAGGAGAACGGTGTCGTCGAGCTCTGCTCGCTCCAGTTCGAGAAACGTGCGCAGTGGCATATCGTCTCCGTACCCGCGCAGAAACAGAACGACTGGGCCGACTACCTCCGCGGTGCCACCTGGGCGCTGTCACGCAAATGCCAGCTCCATGTCGGCCTCTGCGGTGTCATCGAGGGCTCCCTCCCCATCGGAGGCCTCTCCTCCTCCGCTGCCGTCATCATCAGTTTCCTCACCGCCCTCTGCAAGGTCAACGGCATCCGCCTGAGTCAGCAGGAGATGATCGACGTGGCTTATGATGCCGAACTGAACTATGTCGGCGTCAGCGTCGGCAAGCTCGACCAGAGCTGCGAGGTGCTCAGCAAGAAGAACCATCTTCTATACCTCGACACTAAAGACGGCAGCTACGAACTCATACCGCAGCATCCGGCGATGAAACCCTATAGGATCGCCATCTTCTTCTCCGGTCTGGAGCACAGCCTCGCTGGCTCCAAGTTCAATATGCGTGTCGATGAGCTCCGTGCCGGTGTCTATGCCCTCCAGGCCTTTGCCGGATTGGACTACGGCAAGTTCCAGGAAGCCAATGCACGTAACGTGCCGCGCGAGGTCTATGAACTATATAAGCACCGTCTCCCCGCACCCTGGGCGAAGCGCTGCGAACACTGGTACACCGAGTTCGAACGTGTCGAGGCAGGTGCCGAGGCATGGCGGCGCGGTGACATCGAAGCCTACGGCAAGCTCTCCTTCCAGTCGGGATGGTCGAGCATTCACAACTGGGAGTCTGGCGCCCCCGAGCAGATACGTCTCTATGAGATCATGACGCAGACCGACGGCATCTATGGCGGCCGTTTCTCCGGTGCTGGCTTCAAGGGCTGCTGCATGGCCCTCATCGAACCCTCCTTTGAGGAGTCCATCGCCCGCTACGTCACCGACCACTACCTCACCTCCTTCCCCCACCTCCGCGACAAATACGCCGTCTTCTTCTGCGACAGCGCCGACTCCGCCGTCCTCTAACTCATCACTCTTCAATCGTTGTCGCTTTCGTTCTTCGTTAAAAATCCGTGTAATACACGTGATACGTGGAGACTCCACTCATCATTCTTAACTCTAAACTCGTTTTCGTTATCGTCTTCGTTTAATGAATTATGAATTATGAATTGTGAATTGTGAATTGTTTTCTTCATTATGACCGCTCTCATCCTCGCCGCAGGCTACGCCACCCGCCTCTATCCACTCACCGAGAACTTCCCGAAGCCCCTGCTGAAGGTTGGTGATAAGACCATCCTCGACTGGTTGGTCGATGACATCGCCTCCTGTGGTCTCGTCGATGAGTACGTCATCATCTCCAACCATAAGTTCGCCCCCCATTTCCAACAGTGGGCCGCAGCCAAGAATAAAGAACTATCATCTTTCAATTTTCAACTTTCAACTTATAAAATCACCGTCCTCGACGATGGCACCTCCACCAACGACACCCGTCTCGGTGCTGTTCGTGATATCGAGCTCGCCATCAATACCCTCAAGCAGCAAGGCCGCACACCCACCGACGGCTACCTCGTCCTTGCCGGTGATAATGTCCTCGATTTCAGCCTCACACGTTTCATCCGCTACGCCAAGGACAAAGGCACGTCCTGCATCATGCGCTTCCACGAGCCCTCAGCAGAACGTCTCCTGAAGTGCGGTGTCGTCACCATCGATGACCACGACCTCGTCACCGAGATGACCGAGAAGTCCCCCACCCCAGCTACCCACTGGGCCTGCCCGCCCTTCTACTACTATACCACTGCCGATGCCGACCTCGTATCCCAAGGCATCGCCTCCGGTTGCGGCACCGATGCCCCCGGCAGCTACATCGCCTGGCTCTGCCATCAGGTTCCCGTCCATGCCATGGAGATGCCCGGCCGCCGCTACGACATCGGCAACCTCACCTCCTACGAAGAAGTCCAGCGCACCTATCACGGCATCACTGTAATCTGATGGCTGATGTAAGATGTTTGATGTAAGATGTTTGATGTAAGATGTCTGATGTAAGATGTCTGATGTAAGATGGCTGAGGTAAGATGTAAGATGGCCCTTCATTCTTCACTCTTCATACTTAATTGTTACTAGTTCTCACGCAGAAAGCGCAGATTTACGCAGATTTTTCCCACACTCGATGAACGGAATAGGCTCTAAGCGCGCTATGAGCCTCAGGATGTTCTGAGGTCTGCCACTCTGAGAGCTCGTTCTCAAGATGGCCAGACTCAGAACCTCCAGCCCTGCAAGGGCATAATTCCGTACATCGCAACGCCATTTTTTCAATTAGTGATTTTATCATCTGTGAGATCCGTGAGATCCGTGTGCCAGGATATTCATCCCTATCATCTGCGAGTTCTGCGAGTTCTGCGTGAAGAAATAATCCGTGTGATACTCGTGATACGTGGAGTTCTAACTCTAAACTCTAATCTCTAAACTCTTAACTCGTTTTCATCTTTCGTCTTTCGTCCTTCGTCTTTCGTTTTTCGTTTAAAGAATTATGAATTGTGAATTGTGAATTGTGAATTGTGAATTATAAATTGTTTCTTCATTCCTCATAATGTCCTCCTCTCTCATCGATCTCAATAACAAGTCCATCCTTGTCACCGGTGCCGCTGGCTTCATCGGCAGCAACCTCGTGAAGCGCCTGCTTGGTGACCTCCAGGGCGCCACCATCGTCGGCATCGACAACATGAACGACTACTACGACGTCTCCCTCAAGGAGTACCGCCTTCAACAGTTGTCAGACCTCAGTCTTCAGACCTCAGACATCGCTTGGTCCTTCATCCGCGGCTCCATCGCTGACCGCCCCCTCATCAACGCCCTCTTTGCCGAGCATCATTTCGACATCGTCGTCAACCTCGCCGCTCAGGCCGGCGTCCGCTATAGCATCGACAACCCCGATGCCTACATCCAGTCCAACATCATCGGTTTCTACAACATCCTCGAAGCCTGCCGCCATTCGATGTCAGATGTAAGAAGTAAGAAGGAAGATGTAAATGCTCAGCCCTCAGCCCTCAGCCCTCAGACATATACCGGCGTCCAGCACCTCGTCTACGCCTCCTCCAGCTCTGTTTACGGTGGCAACAAGAAAGTCCCCTTCTCCACGGACGACCGCGTGGACAACCCCGTCTCCCTCTATGCTGCAACGAAGAAGAGCAACGAGCTCTTCGCCCATTGCTATTCCAAGCTCTACGACATCCCCTCCACTGGCCTCCGCTTCTTCACCGTCTATGGCCCCGCAGGCCGTCCCGACATGGCCTACTTCGGCTTCACCAACAAGCTCGTCAAGGGCGACACCATACAGATCTACAACTACGGAAACTGCCGTCGCGACTTCACCTACGTCGATGACATCGTCGAGGGCATCGTCCGCGTCATGCAGAAAGCCCCCGCACGCAAAACCGGTGACGATGGCCTCCCCGTCCCTCCCTATGCCGTCTATAACATTGGTGGCGGCCAACCCGAGAACCTCCTCGATTTCGTCACCATCCTCCAGGAGGAGTTGGTAAGAGCCAAAGTCCTTCCTTCTGACTTCAATTTTGAAGAGCATAAACAACTGGTTGCGATGCAACCAGGTGACGTTCCAGTCACTTATGCGGACTCGTCCGCACTTGAGAAGGACTTCGGGTTCGTTCCGCGAATCACTTTAAGAGAAGGCCTTCGAAAGTTCGCAGAATGGTATAAGTCGTATTATTCATCCTGAGTTGGTCGAAGGATATAAACAAGTAATGAAAGCTACTACATCCCGAGCCTGTCGAGGGACTACCTATATTCTACGTTGTGCAGATAACAAGTTATATGTGGGCTCCACAACCAACATTGAAGAACGCTTAAAGCGCCATAATGCCGGTTACGCTTCTGAGTATACTCATCTGCACAGACCTGTAGAATTGGTGTACAAAGAAGAATACGACACATACCAAGAAGCGTTCAATCGGGAACGGCAATTGAAGAAGTGGAGCCTTGCAAAGAAAGAGGCGCTGATTGCTGGTGATATTGAGAAACTCAAAGAGTTGTCAAAATCAAAAGAATGAATGCAGTTCATCTTGAGCTTGTCGAAAGACCCGGTGATGTTCCCACCACCTATGCCGACGCCACCGCCCTCGAGCGCGATTTCGGATTCGTTCCACGAATCACATTAAGAGAAGGCCTCCGACATTTCGCCGAGTGGTATGCTGACTTTTACAAGAATAACAATTAATAACAACCCAGCTATATGGCAACATTCAAGAATAACGGCAAGCTAAAGCTGCTGATCATCGTGGGCACACGTCCGGAAATTATCCGTCTCGCTGCCGTCATCAACAAATGCCGAACCTATTTCGACTGCCTCCTGGCGCACACCGGTCAGAACTACGACTATAACCTCAATGGCGTCTTCTTCAAGGACTTGAAGCTGGCCGATCCCGACATCTATATGGAAGCCGTGGGCAACGACCTGGGCGAGACGATGGGCAACATCATCGCCAAAAGCTACCAGCTGATGGTGGAGGTGAAGCCGGATGCCGTGCTAGTGCTGGGCGACACGAACTCTTGCCTCAGCGTCATCGGGGCCAAGCGCCTGCACATCCCCATCTTCCACATGGAGGCGGGCAACCGCTGCAAGGACGAGTGCCTGCCGGAGGAGACCAACCGCCGCATCGTGGACATCATCTCCGATGTGAACATGGCCTACAGCGAGCATGCGCGCCGCTACCTGGCCGACACCGGCCTTCCCAAGGAGCGCACCTACGTGACCGGTTCCCCCATGGCGGAGGTTCTCCACAACAACCTCGCTGAAATCGAATCCTCCGACATCCACGCCCGGTTACGTCTTTTAAAGAAGAATTATATTCTTCTCTCCGCCCACCGCGAGGAGAACATCGACACTGAGAAGAACTTCCTGTCGCTCTTCAACGCCATCAACAAGATGGCCGAGAAGTACGATATGCCCATCCTCTACAGCTGCCACCCGCGCAGCCGCAAGCGCCTGGAGGCCAGCGGCTTCCAGCTCGATGGGCGCGTGATTCAGCACGAGCCCCTCGGCTTCCACGACTACAACTGCCTGCAGATGAAC
>JAEEGL015814194.1_pt1 | contig 12595 bp, 12 predicted proteins | sample 9134231 | NCBI WGS metagenome assembly JAEEGL01 (sample SAMN16246548, study PRJNA631951) | gut metagenome | biome: gut microbiome; feature: rumen; material: fiber-attached | host: Bos | place: Iran: Karaj | collected 2018-10
ATCGAGCAGGTCGAGCGGGGGCTTTTCGTAAACGCGCACGGGCTCCGCCTCGAGAGCGTCCTGCAGCTCGGCGCTGACGGCCTCGGCCTCTTCCTCGGTGAGCGAGGGGGCCTTCTGCGGCTTTTCGTCGGCGGGCGTATCAGCCTCGGCGGGCAGGACTTCGGGCACGGGGACGGCGGGCTTGGGGGCGGGCTTATCCGTGAGCACGTCGAAGATCGAGAAGATCTGGTCGCTCGTAAGGCCGGTATCGGACTGCGCGCGCTTTTTCACGGGCTTGTCGAAGCCGGGATCCTTGACGTCGTTATCGGTATAGAAGTCGTTGACGATTTGCGTTGCCTGCGTCTGCCGTTTTTTCGAGCGGTCGGCCGAGACCTGTTCGCGGCGGGCGCGCACGTCCTCTTTGACGGTCTCGATCTTCTGGCCCGTATACTGCCCCACCTTTTTCGCGGGCTCTTCCATGCGGGTGAACACTTTATAAAGCGTGATGCCGAACAGGAACATGAGGTCGGCGAGGATCAGCAGCAGCAGAATGACGCACGCGAGCGCCTTCGACTTGCCGAGGGCGTAGAACACGCCGCCGAGCAGGGCGCCGATGAAACCGCCGCTGGCGATCGGGCCGATGAGGTCGTTCATCATGCCGGCGAAATGGACGGTGATGCCCTTGCCGAAGGTCCACACGTTATCGGGCACGTGGTCCTGCACGAAGGGCACGCCGCTGAAGACGTAGAACACGCCGCCGACCAGGAAGAACAGCAGCAGCACCTCGAGGCTTTTGATCAGAAAGCCCTTTGATTCGCGGTTGAGCACGCGCAGCACGCCGAAGAACAGCAGAATCGGCGGGATCGCCGCGCCGGCGAGCCCGAACAGGGCGTAATAGAAAGTCTGGAGCGTGTTCCACAGACCGCCCGCGCCGAAGGGCACGGCCAGCAGGAGCGTAACGACGCCCGCCACGAAGATCATCGTGGCCTTGAACTCCTTGGAGCGGATGAGGCGCTCGAGCGGAGTCTCGGGCTCGGCCTTCGCACGCGAACGGGAGGTCGAAGCGGAGCGGGACCTCGCGGAGCCGCTTTTATTCTTGCCGGCGCCGCTTTTCGCGCCGGACCTTGAACCGGAACTGGATCTCGTATTTGCCAATGTACACAACATCCTTTATGTAAAAATCAATAATATGCTGATTTTAACTATACCATATCTTTCTGCGTTTTGCAAGGGGTGATTTGACGGAGAAACGGCGCCCCGCCGCCTCAGGTCAGCGACGTGAGCGCCGTTACCGCGTCGTGCAGCGTGCCGACCGCGCCGATGAGCCCCTCGCCCACCGCCGTCTCGCCGCCGAGGACGGTGCCAAGGTCCGTGGCGAGCGTGCCGTGGGCGCGCATGAGCCTTCGAAGGCGCGCAGGCTGCACGCCCGAGTGCGACGAGATGAACGAAACAATGCGGTTCTCGATATCGCGGAAATAGTCCATCGTCTGCGGCACGCCGAGCAAGGTGCCGCTCATGCGCACGGGGTGCAGCGTCATGGTGGCGGAGGGCACGATGAAGCTCTTTTTCGCAGCCACGGCAAGCGGCACGCCGATGGAATGCCCGCCGCCGAGCACGAGCGAGACCGTGGGTTTGAGCATGCCCGCGATGAGCTCGGACAGGGCGAGGCCCGCCTCGACGTCGCCGCCGACGGTGTTGAGGAGGATCAAGAGCCCCGCGATGCTGGGGTCCTGCTCGATCTGCACGAGCTTCGGGATCACGTGCTCGTATTTCGTGGTCTTGACCCCGCCCGGCAGCGCGACATGCCCCTCGATCTGCCCGATGACCGTGAGCGCGCAGTAAAGCCTGCCCCCGGCCTCGAAGCCGACGACGGCCGTTTCGGCGCCGGAGTCTTCGTTTTCTCGCCCGGTCGCATCGGACGGGGCGGCAGGCGCGTCGAAATCCCGAATAAAAAGCATCAAGTCCCTCTTTTCACAATCGCGCGGACGCAAGGGTTTTTCATTATTTTGCCCGTAGCGGGGGCGAATACTCCGAAAAAAATATTTCCGGCGCACCGGAAAAGATATTGACTTGCGAAACAGAATCTTATAGAATAGAAACCGGTGAATCAAATGAAAGAGAACAAAGAGATTTCGTCCTCCGTTGTTGGGAGACTGCCGAGGTATTATAGATTTTTATGCGAGCTCAGCGCCGCGGGCGAAGTGCGCATCAGCTCGCGCGAGCTTTCGGAGCGCATGGGGCTGACCGCGTCGCAGATCAGGCAGGATTTCAACTGCTTCGGCGGCTTCGGCCAGCAGGGCTACGGCTATAACGTGGAGCAGCTCAAAAACGAGATGGCCACTATCCTGGGGCTCGACGTGCTCACGCCCGCGATCTTGATGGGCGCGGGCAATCTCGGGCGCGCCGTGGCGAGCCAGATGCGCTTTGAGGAGATGGGCTTTTCGCTGGTTGGGATCTTCGATACGGACCCCGCCTACCGCGGCATGAAGCTCAGGGGCCTGCAGATCCAGTCCAACGATAAGCTGGCGGACTTTTGCCTCAAAAAGCGCCCGCGCATGGCGATTTTGTGCGTGCCGCAGGACAAGGCGCCGGCGCTCGTGGACGAGCTCATTCTGCTCGGGCTCGACAGCTTCTGGAACTTTTCGCATTATGACATCCGCGCGAAATATCCGCAGGCGAACGTGACGAACGTTCACCTGAGCGACTCGCTGATGACGCTTTCATACAGCATCAAAAACAGCCAGAACGGGGGTAAATGAACATGCTGAGGATCGTTAGCCTCAATATCGTGGACCTGCTGCCCTTCCCCTCCGGCATTTTCTTCGTGCTGAAGGAACCGCTTGAGAACGGCAGCGTGAAGGTATCGTTCTATTCGTTCGACATTGCGACGAAATCGATCGCGACCGTGACGAAAAACGCCTATCTGCTCACGAAATACGGCGCCGCCTTCGCGCCCATCGCGAAGCAGCTCGGCGACTACGTGTCGTGCGATACGGGCAAGCTGTGGAACGGGCATACCTTTATCATCTATTCTACGGGCGAGATGGGCATCTTCGACGACAGCGGCGCGCTGCTGCGCACCGGCGACCTCATGTATAACGGCGCCCCCGCGCGCGACGTGGCCATCGACAACAACTATATCTGGTCGGTGGTGCCCTCGAAGAACCTGATCGTGAAGTATTCGCTGCTGCAGAACCGCGTGGTGATGCGCATCGGCGGCGACAACGCCACCACCTTCACGAACCCCGTTTCGATCGAGGAATACGACGGGTATCTGTACGTTTGCTGCAAGGACTCGAGAAAGATCAAGCGCGTGCGCCTCGCAGACTTCAGCGTGGAGGACTTCAAGAGCTTCGACGAGCCGGTGTATAAGTATCTGCGCGTGGCGGGCGAAGAGTTCGCGGCGCTCGAATCCGGCGTTTATATGCTGTGAGGTTTAAAAATCAGCAATAATAGTGCGCTTTTCGGACGGGATTTTGTTGAATTCGACAAAATCCCGTTTCTTTTCATTTTTCCCTTTACAATCCAACGGCGCTGTGATAGAATTTTAGCGGATCTTTAAGGATGGGTACAGAGAGACCCGCAAGAGACGCAGAAGTGAATCCCTTTATGCTGTTTTCATGCGGTCCCGTTCTGAAAAGACGGGACTTTTTTTTGTTGCTTCGGAGGCGAAAAACGGATGACGTTCAAGGCGCAGATCATGGACGAGGCCGGCGTGCTGCGCGCGCTGAGGCGCATTTCGTTTGAGATCGCCGAAAAGAACCGCGGCGTGGACAACGTGGTGCTCGTGGGCATCCGCAGGCGCGGCGTGAGCGTGGCGAAGGAGATCAGGGACAACATCTTATCGTCGGAGGGCGTTTCGGTGCCGCTCGGCGAGCTTGACGTGACCTTTTATCGCGACGACGTGACCAAAAAGACCCCGGCGCCCGCGATCGGCGAAGTGGCGGTCCCCTTCGACGTGACGGACAAGACCGTGGTGCTCACCGACGACGTGATCTTCACGGGCAGAACGGTGCGCGCGGCGATTGAGGCCATCTTTTCGCTCGGCAGGCCCCGCGCCATCCAGTTCGCGGCGCTCGTGGACCGCGGCCACAGGGAGCTGCCCATCAAGGCCGATTACGTGGGCAAAAACGTGCCCACCTCGATGAACGAGGTCGTGCGCGTGAGCTTTCCGGAGTACGACGGGACTCCGATCGGCGTTTCTCTTTATTCGGTAAATTAAAGCGAAAGCTTTAGAAATAACGGAGGTAAATCTTATGAATCTTGCTTACGGCGTCAAAGACAGACCCACATTCGGCAAAATGATCGTGTTCGCGTTCCAGCAGGTGCTCGCGATCCTTGCCGCCACGATCGTTGTGCCCGTGATCATCAACGGCAACGTTGCCGACCTGATCAAGAACGGCGCGGTCGAATGGGCGGAAGGCCAGATCGAAATGAACCAGGCCGCAGCCCTGTTCGGCGCGGGCGTCGGTACGATCGTCTATCTGCTCTTCACCAGATTCCGCAGTCCCGTGTTCCTCGGCTCATCCTTTGCCTTCCTCGGCTCCATGACCGCGGCTTTCGCCGGCGCCATTTCCGCGCAGGCCGGTTTCGTCGGTCTGATCCTCGGCGCCGTGTTCGCCGGCCTCGTTTACGTCGTGATCGCCATTGCGGTGAGATTCGCCGGCGTCAAATGGGTCAACAAACTCATGCCCGCCGTCGTGATCGGCCCCACGGTCTCGCTGATCGGTCTCTCGCTCGCCGGCAACGCCATCGGCGACGCCATGAGCAAACTGAAACTCAATAACTTCGACGCCGTGAACGGCGTGTTCAACATGAACGCCGCAAGCTGGGTCAGCCTTGCCTGCGCCCTCGTCACCCTGATCACCATCGTGCTTTGCTCCGTCTACGGCAAGAAGATGGGCAAGCTCATCCCCTTCATCATCGGTATCGCCGCCGGCTACGCCGTGGCCTCCTGCCTGACCCTGATCGGCATGAAGACCGGCACCGAAGCTCTGAAAGTCGTCGACTGGTCCGCTTTCAGCAACCTGAAATGGGTTCCCGAGTTCACGTTCCTGACCGCCTTCAAGGGCATTAAAGATATCAACGGCAGTTACATCGCGACGATCGCCTTCGCCTACATTCCCGTAGCCTTCGTTGTGTTCGCCGAGCATATCGCCGACCACAAGAATCTTTCTTCCATCATCGGCGAAGACCTGCTCAAGGATCCCGGCCTTCACAGAACGCTTCTGGGCGACGGCATCGGCTCCATGGCGGGCGCGTTCTTCGGCGGCTGTCCCAACACCACCTACGGCGAATCCATCGGCTGCGTGGCCATTACCGGCAACGCCTCGGTCGTCACGATCCTCACCACCGCGATCATCTGCATGGCCGCCGCGTTCTTCGCGCCCTTCGTGGCCCTGCTCTCTACGATCCCGAGCTGCGTGATGGGCGGCGTGTGCGTCACGCTGTATGGCTTCATCGCCGTGTCCGGTCTGAAGATGATCCAGAAGGTCGACCTCGGCGAAAACCGCAACCTCTTCGTGGTAGCCACCATCCTGATCACCGGTATCGGCGGTCTTGCCTTGCAAATCGGCACCGTGACGATCACCAAGATCGCCGTTGCCCTGATCCTCGGCATCATCGTGAACCTGATCACCCCGAACAAGGCTGAAAAAGCCGAAGAGAAATAAGTTTCTCCGCGTAACGGGAGCCGTGTGATGCACGGCTCCTTTTTTATACGCGCACTTGACGCGGGAAGCGTGTTTTTGGTATAATAAGGCTGTGAAGAAACGGAGGCGGTTTTATGGAAAAACTGCTGGTAAGCGCCTGTCTCATCGGCTGCGCGTGTCGGTACGACGGCGGGAGCGTGCCGAACGAGGAAGTGCTGAGGCTCAAAGAGAAATACGAGCTGATCCCGGTGTGCCCCGAGCAGCTCGGCGGCCTGCCCACGCCGAGACTGCCCTCGGAACGCGTATACGGCAAAGTGCTGATGAAAAACGGCGCGGACGTGACGGCGCAGTTCGAAAAAGGCGCCGAGACAGCGCTCTATCTCGCGAAAACGCTCGGCGCGTCGTCTGCCGTGCTCAAGGCGCGCAGCCCCTCGTGCGGGATGGGCGAGATCTACGACGGCCGTTTTTCGGGAACGCTCACGAAGGGCGACGGCGTGACGGCGGCGCTGCTGCAAGCAAACGGCATACCGGTGTTCACGGAGGAAAACCTTGCCGCTTTGCCGAAAAATGAAAAAGAATATTGACTTCACGGCGCGGATATTATATAATGAAAGCAGGAAAAACGAAGGAGGGCTGACAGATGGAGGATTACGGTCCCGATATCATTTCGGTGCTTGACGACGACGGCGTTGAGCACGAATTCGAGGTCCTCGACCGCATCGATACCGACGACAAAAGCTACGTCGCGCTGATCCCGTATTACGAGAACGAGGCCGACATGCTGAACGACGACGGCGAGCTCATCATCCTGCGCGTGGCGGCGGACGACGAGATGCTGCTCGAGCCCATCGAGGACGAAGAAGAGTTCGACCGCATCGGCAGGCAGTTCGAAGAGCGGCTGGCGGATACGTTCGATTTTTCCGACGAAGAAGAATAACCCCCGCAAAAATCTGAATACTATCGCGTACAGGCCTTTCTGCGTTGTGCGATAAACGGGCGCCAATATTAACCCAACAGACATTTTAAGGGAGTCCTGATACTCCGTCCGCGGATTGCAGACCTCCCGGCTTAGCCGGACGAAGGGAGCGTGAACCGGATGGGAGGACACCCACCTGCTTAGGAGCAGGTTATTATCGTCGCCCGCCGGCAATGCGGAAAGGTTTTTTTATGCAAAAACAACGGGTATGCCGTTTTTAAAGGAGACGATACCATGGGCAAACTGAAGGAAATCGACAAAAAAGCGGAACAAAAGGGCAAAGGCCTTGAAACGTTCTGGCAGTTCATCAAGTTCATCTTCGTGAGCCTGCTCGCCATGATCGTGCAGTTCACACTTCTGAACACGCTGAAGTTCATCCCCCCGATCCACAAGATGTTCGACGAGGCGCAGCAGAGCGCGCAGATCATCGTGTCGGAAAAGGATTTCAAGATCAAATCCGTGGATGAGATGAACGGCCTGAAGGTCGGCGTGCCTGAGGGGATCATCGACCTGCTCGAAAAGAACGAGAAGGCCGAATACGTTACATACGCCACCTGTGAAGAGGCCCTCGCCGCCATGAAGGACGGGCAGGTCAAATGCGTTGTGGTCAACTACGACACTTCGTCGGAGTTTTTGAAGGATAAAGAGAACAAGAAGGTCTACACGAAGAGCCAGATCCCGAGCGAGAAGGACTTCAGGTGGCTCACGATCTTCTTCTGCGCTGCCGAGATCGGCGGCCTTGCCTATTTCATCATCAACAACGCGGCGAACATCGTGGCGCAGATCGTGTCGTTCTTCGTCAACCGCGAAAAGACATTCAACTCCGGCGCGAACATCGCCGTGACGCTGCCGATCTATATCGTGTTCACGTTGGCGCTGATCGCGTTTTCGGCGTGGCTCAACCCCACGCTCAAGGGCGTGTTCACCGACTGGAACTGGAACGACGACCTGTCGGCGAACGCCGCCACCATGGTGTGCTCCGCGATCCAGTTCTTCCTCTACTTCCCGGTGGATAAGATCCTGTTCCACAAGAAAAAGGAAGAAAAGGCCCTTCCCGAAGAGCCCGCCGCCGAAGCAGAAGCGTAATACTACCCTGCCGTCCGGAGGCGCCGAGCAAGGCGCTTCCGGGCGCGTTTGTTTTCATCCGGGGAAAGGAAAGGATAATACTATGAACGAAAACAACAACAAAACGATCAAGATCGTGTGCGCCGTGCTCGGCGTGGCCGTGGTTGCGCTTCTCGTGGTCGTGGCCTTCATGCTCGGCCAGCGCAGCGGCAACAACGGCAACGGCGGGCAGACAACGCCCACCGCCCCGGGCGCGACGGAGCAGACGCCCGACGAATCCGCGGCCCCCACGCCCGCGTCCGACGCCGTGCCGGGCGAAGACGGGCAGGAGGCCACGAAACCCGCCGACGGCCCCTACGCCTCGGTGCGCGATCTGGACGTGGACATGACCACGGGCACGCTCACCTTCAAGGCGGGCGACGCCTTCGGCGTGGACTACGATTCCTCGGTCATCAGCGTGACGGTCAGCGACGAATGCATGATCATCGGCAACGCCGTGTCAGACCCCACCGCCGCCCAGCGCAGAAAAATGGACGTGACGATCACGGTGCCGGAGAGCTTCACGTTCGGCGACGTGGACCTGTCGCTCGGCGCGGGCAAGCTCAACGCGCAGACGCTGAGCGCCGAGACGCTGGAGCTCGAATTCGGCGCGGGAAGCGCCAATTTCAGCAAGCTCACGGTCACCGGGTCCGCGAAGATCCAGGAGGGCGCGGGCGAGCTCTCGATCAACGGCGGCTCGATCAACAACCTGAACCTGCAGTGCGGCGCGGGCGCGTCGAACGTGTCGGCAAAGCTGACGGGCACCAACAACATCACGGCGGCCTTCGGCGCGGTCAACCTGCACTTTGAGGGCAATGAGGCCGATTATACCGTCAATTTCCAGATGGGCATCGGCACCTGCATTTATAACGGCAGCAAGATCTCGCGCAGCGGCACGTTCGGCGAGGGCGATACGCTTGTGAACATCACCGGCGGCTTCGGCATCATGCACGTGGACGTCGGCTGATCCGAGGACCCGACGATCAAGGAGGAACGACTATGGCCAGTATTCCCGGCAGGATCTTTTCGGCCGTCGCGCGTGCGGCGGGCAACGTGAACCCCAATATCGTGGAGCAAAAGCACAAGAACGTTGTGAAGGACCTTCGCAGCATGGAGCCGCTGTTCCGGCACTATATCGCGCCGATTGGCTACCGCTTCGTGAAAGCCGCGGCGGACGGCGTGCCGGTGGAGGTGTTCTCGAAGAAGAAAAACGCCTCGGACAAAGTGATCTTCGTGGTGCACGGCGGCGCCTACATCTCGCGCATGATGTTCTATTACCGGCTTCTCAACAAGCGCTATTCGAAGGCCGCCGGCGGCGGCACGGTGATCCACTTCGAATACCGCTGCGCACCGGAAGCCCTGTATCCCGCGGCCCTTGAAGACACCATGAAGGTGTGGAAGTGGATGCTCGACCAGGGGATCAAAGAGGAGAACGTGATGGTGATCGGCGACTCCGCCGGCGGGCACCTGAGCGTGAACCTGATGATGAAATTAAGGGAGCTCGGGCAGAAGATGCCGAAGGCGGCTATTCTGATGTCCCCGTGGCTCGACATGACGGCGTCCGGCGAGTCGTACGTGTATAACTACAAGGTCGACCCCGTGTTCGGCATCAAGGGCCAGACCCCGACGGCGGAAGAGGTCAAGAAGATGCTCATGACGAGCGAGCTCTATATGTGGCTCGGCGGCCACGAGCGCACCGACCCCTATATTTCGCCGGTGTATAACGAGTTCGACGGCGGATATCCGCCCATGCTCGTGACCGCGGGCGGCAACGAGATGCTGCTCAGCGACTCGAAAACGCTGGTGGAAAAGCTCAAGAAAGCCGGCGTGGACGCAAGGCTTTATATCGGCGACGGGATGTTCCACGTGTTCAACGTCTATCAGCTCTTCCCGGAGTCGCAGAAGGCGCTGCGGACCATGTGCGCCTACATCCGCGAACAGTTCGGGACGAAATAACAACTCCCCTCTCGTGCATCCGCGAGAGGGGTATTTTTCGCCTTTTTTGATTGACAAGGCAGGCGGAAAGGGATATAATAAAGTGTAAATCAAAAAAAGGAGCGTGAGGACATGGACATAGGCGACGGCGGCACAAATCCGGGCGGACGAAGCAGGCTTTGCGATAATGACGACGTGCCCTTATGCGGGCCTCGCGCTTATTATTCGGCATAGCGTCTGCCCACGTTTTGTGTACCTTTTTCTGAAGGGGCCTAAAGCCCCGAACCCGGCATTCGCCGAAACGCAAAGGAGGCTGCACACGTGGAAGAGAGAGAACTCCTGCGCACGCAGGACGACGACGAGATCGAGCTGGACGAGCTCGACCTGGAAGAACGCATCCAGGAGCAGCAGGAACGCCTTGTGGAAAAGGCGCTTTCGCTGCTCGAAAACAAACAGTACGCCGACCTCAGAGAGATGCTGGGTGACGCTGAACCCGCGGATATCGCGGAGTTTTTCGACGAGCTGACCGAAAAACAGACGCTGGTGATCTACCGCCTGCTCCCGAAGGAGCTGGCGGCGGAGGTGTTTATCGAGCTGGACCCCGACCAGCAGGAATACCTGATCCGCGTGCTCTCGGAATCGGAGCTCAAGGAAACGCTGGACGAGCTGTATTACGACGATACCGCGGACGTGATCGAAGAAATGCCCGCGTCGGTCGTGAAGCGCATCCTCGCGGCGGCATCGCCCGAGCAGCGGCGCGTGATCAACGAGCTGCTCAAATACCCCGAGGATTCCGCCGGCTCCATCATGACGACGGAGTTCGTGCGTCTCAAAAAGGACTTCACCGTGGGTGAGAGCCTTGAATTCATCCGGAAGGTCGGTATCGACAAGGAGACGATCTATACCTGCTACGTCACGGACCCGCAGAACCACCTGATCGGCATCGTGACCGCGAAGGAGCTGCTCATCTCCCCGCTCGACAAAAAGATCGAAGACATCATGACCGAGAACGTGATCTACGTCAAAACGCTCGACGACCAGGAGCAGATCGCGTTCATGTTCTCGCGTTACGACTTCCTCGCCCTGCCCGTCGTCGACAACGAGGACAGGCTTGTCGGCATCATCACCGTCGACGACGCCATCGACGTCTTACAGGAAGAAACGGAAGAAGACTTCGCGAAGATGGCGGCCATCACGCCGAACGACACGGAGTATATGAAGACCCCGGTCATCCGCGTGTGGGCCTCGCGCATCCCGTGGCTGCTGCTCCTGATGGTGTCCGCGACCTTTACGGGGCTCATCATCTCGAGCTTCGAGAACGCGCTGGCGGCGGTGCCGATCCTCACCGCGTTCATCCCCATGCTCATGGACACCGGCGGCAACTCCGGCAGCCAGGCGAGCGTGACCGTGATCCGCGGCATCTCGCTCGGGCAGGTGGAATTCCGCGACTTTTTCAAGGTCGTATGGAAAGAGATCCGCGTGTCGGTGCTGTGCGGCGTGACGCTCGGCGCGGCGTCGCTGATCAAGGTGATGCTCGTGGACCATCTGCTGATGAAAAACGACGCCGTGGACTGGAACGTGGCGGTCGTAGTGTCGCTGACGCTGCTCGCGACGATCATCTGCGCGAAGATCATAGGCTGCTCGCTGCCGCTGCTCGCGAAGCGCATCGGCTTTGACCCGGCGGTCATGGCAAGCCCTTTCATCACCACGATCGTGGACGCGGTATCGCTGCTCGTGTATTTCGCGGTGGCAAGGCAGTTCATCCCCCAGATGAGATAGACCCGGCAATTCCCTTTGGAGGAACAGTATGGCAAACGAAACGAAATATCTGTCGATCCAACGCAAAATGGTCGCCGAGATGACCTCGAAATCGTGGCAGGAGATCCCGCACGTATCGTTCAGCTACGAGCCCGACATCACCGCGATCTTCGACCTTTATCAGAAAGAGATCAAGCCGCTCGGCCTGTCGTTCAACACGCTGATCCTCAGGATCATCGTGGAAGGGCTCAAGTGCGCGAAGGCCATGAACGCCGAAATCGTGTATAACTACCGCCTCGCGGGCGGCAAGGTCATCACGAAGGACGAAATAAGCATCTCGATGCCGATGATTTTGCCCAGCGGCGAAATGATGACCGTGACGCTCAGGAACGTCAACGACATGTCGCTGGTGCAGCTGAGGAACACGATCATCGATATCCGGCGCCGCTCGTTCTCGACCGACCTCAACGAAGTGATGTATGACATCGCCAAAGGCAAGCTCATCGAGCGCATGCTGCACGGGCAGATCGTGTCGCAGGGCATGAAGATCCTGCTCAACCAGTTCGGCAAGGGAAAAGCGCGGCACATGCGCGGCAAGGAGAAGCGCGACTACGAGAGCATCCCTGCCACCGACCGCCTGACGAAAAAGGACCTGGACCCCGGCACCGTGACGGTGTCGAACGTGGGGTCGCTGTATCCCGGCATGCGCGGCAGCTTTTCGCTGCTGGAAATTTTGCCCGGGCAGGTGGTGGCCATCGGCCTCGGCGCCGTGCAGGACCGCGCCACCGTGCTGAAAGACCGCGAGGGCAACAAGGACCTTGCCGCGCGCAAGATCTTTCCGATGTGCATCGCGTTCGACCACCGGGCGCTCGATTTCAACGAGATCGTGCCGTTCATCAAACGGCTGGACGAGATCTTCGAAAAGCCCGCCGAGGTGCTGAACTGGATCTCCTGAACCGACATATTAACCCGCCTTCAGGTTTTCGCCTGAAGGCGTTTTTTTATGCATTATCCGACACAAAGGCAAAAACCGTTCGATAACCCGAAAAATTAATTAACACATTGTTGCACGAATGTTATATTTCTATGTATTTTATTGACAAGATTCACAAGAATGTTATATAATTGTGTTATATTAATATAGGGAGGTCCCGTTATGCTTCCTTTGACCAACGACGACAACTGTTACGAA